>ERZ772827.392-NODE-392-length-24344-cov-3.709786_pt1 | contig 24344 bp, 4 predicted proteins | sample MGYA00580850_ERZ772827 | MGnify/ENA primary metagenome ERZ772827 (study PRJEB29015, sample SAMEA2737950) | human oral metagenome | biome: human oral; feature: human-associated habitat; material: dental | place: China | collected 2145 ... | reverse complement strand
GGGCTTTCACATCGCCCCTTGTATCGAACCGCCCTGATGATGCTGGCGTTTGTCGCCAGCATCGTGCTGGTTGCTGGACTGTCGGCTTGTTCCTCGTCCGGCAGTGGGGCGTCGGGAGAAACGATCACAGTGAGCCACGTCTACGGCGAGTCTCAGCTGCCCACCAAACCCAAGAAGGTGGTGACGCTGGTTCCGGGCTACACGGATGCCATGCTGGCGTTGGGTGAGTCTCCTGCCGCAATTGCCGGTTACGCTGGTTTCCCCAAGTCGGTCATGCCGTGGGAGGAAGGCAAGCTGCAGGTTGAGCCTGAAGGCAGCACCCATGTGCTGAAGCTGATGAACCCCAGCGACGTCCCGCTGGAACAGATTGCGCAGCAGGAACCCGACCTGATTCTCGCCGGCGCTTTGGCCTCCAACGAGGAAATTTATAAGAAGCTGCAGGATGTTGCCCCCACTCTCCCGGCGCTGGCTGACGGTAAACTGGATTCCTGGCAGGACCAAACCAAGATTGTTGGCCAGCTGTTCAAGAAGGAAAGCGAGGCAGACAATATTGTTGCCTCAACGGAACAGAAACTGTCGGCTGTGAGCCAGGAATTCCCAGCCGCCGCAGGAAAGACGTTTGCGGTTGCGTTCTTTGGTGGCGCGGATAATATCCAGGTCGTGACGGACCCGAACGATATTACGGTGCAGATGCTCACGAAAATGGGTTTGAAGCTTCCGGACTCCCTCATCGGCCTGGGTGGCGGCGAAGGTGGCGTTCAGGGTAGGCTGTCCTTAGAAACAATTGATAAGATGAATTCAGATATCATCATCATGGGTTCGACAGGGGACCTGTCTGCAATGGAGTCATCTCCCCTGTGGCCAGGTCTCACGGCGGTACGGGAAAACCATGTTCTCAAACTGGATCCTGCGGCGGTCACGTCGTTCCGCGTGCCGACAGTCCTCTCGGTTCCGTGGAGTATCGAACAGATCAAACCCACACTTGCCACCTTTTGACTGATCGGATGGAGACATGGGAATTAGCAATCGTCCAGCTGTTGATACATCACAACCCCCCATCACAGCGGACGATGTGATAGAAGAGCTACAGAACCTTCTTCCCAACACCTCCATCCGCCCAGACTCTGATCTTTTTTCCGTCGGCTTTGACTCCCTGCGCATCATGCGGTTCGCAGGGTTGTGCAGAAAAGCTGGCTTTGACATTTCTTTCGCGGATTTCCTGGAAAAGCCAGAACCCGCAGCCTGGGCTGAGCTGCTAAACAGCCACACACCCAGCACCCAAGACCCAAGCGTAACGACGCCCAGCACCGCCAGCGACACCAGCGACGATGCCTCCCCATTCCGGTTGGCTCCGCTGCAACACGCCTATTGGGCGGGCGGCTATGACACCGATAAGCTGGGCGGGGTATCGGCGCACCTCTACGTGGAACTAGACGGCCCTGACCATGAACCGGATACCCTGCAGGCAGCACTGGATACTGTGGTTGCACGGCACGACATGCTCAGGGTGAAAATCCTGAACGACGGCACGCAGAAAGTGCAGGCACAGCCTGACACCCCGATATTTAGTTCGCTGGATCTACGCGACACCAACGATGCCACCGTCGCCGCGACACTGGAGGATATTCGCTCAGAGATGAGCGGCCAGCGTGCAGCAGCTGACCTGGGCCGGATGATTGATGTCCGCCTCACCCGCCTTCCCGGTGGGCGTGCACGCCTGCACGTGGATTTTGACATGCTGGCTGGCGACGCCATGAGCTACCGCATCGTCCTGGATGACCTCGCCGCCGTGCTCACTGGCGAAGAGCTTGCCCCCATTAGCAGCAGTTTCCGCGAGTATCTTGATGCCCCGGAGGTCACGTCCCCGAAGAACCGAGAACGAGATCAACAGTGGTGGGCGGAGCAATTGGCAACTCTGCCGGATCCTCCTAAGCTCCCCACCTATACCGGTGTGCCCGCACATTCAGTGCGCCCGCAGCGTCGGCATTTGTTCCTGGATGAGCGGCAGCGCGCCGCGCTTGAGCACCATGCGCAGGATAACGGCGTGACTCCCGCGGCCTGCCTGGCCACTGCTTTTGCAGAGGCCATTGGTTCTTTCACCACCGAATCGCGTTTCCTGTTGAACGTGCCGCTGTTCCACCGGCAGCAGATCCTCCCCGATATTGACCGTGTGGTCGGAGATTTCAGTTCCTCAGTGCTGGTGACCGTGGATGTCTCCCAGGAGCAGACGGTGCTGGATCGCATCCGTGCCGTCTCGGAAAGTATGCACGGCAGCATGCGGCATTCGGACTGGTCGGCGCTTGATATTTTGCGCGATATGAGCCGTAGTCGCGGCAGTCAGGTGATCGCCCCGATTGTGTACACCTCGGCGGTGGGTTTGGGGGAATTGTTCTCTGCTCGGGTGCGCTCGGTGTTTGGCGATCCAGTGTGGATCCTCTCGGAAGGCCCGCAGGTTCTCCTTGATGCGCAGGTCACGGAACTGGATGGTGGTTTCCTGGCCAACTGGGATGTCCGCGAAGGAATGTTCCTTCCGGGCGTGGTGGACGCCATGTTTGAGGCGTACCGCGCCAATGTTGATCTGCTGGTGCAGGACGCGGAATGGGCATCAGCACCGTTCCCCAGTGCCGTTCCGGAAGAGCAGAATCAGGCCCGGCGCGATACGGAAACCACAGCGCCACTCCCTGACGACGCCTTGCTACACCGACGTTTCTTCGACCTTGCTGACACACATCCTGACCGACCGGCCGTGCTGTGGGGTGAGGACGGTGTGTGTACCTACGCTGAGCTGCGGGATGATGCGTTGCGCGTCGCGACGTCGTTACGCAAACACGGCGTAGCACCTGGGGATATTGTGGGTGTTCGCATCGCTAAAGGCCCACGTCAGCTCACGGCGCTGCTGGGCATATTGGCGGCGGGTGCGGCGTGGGTGCCGCTGGGTGCGGACCAACCCGCCACGCGCCGGAGCCGCATCCTTGAGCGCGCCGACGCTACTGTGGTGCTGCACGATACGAACGCGCTGTCCGACCCGGATGAGGGGGTCACCGGTGTTCTGCTTGACGACGCCCTGACTACCGACCTCCCCGAGGATGCTGCGGCGCAGGCGACCACCCAATCCCCCGACGATGTGGTGTATGTGCTGTTCACGTCCGGTTCCACCGGGGAGCCCAAGGGTGTAGAGCTGACGCATCGTGCCGTCATGAACACCATCAACGCTGTGAACGAGATTGTCGGCCTTACTGCCGACGACCGCACGTTGGGCCTATCGTCCCTGGAATTCGATTTGTCTGTGCATGACATGTTCGGTCCGTTGAACGTTGGTGGAGCCGTGGTGACACTCACCGAGCAGGAACGCCGCGACGCGGAAGCATGGATTGGTTTAATGACGCGGCACCATGTGACCCAGCTGTATTGCGTCCCACCGCTGCTTGACATGTTGTTGTCTTCAACATCAACAACCCAGCTTGACGAGCTGCGCTGGTGTCTCCTCGGCGGGGACTGGGTCACTCTCGACCTGCCCGGACGCCTAAGGGAACGCGCACCACACTGCCGCTTCGCCGGACTCGGTGGCGCCACCGAAACCGCCATCCACTCGACCTTCTTCGAGGTTACGGACCCAGAAGCCATCGATCCGATATGGGGATCGGTGCCCTTTGGCAGCCCACTGCCCAACATGCGTGCCCGCATCGTTGATGATGCAGGACGCATCAGACCTGACTTCGCGCCCGGTGAATACCTGGTGTCTGGACCTGGCATTGCCCGTGGTTACCGCCACGATGCCGAGATGACGGACCGTAAATTCCCCACCATTGATGGGGCACGCTGGTACCGCACCAACGATCTTGCGCGCTACCTTCCCGGCGGGTGCATTGAATTCCTGGGCCGACGAGACGACCAAGTGAAAATCCGGGGCTATCGCATCGAAATTGGCGAGGTTGAGGCGGCGCTCCGCCAGGCCCCGGGTGTGCACAGCTGCGTGGCTGTGGTGTCGCGCCCCGCTGGTGGTCCGCGGGATGGTTCCGCCCATTTGGGTGCCGTCATCGCCGCTGGCAGCAACCATGCGCCGGACCTGGAAGAGCAGGTACGGGCGTTCCTCGCCGAGACCCTGCCGCCCTACATGATTCCCGACCTCATGGTGATCGTAGAGGCCATTCCGGTGAACAAGAACGGCAAGTCAGACCGGGAGTACTGCGCCCAGCTCATCGACACCGCCCGGCGCGACACGGTGCAGCAGTCTGCGTCGGAGCCACCCACCCCAGGCACGTTGGAGCACCTGGTGGCGGGCGTGTTTGCCGAGGTCATTGGCGTTCCCGAGTCTGTCATTGGCCTGGATGATGATTTCATTCAGGTGGGCGGGGATTCGGTTCTGACCACCAAGGCCGCCTCTGTGCTGCGTGATGTGCTGGACGATCCGAGCCTCCCGGCGGTGTTGTTGTTCGAGTCAAGGACGCCGCGGAGTGTCGCGGCGTCGTTACGCGAGGTAGAGGCCGAGCCGGGGTTGTTTGACCGGACTGCGGCGATTGTGTATGAGCTCGACAACGAAGGTCTGTGAATGTCTGCTGAGGATAATGCGAATATTGTGCGTTTGTGGGCGGCGGAGACGCATGTGCTGCCGTCGGTGGAGCGGGGGACGTCGACACGCGTGGTGACCCCACCGTTGTTTGTGGCCGCTGACCAGCGGGATGCTGCGGCGCTGTCTTTCCAGTGGTCGGTGCCGCAGGTGGGGCTGCCCACGGTGGATGAGGTAAGCCTGGTGGATCCTGCTGACGAGTCGGGTCGGCAGGTGCCGGTGTCTGATCCGGCGGAATTGTTGGCGTTATTGCAGCGTGTCGCGGCATTCAGGGCTGGCCGAGACACCCCTGATAACCCGGATCTGGAGGCCGTTGGGCACGCTCATGAGGCGCTTGTTGATGTGTTGAGCACCATCGAAAATACTTCCGACGATGCTCCCGCAGCGAGCACCCCTGCTGAACCCGCTGATGGTTCGGTGGAGGGCCACACGCCGGGCGCGTGGCTGGAGGCCGATTCCTTCTTTTTCCCCACGTTGCGGGGCCGGGACACGCTGAACCATAGCGGCCCAACAGGCACAACATGGCTGGCCGCCGCCGGTTTCGGAGGCCCGAAGGATGACATGCCGGAGCTGTCCCTGGATGGGCTTGATCTTCCAGGGAAGATGGCGGGTGCTGTGGAGTTTGAGGGCTGTGAGCTTCGTGAAGCCCACGGCCCAGCCGATGCGGAGCGCATCTCGGGGTGGATGCAGTCAGAGTTGCTGTACACGTTCCGGCAGCCGTGGTCCGTGGAACGCTGGGAGGAGGAGCTGGACCTGCTGAACAGCCAGCCGTTCACCCAGCCCTATATTTTGAGCGCGGAAGGTGCCCCCATTGGTTACATTGAGGTGTACCGCCCCGCGCACATGAGTATCGGGGCGTCGCGACCCACCGACCCACGTACGGTGGGCATTCACATCGGTGTTGCCGATACGTCGCGGGTGGGCAAAGGCATGGGCCGTGACCTCGTGACGCTGTTTGGGGTGGCGGCGCTGCTGGGGGATAAAACGCTGTTTTCCCATGCCTTGGGGGAACCAAACCTTTTGAACAATGCCGCACGGGGGGCGGCGAAACACACCATGGGTGGCGAGGTCGCACAGTTGACGTTTCCGCATAAATGCGCCGCGTTGCTGAGCTCGGCACCAACAGTTTTATCAGCAGTTATATCAGCGAGGGCACAATATGAGTGATGCAGTATCGGATCGGTCGGATCGTCGTCGGGAGCTGCTGCGGGCGCGGCTCCGCGCGGAAGGGTTTAAACAGCAATCGGCGGATCAGGCTGCCGATACTCAGGTGGGTGATTCCGGCACCGTCACCGACCAGCGCATTTTAGGAAGGCTCATTGCAAACGCCGGGGCGGCAGGCATGCTGACTTGGGCGTTTCTCATTCCTGAGGATGCCGCAACTCAGGCTCGGATACGCGACGCCATCATTGCTGTGGCGCAGCACCGGCCGGACCTCAGGACTACGGTCTCTGCCGACGACACCGGCGGGCTGCAGCGCACTGTCCTTACCGCAGACACCGTGGTCACCCCCTCCTCCGATTCCGCGGAACCCACGGAGGTGGATGCGCTTGCCGCCACCCCCATCGATCCCACGTCCGAACCGCCGCTTCGCGCACGTTTCCTTCACACTCCCGACGGCACGATGCTGGTTGTGAGCACCCATCACGTTGCCGCTGATGAGCACACGTGGGTGCTGCTACTGCGCGACATCAATGCCGAGATTGCCTCCCCAGGTGTGCTGTCCGCCCAACCCACGCCCCCGCGTAGCGACGCCACGACGGCCCAGGTAGCCTCGGCGACCGAACGCCGACTCACCGCCGTGCGCCCCGCAACCCACGACGTGGACGGTGAAGCCACGCCTCAGCCCGACCCCTTCGCCGCTGAGCGCACCACCACCGCCGACAACACTGCTGACAGGATTACCCTGCCGGTACCCCAGGACTGGGTTCAGGCTGTTCAGGACCGTGCCAAGGCAGACAACACCACCGTCCTATCGGTGCTTATCGACGCCGCGGCACACGTCATCGCCCGGCGCGCCGGCGCTGCACACGATGCCACGGTGGTGGTGGGAACCCCGACGGATGTGCGCGACGCCCTGGGTGCAGACGCCACCGAATCGGATGGCGACCGCGTATCCGTGGTGCCGTGTCCGATCCCGGTAGGGTCGCCCCTCTCTGATGTCGCTGCCGCCGTGCGGGCCGCCAGCGCGGATCGTTGCGCTGGCCTGGACGATGTGATCCGGGCTGCGGGATTGCCACACATTCCGGGCAGGTCGCCGCTTGTGGACGTGGTGGTGACGCATCGTGCGGGAACCCGCGACCTTGTTATTGACGGCGAGCCGTCAGTGGGCGTGTTTGTGCATTCCGGTGCAGCACCGTTTGATGCGGTGCTGTCCTTGGAGGAATCTGAACAGGATGCCCAACTGACGCTGGAATTCCGGCATGCGGCCCTGCGCCCGACAACAGCACAGCGTGTGCTTGAGGAATGGCGGGATGCGGCCATCCACCCAGCTCAGGGCACGGAAGTACCAGACCTGCCTGAGGTAGCCACCACTGCACAGGATGTAGTGCGCGCCGTGGCATCGCATGCAGCAGCCACCCCTGATGCTGTGGCCGTGGAGGATGGGACCACCACCCTCACGTACGCCCAACTCAACGCGTCGGCGGCCACCCTTGCCAAGCACATCACCGCACAGGGGGCACAGCCCGGTGATGTGGTGGCGTTGCGGCTATCGCGCGGCGTCGGTATTCCTGTCGCCCTGCTTGCGGCGCTGCGGGCGGGAACGCCTTTTGTGGCGATTGACCCGAACCACCCGGCGGAGCGTTCCCGCATGATCCTGGACGCGGCCAATCCCGCGCTGATCATTGACGATTCCGACGTGGCCACAGCCCTCGCCAGCCCTGTCGATGCACCCCAAGCACCTGACTGGTCGCAGGCGCATCCCGCCTACCTGGTATTCACCTCTGGGACCACAGGCACCCCGAAGGGCATTGTGATTCCCCGTTCCGGCCTGGATGCTGTGCTGGGATCCATGCAGGACACCCTCCAGCTCACGGCGGATGACACCTACCTGGCTGCCTCCACACTCGGCTTTGACATCTCCATTGTGGAAAACCTGCTTCCCCTCCTCGCTGGGGCAACGGTGCACGTGGCACCCGCCGATTTCTCCATTGACATTGACGCAGCCTGCGCGCTGCTGCACCGAGTACGTCCCACCGTCATGGAGGCCACCCCGTCGCTGTGGGCGGAAATCGTGCACCAGGATCCACAGGCGGTGCGGGGAATCCGCGCCTGCGCTGGTGGGGAGGCGCTTCCCCACACCCTGGTGACCACGCTGCGTGCCGCCGGTGCGGACGTGTTCAACCTGTACGGACCCAGTGAAGCCGCCATCGTGGCCACATCGCACCACGTCACCGGCGATGGCACACCGCCTTTGGGCACCACTCTGCCCAGCGTCGGCGGAGACATTCTCGGGGCGGCCCTCACCGCCACTCCTGATGGTGCACTCGGCGAACTGTATCTCTCTGGACCACACCTAGGCTATGGGTACCTTGGCGACCCAGCGCTGACCGCACTCACCTTCGTGGCCGCGCCGGGTGGGCAGCGCCGATACCGGACGGGTGACCTGGTGGCACGGGACGTCGATACGCGTGACCTCATGTACCTTGGCCGCGCCGACGAACAGTTGTCGCTGCATGGCCTACGCATCGAACGCGGTGAGATAGAGGCCGCGCTGGCAGCGGCACCGGGCGTGACAGCGGCGGCGGTGCGGGTGGATACCACGGCGGAAACCCCCACGATCGTTGGTTATGTGGTGCTCGCCGACGCTCAGGACGATAGCGTGGCGGCAATACAGGCCGCTGTGGCCGATGCCTTGCCAAGCGCCGCCCGCCCCAACGCAATCGTCGTGGTAGATGAGTTTCCGCGCACCCCCACCGGCAAAATTGACCGCGCGCGCCTGCCGCTGCCAGAGGATACCGGCAGCCACCAGCATCGTGCAGCAGATACTCCAGAGGAACACGCCGTTGTGCAGGCCGTTCAGGACGTGCTGGAGCTTGATAACACCCCGTCCATCGACGCTGATTTCCGAGCCCTTGGCGGGCATTCGCTCCTTGCGCACCGACTGGCACTCACGCTCAGCACCGCACTCGGGGTGCATGTTCCCGTGCGCGCCGTCATTGAAGAACCCACCCTCGCGGCACTGGCTGAGGCATGCGCGAATCTGCGTGATGCCGATGCCACGGACATAACTGAACAACCTGAACCGCCGCAGGACGCCGAACCCGAGGATGGCCCCATCGAAGCGCTCGCTGGGCAGCGCCGCGTCATTCTTGCCGAGCAACTAGACGGCGAGAATGGTTTGTACACCATTCCGCTGTTCGCCACCGTCACCGGCACCATCGACACCGACCGCTTATCCGCGGCCCTGACCTCAGTTGTTGCCGCACACCCAGTGCTGCGCAGCAGGCTGAGCATTGACGACGCCGGAATCATCAATGCAACGCTGCTATCCCCAGAAGAAGCGCTGGCACAGCCTATTGCTGTACATCAGCGCACGACCACCCCAGGTAGCCTCGCCACATTCCTTGACGAGCTTGTGCGCACCCCCTTCCCCGCCACCAGCGACCAGCCGCTACAGGCATACGTTGTGCAGGTTGCTGAACAAGGCAACAACAAGGACACCGCGTCAACCGTGCTGGCCCTGCTGTTCCACCATGCGTTTTTTGACGAGTGGAGCCTCCAACCCTTCTTCACAGACCTGGCGCGCGCCTACGACAACGCCGATGCCCTCAACACACACAACGGACCGAGCTTCCACCGCATTCATGCCATCGCCAGCACAACAAACCCTGCTGACGTGGACTTTTGGTCGCTTCGCCAACGCGACACCGCACCCGGCGCGCCCGCTCCCCTGCCGTTCTCCCGGGCGGCCGCCGTCAGCGCCGGAGCGGCAGGAACAGCCTTGGGTGGGCGCGGCCCGGCCATTCACCGCACCGTCACCATCCCCGCGATAGCCGCCGCAAGCCCCGACCCCACGCTCAAAGCCACCGCTGGTGACGTGGTCAAAGCCGCCGTGCTGTTGTTCCTTGAGCGCGCCGGGGCCGACCCCGCCGTGGGTATTCCCGTGTCTGGCCGGCATCACCCGGAGCTACTCGACGTCGTGGGGTACCTGGGCAACACCCTGCCGGTCACTGTTGATCACGCCGGGGATGCCGCTGTGTCCTTCAGCCATGACCTTGACACAAGGAAGCTGATTGAAGCGGTTCACCACGAAGTTTTGGACGTGGCGGAGCATTCCAGCATCCCCATTGAGGAGCTGTCCGGCACCGCGCCATTCCAGGTGATTGTGGACCACCGCGTCGGAGCGCCGCAGGTCCCCGCCACCGCCGACTGGAGCAGTGAACTCCTGCCCGTGGTGCCGCCGCTACCGAAATTCCCGGTCACCATCGTGCACACGGAACTTCCAGAGGTAGATGGCACCACCACGCACCGCATTGACGTGCTCTTTTCCGGCGACTACTTCGAGCAGCGTGGCGCGGACGCCTTCGTGGAAGCACTCCAACACACCATCATGGGTGTCGCGCAGGCCCACGCCGCCCCGCAAGGACAGTCAGACACCTCCACCACCCTGGGCGCTATTGCGCTCAGTCCTGGGCTCTACAGCACCGAAACCCGCAGCACCGAACTGGAAACGGCGGGTGAACGAGGCGTCGATACGCAGACCGATACCCAGCCTGATCTGCGGGATATGACCATCCCCGAGCTGATCGACCGCCAGCTGACGGAACACCAGGACGAGCCCATGCTCTCCACCGTGGGTGTGACCCTGACGGGTGCGGAAGTGCAGCAACACATGCGTGGGCTTGCGGCGCGGATCAGCGCGGCGTACGACGGTATAACCGCTGGTCGCATGGTGGCCATCCACCAACCCACCCGCTTCGACGAAGTGCTCACCATCCTGGGCGTCATGGCCTCCGGGGCGGCGTTTACCGTGCTCAGGCCGGATGACCCGGCCGACCGTCTTGCGGCAATCCTGGCCGACGCGAACGTGTCACTGATCATCTCCAGCGACCCCGATAAACTCCCCGCAGGTCATCCGCCTGTGCTACCGGACTCCCAGGACAGCCTGGGCATATCGCAGGAGCTTGACCCCCCCGCCCCCCAGCGCAACCCGAACTATCCCGCCTACATGGTGTTCACCTCTGGGACAACGGGACGCCCGAAAGGCGTGCTGGTGGATCAGCGCGCCATGTCCGGCCTGACCGGGCTGATCTTCGACCTGTTGAGTGCCACCAGCAGCACCGACCCGAACAACGCGGCCTTCCGCCCGCGCTTGGTGTCCATTGCACCCATGTCCTTTGACGTGGGATTGCTGGAGGTCATTGCCACGTTCTGTACCGGCGGGCATTTGTATGTCGCCCACGACATGGAACGCGTTGGTCCTCCCCTCGCGGAGGCCGTGCGCAGGCACCGTGCCACGCACTTCGCCTCCACCCCCACCGTGCTGGGATTCCTCGGTGACCCCAGCTCCATTTCCGAAGACGTGCAGGTCTTCTCCGGTGCCGAGCCACTGCCCGCCGACTTGGCGGAACGGTGGTGCGCGCGGCATCGCCTGATCAACCTCTACGGCCCGACGGAAGTCACCGTCAACGCCATCCACGGCTTCATCACACCCGACCCCACCAGCAGCGCGATCCCTATCGGCGTGGCCGACCCGCATGTCACGGCCGTGGTGCTGGACAGCGCCCTGCAACCCACCCCCATCGGTATGGTGGGCGAATTGTGGCTGGCGGGCGACAAACTCGCCGTGGGATACCCGGCCATGCCGGGCACTACCGCTTCCGTGTTTGTCGCGGCCCCCGATCACCTGGGGCTTCCACCCGGCTCGCGCATGTACCGCACCGGCGACCTGGCGGTACTCCGGCCCGACGGCCAGTTCCTGTGCCTCGGCCGCGTGGACGATCAGATGAAAATCCGTGGGCTGCGCATCGAGCCTGCGGAAATTGAAACCGCGCTGCGTGCCGACTCCCGCGTGGACGGCGCCCGCGTGGTTCACGTCCCAGGTTCGCGGATCGGCAGCGATCGCGACATTCTCGCCGCCGCTGTCGTGCCCACCGAGGGAACCTTGTCCGCAGCAAGCCTCGCCGATATTCGCCACCAGCTGGCATCCCAGCTGCCTAGGCACCTCGTTCCGCAGCGCATTGTGCAGGTCCCCGGCCTGCCGGTCACACCCAACGGCAAGGCCGACCGCGCCACCACCTTGTTGATGGTGCTGGACGCCCTGTCCAAGGCCCCCGACGAGGTTGAAACATCCAGCACGGAACAAGCATCCCATGCGGAACCTGCAGCGGAGCCCGCTGCCCCGGTATCGCCACAGTTCCAGGCCCTTGCCGAGGAAGTGGCCATCCTGCTGGACACCGATCCCCGAAGCATCCGTGAAGACGATGACTTCCTGGAACTCGGCGGCGACAGCATCCTGGCCCTGCAACTCATCGCAAAGCTCAAGGACCGCGGCTGGGTCACCGCTGCCCGCGACATTTTCGACGCCCGCACACTCGGCGACCTCGCCCGCGCCCTCACCCCAGCCGATGGCACTAGCGGTACCGGCGACGCGGAGGCAGAGCCCGTCGTACCCATCGAACCACCCTCCGACCTGGGAACCTTCGCCCCCATCCGCGTCGCCGCCGAACACCTCGCCGACGCCCCCGACAGTGTTTTCGCACAAAGCATGTTGCTCACCATGCTTGAACCCGTCAGCGGACACGGCTCGGCGCTTGTCGACGCCCTGGTGGCCCGGCACCCCGCATTCCGCACCCGCGTCACCGACACCGGCGAGTGTGAAACCCTGGCCGAGGGCCAGTCGTACTTCGATACCGAGACCACCACACTCACAGGGGACACGGCCACTGAGGATCTAGCGCAGCTACGTCACCGCCTAGCTGAGAATCTTGATGTGCGCGCCGGAGTGCTCCTTGCTGGTGCGGAAGTATCCACGGACTCAGGACCGATGTTGCTGCTGGTCGCGCACCATATGGCGGTGGATGCGGCAAGCTGGATGCAGATCATTGGCGATATGCGGCAGATGGTCATTGCCACGATGAGTGGTCGTGAACTGCCGGAGCCGGAGGGGACGTCGCCACGCGCAGGTTCCCTGATGGTGCGCGGAACCGACGCCCCACCCCAGCCCGAACTGCGGGCACGTATCGCTGCGGGCGAGGTGAGCCCTGACGACGTCGCCGCAACGGCCGCGGTGGATACGTTTACTGTGGCAGGAGCCGTGGCGGACGAGCTCATCGAGCGTCACGGCCACGGCGGCACGCTACGGGACGCCCTGATGTCCGCACTGGCGCAGGCGGTCCGGGCCACCGATCCGTGGGGACCACACCTGGTCACCCTTGATGTGGAGGACCATGGGCGCGATGACGTCATTGATCCCCGCTCTGTGGGCTGGTGGACGCAGGTGTTCACCGTGGTTGATGACGGTGACTCCCTCCGCGAATTGCCCCCAGCACAGCGCGGCGTTGCTGCTGGTGAACGTTCGGATATTTTGTTTAACCATTTGGGTGGCATGTTCACCACGGGCGAGGATTCATCCCCGGTGGGGTTCGTGCCGTCGCCGGTTCCTGAACTACCGGCCTTGGATACGGTTGTCGGCGACGATGTTCCCCTGCGTAATCCCCTGTCAGTGACTTCGGTAGTCACTGCCGAACAGTCAATCCAGGTGACGTTTATTCGCGGCACGCGGTTGGTTTCTGAGGAGACTGCACGGCAGCTGCGAGAGGAATTCCTGGCCGCACTGGAACGCCAGGTTGGTGCACAGGGTGGGGATGCACGCGGCGTCGATACGCATGCACAAACCTATACCCTGCCGGTGACCCCCACGCAGGAAGGCATGTTCTACCTGGAGGAGCAGGACGACCCGGGAGTTGCGGCATATCTGACCAGGATGACGTTCACGCTGGATGGCGCGCTGGATTCTGAGCGTGTGTTGCAGGCGTGGTCGCGGTTGGCGGACCGTCACCCGATTCTGCGGGCGTATTTCACCCGGAATGCTGATGGGTCGGTTGTGGCCACTGTTGATCCCGCGTTGGAGTTGGACGCCCGCTACGATGAGGCGTTTACCGAGGCCGATATGCTGCGCCCGTTCGATGTGACGGCTGGCCCGTTGACCCGGTTGCGGATGAAGCAGGTGGATACTGCCCACGCTGATGCTCCGCAACGTCACATCGTTGACGTGGTGTTCCACCACATCGTGGCCGACGGCTGGTCGGCTCCGCTGCTGATCAGGGACTTCTTCACTCTGATGGATCCGGATCAGGATCTGGTTGTGGTTGATCCCCTGCCGTCGCTGTTGGCGGTGCGGCAGTCCACGAGCCCACTGTCGGCATGGCGGAAACCCCTGCGTGCTGCGCAGCCAACTATGCTTGCCGCCGGCGGACGCGATCAGGGTACCCGAACAGAATTGAGGTTGACTTTTGATGCAACAACCTCGGAGGCTCTGACCACCACGGCGCAGCGCGAACATGTGACCGTTGCGGCGCTGATTCACGGCGCCTGGGCGCGCGTGCTGTCCGAACTCACCGGTCAAACACGCGTGACCTTCGGTTCCGTGGTGTCCGGCAGGCCATTGGACGCCCCCGGCGCGCAGGAGGCTGTGGGTCTATACGCCACCACCATTCCCGTCGCCGTCACCGCCGACTCCCCTGTGGATGCGGCGCGTTCCGCCTCGCAGCTGCTGCTGCTCGGTGCGGAAAACCCGCCGTCACTGGCGGATGCGCAACGGCTGGTGGAACATGGCGATACCAGCGGCGCCGATGCACCTGGCGACCTGTTTGATTCCCTGATGGTGGTGGAAAATTATCCCCTTGACCAGGCCGCATTGCTGGCCCCGCTGGATGGGGTGACTGTGTCGGACTTGTCGTTCCAGGATGGGACGCACTACCCGGTGATGGTGGTGGCGCATAGTGCGGATCGGCAGGTGTCGTTGCGCATTGCCGTGGCTGACGGTGTGGAGCTTGTTGGCGGGGCAACCACAGATGATCTTCTCGCGCATCTGGAACGGCACCTTCGCAGTATTGCCGGCCTGCCGCTGCTAGCGGACCAGGTCGCTGGCTTACCGATGGTGTCCGCTACTCAGCGCCTATCCGCCGCCGACACCGATGACATCATCAACACCTATGCGTGGGCGCTTCGGGACCGTGGTGTCGGCCCCGGCGATACGGTTGCTGTTGCCCTACCCCGTGGGGTGGAGCAGGTGTGCGCCACCCTTGCCGTCTGGCTGGTCGGTGCCGCAACCATGCCCATTGAGGTGGATTCCACCGGCACCATGACAGCACGCGCCGCCGCGATTGTGGGCCGCGCGAACCCCACTGTGGTCGTTGATTCCGGGCTGCTTGCGGAGCTAGCCGCCACCGACTCCGCATCCCGACGCTTCACGCCCGCCGACCGCACCAGGCGGTTGACACGTGACGACGCCGCGTACATCATTCACACCTCGGGAACCACTGGTGTCCCCAAAGGCGTGGTGGTGCCGTGGCAGGTGATGGAGGACTTGATCCACTGGCAGACCGCCACCGGAATCATCCCGTCGGGGGCGACGCTGGCGCACTATGCGCCGGACCAGTTTGACGTATCCATGCAGGAGCTTCTTACCGCCGTGGCTGGACGACATGCCCTTGTGGTGGTTGCCGAGGAGCAGCGTCAGGACATGTCTGCGCTGGCACGCTTCCTGGATTCCCAGGGTGTTGATGTGCTGTTTGCCACGAACGTGGTGTTGAACGCGCTCGCCCGTGAGTACGCCCGCAGCGGAAAGCCAAGCGTGAGTGTTTTGGTCCAGGCCGGGGAGGCTTTGCAGCCCAGCGCGGATCTGCGTGCCTGGTGTTCCTCCCCTGATGGCCCGGCACTGTATAACCAGTACGGCCCCACGGAAACGCATGTGGTGCTGGCCACTGGCAACCTGTCAGCGGATTCCGCGGCACTCGCAGCACCGTCCTTGGGTACCCCGTTGCCGCATGTCCAGGCGTTGGTGCTGGATGAGCAGTTGCAGCCCGTCCCTGATGGCGAACCTGGCGAGTTGTACATCGCTGGGGCGCTAGCTGACGGGTACCTTGATGACCCAGAACTCACCGCCGAGCGGTTCCCCGCTGGGATTGGTGCGGTGCCGCGGTGTCACCGCACGGGTGACGTGGTGGTGAAGAACCCGGATGGTTCTTTTGAATATCGTGGGCGCGCCGATGATCAGATGAAGGTTAGGGGTGTTCGTATCGCCCCCGCCGAGGTTGTTGCCATCGCCCAGGCTGTTGCCGGTGTTGCGGAGGCTGCGGCGTGTGAGGTGGATGGCGTGTTGTGCCTGGCCGTGGTTGCCGGTGCAGACGCCCCCGATGCTGTTATTGCTGATGATGTGCGTGAGCAGTATGCCCAGCTGGTTGGCGGCGGCGATCCCGCCGGGAATAACGCTCTTGTGCCGGAACGGGTGCTGGTGGTGCCAGAACTACCAGTGACAGCTAACGGCAAGACTGATATTCGGATGCTGCACTCCTGGTTCCGCGACGGCGCACCGTCTGGCCAGGAGGCAAACAGCACCGCCACGCCTGGAGTGGCCGCCGGTGTGGTGAGCGTCGGGGCGTCGACAAGCGTGGATTTGGTGGCGTCAATCATGGCGGATGTGCTGGCCGAGCAGAACAGCGAACCCACCCGCGTTCATCCCGACGATGACTTCTTGGCTTTGGGCGGGCAGAGCCTGTCCGGCACGCGGCTGAGCGGTCGGCTGAGTTCCGCTCTGGGTACCCCTGTGTCGCTGCGTACGATTCTGGAGCACCGCACCCCGCGCGCCATTGCGGAGGCGGTGGCCGCCGGTGACACAGACACCGGTTTTACTCCCGAGGAGTTTGCCGAGCATTACACGCAGCACACGCCGACGCCGGGTGTCCCTGCGCCGGCCACACCTGCGCAGCGCAGGTTCTGGGCGTTGGCGAAGGTGAATCCGGGCGACATTACCTACCATTTGCCGCTCATGGTCCGGCTGACACCGGAAGGGCAGGGCGATGCTGACTCCCTGGATGCTCGCACCATGGCTGGGCATGTTCAGCGTGGTGTGGAGCGCCTGGTGCGGCGGCATGAGTCGCTACGCACGCTGTTGTCTGGGGATGTTGACGGCCCACAGCAGGTGGTACTTCCCGCCGACGAAGCGGCCCATCGCCTGACCATCACGGTACTGGCGGATGAGGCGGAGCTGCTGCGGCATCGCGCCACCCCGTTCCGTCTCGACCAAGATGTGCCTATTCGGGCGGCGGTCTGCCCCGATGGGGATAGCGTGCTGTTGTCGCTGGTGATTCACCATTCCGCCTGCGACGGCTGGTCGTTGCCGCTGCTCATGGCTGATTTGGAGGCGGCATGGACTCATGCCGAGGAGGCCGCAGACACCACAGTTGTGGAACCCGCGCCGTCACCCACTGGCATCATCGCCACCTGGCAGGATGCGTGGGAAAGCTCTGGCCAGGAAGCGCGCGACCGGGAGTACTGGCAGGAGCAACTGGCTGACGTGCCCTGCCCCTTGCCGCTTCCCCTGGATCGCCCGCGCAACCCGGAAGGCGCGACGAAGGGCATGTTGGCGTCCTATGCGCTGAGCGATGCGGAGGTGCAGGCCGTGTACGAGGCGGCCCGCACTCTGGATGCCACGCCGTTTATGGTCGTGCATGCCGCCGTGGCTGCGGTGTTGTCGCGGCTGGGTTGTGGTGAGGATATTGCGCTGGCCACGCCGGTGTCGGGCCGCCATGGTGGCATGGATGAGGCTGCGGTGGGTTGTTTTGTCAACCTGCTGGTTTTGCGGACATCGCTTGCCGGCAACCCGGATTTCCGGGAGCTGGTGGACCGCATTCGGACCACGAACCTGCAGGCCGCTGAGCACGGCAGTATGCCGTTTGACGTGCTGGTTCGGGAGCTCGCTGCGGGCGGGTCGAAGGCTCATCATCCACTGGCAACGGTGGGTATTGGCCTGCAGAACCTGCCGTCCGCATTCCCGGCCCCTGACGGTGTGACGGCGACGATTCTGCCGGATAACCCCGAGGTGTCCCGCTTTGACATGAACGTGGACGTGTTCTTGGGTTCCGACGACCCGTCCGCCGACCTGCCCGCGCAGCTCGCCATCGAGTTCGATTCGGCGCTGTTTGACGAGGCCACCATCGCCCGCATCGCCCGTCGCATCAAACGCGTGCTGTTGACCGCTGCCGCCACGCCGGACACCAGACTGCACGACCTGCCGGTGTTGCTTGACGACGAACGCGCGCACCTGCGCACCACGCACGGCACCGCTGCCCAGCCTACCGAGGCAATCCGACAGCTGGTTCGAGGCGTTCCTACTGTGGGCAGCGTGCTGGCAGCCGACGGCTCGTGGCTGTCCGCCAAGCAGCTTGAACAGCGCGTCACCGCCGTTGCTCGCCTGCTGGTCGCCCACGGCGTGAAACCCGGCGACGTGGTGAGCATTCTGTGCCAACGCACCGTAGGCCAGCTGGTCGCACAGCTGGCAGTGCTGCGCACGGGTGCCGCGTACGCACCGATTCTTCCCGACACTCCCGCGGAGCGGCTTGCCGCGCAGTTCGCGCAATGCGACGTTCGTGTTGCTCTATGCAGCAACACGGCAGGTCTTGAGGTTCCGGATTCGGTGACGCTGGTGGACATCGGCGATGACGCGGCGTCGATAATCGGCGAAGCACCCGAGGTTGACCTTCCAGCGGCGGAGAGCATTCCGGCCGATGCCCCTGCCTACGTCCTGTTCACCTCCGGGTCCACGGGAACGCCAAAGGGCGTGCTGGTCTCTCGCGCAAACCTGGAAGCGCTGCTTGCTGCCACCAACGACTCCGTGCCGCTTGCAGAAACGGATGTGCTGCTGGCGCTGTCGCCCTTCTGCTTCGACGTCACCGGTTGGGAGTATCTGGCACCGATGGCTGCGGGTGCGCGGCTGATCATCGCCAACGACCTGCAATACCGTGACCCACGCGCCATCGTGACGCTCATGGCCGAGCATGGCGTGACCTGCTGCGAAGCAACCCCCGGCCTGTGGTCCCTCATTGCTGAGGCCGCATCGGACGAACTTCGCGGTGTGCGTGCCGTCATTTCTGGCGAGGACTTGCCGCAGACCGTAGCCACTGCCGTGGCCGATGCCGGTGCCCAGGTGTGGAACCTGTACGGCCCCACCGAAGCCACCGTGTTCGCCACCGCAGGTGAGCAGAATGCGGGCCCTGTGGATATTGGCCTGCCGCTGCCAGGAGTGGAGATTCGGGTGCTGGATGATTACCTGGTGCCCGTGGCCGACGGTGCGCTGGGTGACCTGTACCTGGTCGGCTCACAGATTGCCTTCGGATATGTCGGCCGCGCGGACCTCACGGCGGCGTCGTTTGTTGCGGATCCACAGGGCACCGGGCGGGTCATGTACCGCACCGGCGATCAGGTTCGCCGTCACGCCGATGGTCGGCTCACCTATTGGGGACGCCGTGACCAGCAAATACAGCTGCGTGGACACCGCGTGGAAATAGGCGAAGTAGTCTCCGCGCTGCTTTCTCTCCCCGAGGTGGCCAAGGCGGCAGCCAAGGTGCTGGAACGCGGCACGGCGAAAACACTGGTGGGATACGTTGTGCTGGAGGACAACTCCGAAGGTACAGCCCCAGATGAGAGCACCCTGCTGCTCGCACTCCGGCGTATCCTTCCCGACTATTCAGTGCCCGCGCAGCTGGTATTCCTGCCGGACATGCCACTTACGGACAACGGAAAAGTCAACGTCGCGGCACTTCCCGACCCGGAACCGGAGGAATGGCAGGCCCCCGAGACGGAGACGGAGAAACTGCTCGCCGGTATTGTCGCCGAGCTTCTGGGCAGCGATGAGCTGCCTGGGCGTAACCAAGGGTTCATTTCCCTGGGTGGTGATTCCATCACCGCCATCAGGTTGGCGGCACGGGCCGCTGAGCAGGGACTTCCCATCACCATCCAGGACGTGTTGGTGGCACCCACCATCCACGAACTGGGTGCCATCGCGGATTCCAGGCCGCGGCAATCCGACACCACAGCGGAGACAGCATCGGAGGATCACGCCATGGGTGACCTGTCCGGCCTATCCGGTGATGATTTGTCCCGCGTGCTGGGAGCGTTTGGAGATGACAGTGAGTAAAGCAGTTGTTGATGTTCTTGCGGCGACACCGCTGCAGGAGGGGCTGTTGGCCCTGCACCGCCTGAGTTCCGGTGCGGACCCGTACCACGTGCAGTTTGTGTTCCGCATCGACGGCAACCTTGATGAGGCCCTGCTGGCGCGCTGCGCGGATGCGATGCTGGTGCGCTACCCCAACCTGCGTGTTGCGTTTTATGACAAGAACGTGGAACACCCGGTGCAGGTGGTGCCCGCCTCGGCGAAGCTCGACTGGGAGGTGGTGCCGATGACCGCCACCAGCGCGCCAGATGCTGCCACCGATACGGATACCCGCGACGCTCAGGCTGCGGAGTTTGCCGCGTCCGACTTCAGCGAGCCGTTCGATCTGTCCCGCCCCGCCCCATTGCGGCTGAGGCTGCTTCGCTGGGATTCGCATTGCCACCACCTGGTGCTCACAGCGCACCACATTCTGATTGATGGCTGGTCCGCGCCGTTGTTTTTCGCGGAGCTGATTAACCTGTACCGGCACGGTGGCCACGCGGAACTCTTACCCCCTCCCCCGGATTACCGGAAGTATATTGCCTGGCTGCAGCAAAAATCCAAGGAAGAAAGCCTGCAGGTGTGGCGCACCGCACTGGGCGAGCAGCCATCACCTTGCCTTGTCGCTCCTCAGGCCCCCAGTTCCCCCGGGTTGCCACCGGTGGTGTTTGAGGCGCAACTTGACCGCGAACAGACCGAACAGCTGCAGACATGGTGCAGGAAACACGGCGTGACGGTGAGTAACGCAGTATTGTTCGCGTGGATGATGGTGTTGGGAACACTGACGGATCGCGATGAGGTATTCACGGGCACGGTGGTGTCGGGCCGTCCGGCGGATCTGCCGGGTGCGGAATCCATGATTGGCCTATTCATCAACACCGTTCCCGCCCGCGCCACGCTGAGCCCCCGCGAGGATGCCGCCACGCAGGTGCAGGCGCTTCGCGACACCCTGGTGGCCACCCGCCCTCACGAGCACATCGGCCTGTCCGACATTCAACGCGCGGCGGGCACCCGTGACCTGTTCGACACCCTGGTTGTGTTCCAGAACACTCCCCTGGGTGCCGCGACAACGGACGACAATTCCGGGTTTAAGGTCACTCCGCTGGCTACCAACGATTCGACGCACTACCCTCTTACCATCGTTCCCGCCCTGGTAGACGGGGTGTTCCGGGTAAAAGTGGAGGCCCGCGCGGATTTGATGGAGGGCACACTGCCCCCGGCCGCCAGTGAGATCGCCTCGGCGATCACGACGCTGCTGCGCGCATTCCCCACCGCCGATGGACTGCCGTTAGCGCAGGTGGGAAACGGTTTTTCCGCTCCCACAATCCCGTATGCACCGACGGCTGAACCCCGCACCCTGCCGCAGCGTATCAGGAACCTCGCGGATGCCAATCCCGATGCCCCAGCACTTGCGGACGCAACAACGCAGCTCACCCGGCGCGATCTTCTCGCCCACATCCTGGATATTGCGCGCCTGCTTATTGACGCCCAACTCACCACCGGTCGGCGCGTGGCTATCCTGATTCCCCGCACGGTGTCTCAGCCCGCGAGCCTTGTGGCCTGCGCCTGGACGGGTGCGGTGGCTGTGCAGCTGGACGCCTCGGCACCCGATGCGCATAATCAGTCGATTATCGCCCAGGCGGGGGTGGATGCCGTACTCACTACTGGCACAACCGCCGCATATGGCGATGTACCCGTACTTACGGTGCCGCCAATAAATAAGGCGAGCGTCGATAAGCAGCTGGCGCAGGTACCGGACGCGTCGTCGCTGGATGCGCCGCTGTACATGGTGTTTACCTCGGGTTCCACGGGCACCCCGAAGGGCGTGGTGGGTACGCAGCGTGGGTTGTCTGCGCTGATTGCCGCGCATGAGCGGTGGGTGTTGCCGGAGGATCGTCAACTGACCGTGGGGCATGCCTGGTCCATGGCGTTTGATGCGTCATGGCAGCCGTTAACGGCGTTGTTTGCGGGCCATGCCGTGGCGATTCTGGATGAGCAGCAGCAGCGTGACCCGCAGCTGTACATGGAGGCGTTGCGCACGCACGGGGTGGACATGATCGAAACCTCGCCGACCATGTTTAGCCAGCTTGAGCCGCGCGGCCTGCTGGATGCCACGGATGAGTGGCCGGGTCTGAGCGTGCTGGGCTTGGGTGGCGAGGCGATTGACCCCGCCGTGTGGTCGCGGCTTGCTGAGCGTGAACGCCCAGCGGTGTTTAACTTCTACGGTCCCACCGAGACCACGGTGGATGCGGCGGCGGCGCGGCTGTCGGACTACACAACGCCCTGCATTGGCACGCCGCTCCCCGGCCTGAAAGCCCGGGTGCTGGATCGTTGGTTGCGCCCACTACCAGCGGGTTTGCCCGGCGAATTGTATGTGTCGGGGTCGCAGGTGGCGTTGGGCTACAGTGACCGACCCGACCTGACCGCGGGGAGCTTTATCGCCACGACCTCGGGCGAGCGCGCCTACCGGACCGGCGATGTGGTGGTGTTTGATCCGAACGATCAGGCGCTGCGCTACATCGGTCGTGCCGACGACCAGATCAAGATCCGGGGTTTCCGGGTGGAGCCGTCGCAGGTGCTGCACGGGGTTCTCGCGCTGCCGGGGGTGCGGGATGCGCGTGTTCAGGTGGTCACCACCGATGCGGGCCCACGCCTGATCGCGGTGATTATTCCCGCCGAGGATGTGCTGCCCGATGCCGTGGACGATCCGGCGGGCACCTCGGCGCGCCTGATCGGGCAGCTGCGCAGCGCTGTGGCAAGCCATCTGGTTCCGGCCGCGATTGTTCCGGTGCGGGAATTCCCGCTCACCCGGAACGGCAAAATCGATGTCGCCGCGCTGCCCAGCATCACCGCCGATGCCGTGGTCACGCCGCCGGAAGGTCCGGTGGAGACGCAGCTCGCGGCCACCATCAGTCGGCTGACCGGTGTGCAGGCCATTGACCGCGACGCCGACATTCGCGACCTGGGGCTGGACAGCATTCTGCTCATGCAGCTGTCCTCCGACCTGCAATCACTTGACGACGCCCACCCCGCGCTCAAGCGCCTCACTCCCCGCATGATCCTTGGCAACCCAACCGTCCGGGGCATCGCCGAGCAACTCACTGCTGCGGATAGCGTGGATGCCGCGCTCGATTCCGGGGTGGGAACTTTCCGCGCCATGCCCGTCCAGCAGTGGCTTATCGACGTCGGCGGTGGCAGGCGCTTTAGCCAATGGGCACTGCTCAATCTTCCCCAGGGCACGGATCGCACCCATATTGAACAGGCCATTGGGCGACTCCTGTCCGACCATGGCATGTTGCGCGCCACCGTCAATGCCAACGACGGCACATTCACCATTCCCGCCGAGGTGCCACCGGCGGAGGAATGGTTGAGTGTTGAAGAAGCTGCGGGCAATGACATTGACGTGCTGCGTCAGGCCGCCGAGAGCGCCATCAACCTGATCGACCCCATGGCCGGGCGAATGCTGCGGGCCGTGTGGCTCAAACCCCAGCAACAGCTTTTGCTGCTGGTCCACCACCACGCCGTGGACGGAACCTCGTGGCGCGTGCTGATCGGCGAACTCATGAGTGCCACCGGCGGCAGCGAAACAACCTCGTTTGCGCGTTGGGCGGAGCTGATGGAGCGGCGTCGAGAAGCACTAGATACCCAAGCACTTCGCGACACCTGGGCATCCTATGTAGAGCCCCGGGACCGCAGCACGCTGGGCAGTCGCGCCGTGGATCCTGCCATGGACTTGGCGGCCGATGCGCACACCGCGACCTCGCTCACCCCGGCGACGGAGGTGCTGCAGCGTGCCGACGAGGCGGGCAGCGGCACCGGCGGAAGCGTGAGCCTGCGGGAGGTGCTGCTGGCCATGCTGGCGCGCACCCTGCACCGCTGGCGCGGGTTCGGACCGGTGGTTGTGGACCTGGAAGGCCACGGCCGTGATGCCGACATTCTCGACGCCTACGGCCACCCCGGCGATGACCTTTCCCGGACCGCAGGTTGGTTCACTACCATCACGCCGACGCTTCTGCCTGCGGATATGGGCGATGAAAGCATCGGTGCGATGGCGGGGCGTGTGGCGGACTCCATTGCCGCACAACCCAGCAGCCCTGTTGATCACTCCCTGGCCTGCGGGGTGAGCAACGGCCCGGCGGAAATTGAGGTGAACTACCTGGGGCGTCTTGATGCGGGCGCAGGCGGCATGTCCGCAGACAGCATTCCCGAGGATGCCTGGAGCATCAGCACAGACCGCGCCGTCTACGAGGCACTGCCCGAGATGCCCGATCCCGAGCTACCCCGCACCTACGCGCTGGAAGTCACATTGTCCGTGGTTCCAGGTGAAGCTGGTTCAGGCACTGAGGGCGCTAGTGGGCCGCAGCTCAGCGCGCATTTCAACCTGGCCAGCGGGATGTTCACCCCGGATGACGCAGAGGCGTTGCGGGCGTGCTGGGAGGAGGTTGTGGAGGGCGTCGTCACGCCTTGAGCTGGCCGTGCGTGAGCTGGCGTTATTCCCGGTGGTGGGACAGCCAGTTTGGGCCGGTGAAGGTGAAGCATGTCAGGTTTACTGGAAACAGGTGGAGGAATAGAATTTACCGCCACAATCCAACCTGACACCTAACACTGAGCGCAAAAATC
>ERZ772827.388-NODE-388-length-24541-cov-7.390182_pt1 | contig 24541 bp, 20 predicted proteins | sample MGYA00580850_ERZ772827 | MGnify/ENA primary metagenome ERZ772827 (study PRJEB29015, sample SAMEA2737950) | human oral metagenome | biome: human oral; feature: human-associated habitat; material: dental | place: China | collected 2145 ... | reverse complement strand
ATCTCGGTGAGATCCGGGCCGCCGTCCTCAAGTCTGCCGACCAAGGGCGCCATCATGTCCACACTGCGCTGGATCAAAGGCGTGGTTGCTTCATAGAGGTCGGCTACGGGCAGTACAACATCATGATCGAGCACAGGGATGACCATGCGTCGCGACTGCGGCGCCAAGGCCTCCTTGACTCCACGGCACTGATCGAGCAGATCGCCGAGCTGGGTCGCACTCAAAGCGGTCTCGTCCACAGACGCGTGCGACAGTGCCAGCTGAGCCAGAAGGAGATCGACGTCGTCGCCTCCGAGATCGCCCAGCCCGCGCGAGGCCAGCACCTCGTGCGCAGCGCCGTTGACATCCACCAGAGAGGTGTCGAAAGTCCCGCCCCCCAGGTCGTAAACCAAGACGCGCGTGCGCCGAGACGACACGGTGGACGCCTTGCGGTGCGTGTATTCGAAACCGGCGGCGCTGGGCTCGTTGAGCATAGCGGTCACGTGGAAACCCGCAGCCCGGAAGGCGTCGAGCGTGAGCAGGCGCTGCGCTCCGTACGCGTGCGCGGGCACCGCGACCACGACATTCGCATCCTCGCTACCCGGGTCGGCGCCGTCCAGCACTCCGGAATTGGCCAACTGCTCACGCAGATCGGTGAGAAAGGAGATGAGCACGTCGCCGATGCTCAGCGTACGATCACCGAGCACCACCGTGCTCGACGCGCTCACCGATGGCGCCGCCAGAGCGCGTTTGAGGCTGCGCAGAAGCGGTGCACCCTGCCGAGCGGCCTGACGCGCGCGGAAACCGTGCACCAGACCATCCTCGGTCAGCGCGGTCAAAGACGGGTAGTAGTCATGGGAGTCACCGTTCGTGTCGGTGAAGGACAGGACAGGATAGTTACCTCGGTCGGCGCGGGCGACGACCGTTCTGGTCGTGCCCAGGTCGATGCCGAGGTCCAGGTGAGAAGGGGCCGTAGTACGCGTAGTACGGCCTTTCCGGGGCTTGGAAGAACGCTTGCTTCCACTTCGGGCTGCCATGGACCGACCATATCGTTGCTGCCTCGATATAACACTCAGGGCACGCTGAGGATCGGCCTCATGTTGCTTCGCCGATGGCGAGCGGGTACTGCACGGCTCTGCGGGGCAGCAGGTGAACAGTTGGTGAACAGTCAGAATCTCGCTGTCAGGCGCGGTCGGCCGCTGGTAACAATGTGGGCGGGCCGCATTCATGCGGCCCGGATCTCGCAACTCGATCGGCGGCATCAGCCGCCCCGGGACCCCGATCCGCTACCTGGCCGAGAAATGATATGAGTACAACCCTCTTCGTCGTGGTGGTCGTCGTCATTACGGCGCTGGTCTTCGACTTCACCAACGGATTCCACGACTCCTCCAACGCCATGGCGACCTCCGTCGCCACCGGGGCCTTCACCCCCAAGCGCGCTGTTCTGGTCGCGGCCGTCCTGAACGTCATCGGCGCCCTGCTCTCCACAGAGGTCGCCAAGACGATTTCTCATGGCATGTTCAACGATGCACTCATCGAGGCCGCGCCCGCGATGGTCTTCGCCGGCCTCGCCGGAGCAATCCTGTGGAATCTGGCAACATGGCTCTTCGGACTGCCGTCGTCCTCATCGCACGCGCTTTTCGGCGGACTGATCGGCGCCGTCATCATGGCCGCTGGCATCCAGGGCGTCCACTGGGGCACGGTGATTTCGAAGATCATCCTGCCCGCACTCATCGCCCCGTGCGTGGCCGGAACGGCATCTGCTCTTGCCACCTGGATCGCCTATCGCATCGCACGCCCCACGGATCGCTTCAGTCAAAAGATTTTCCGCAATGGTCAGCGGATCTCCGCATCAATGGTGGCTCTGGCCCATGGCACCTCGGACGGTCAGAAAACCATGGGCGTCATCACTCTGGTCCTGATCGCCGCCGGATACCAGGAAGCGGGAACCGGCCCCCACTGGTGGGTGATCGGCGCGGCGGGGCTGGCCATCGGTCTGGGAACCTACTCCGGAGGCTGGCGAATCATGCGGACGATGGGCAAAGGACTGGTCCACATCGACCCGCCGCAGGGCTTTGCCTCTGAAACGACCTCGACAGTAGCCATCCTCGCCTCTTCTCATCTTGGCTTCGCCCTGTCGACCACGCATATCTGCACCGGTTCAATCCTCGGCACCGGAGTCGGACGAGGAACGAAGGTGTCCTGGGGGACGTTCGGAAGGATGGGCATCGCCTGGCTCGTCACGCTGCCCTGCGCCGCGGTGGTGGGCGCAGTGACCTCTCTGATCGCCGTCAAGGGCGGCGTGCTCGGCACGATCGCCGTCATCGTCCTTCTCCTGGTCGGAGCCTGGCTCATCATTCGACAGGCCGGCCATAACCGAGTCGACTTCTCCAACGTCAACGATGCGGACTCAGTCGTCGTGGCCAAGCAGGCCGACCCCGAACTCGGACGCGCCCCCAAGACCCTGAGCGAGGTCAAGAACGAGCTTGTCGTTGGCACGACTGCGGCCGCCCAGGCCTCGCCGCAGAAGGAGAGCATCTGATGAGCATTGACTGGGCCTCCCTCGCGCTGGTCACGGTCGTGACCGTACTCGGAACCAGCTTCATCCTGGCCATCGTCTCCTCGGCGGCTCGCATGCTCGACGAAGCTCATCTCAAGCGGCTTGCCGGAGAGGTCAAGGGCCTGCACGCCGCCGAGGCAGCAGCCGGTTTCTTCCTGGCGCTGGCCCTGGGAATCATGCTGTTCGGCCTGTGGCTCATGATCCCCTACCACTGAGGATCGACCACCGCCCTCAGAGCCCGACACTCCGGCCTCTGCCGCTCACGGTGGAGGATGTCTTGGAATGTCATGGCATGTCATGGCGCTCCGAGGGAGAGTGCGCTTCCCCGATCCGCACGGTCTGCAGAGGCAGCGACAAGTCGGAGTACGCGTAGTTGACTGAAACTTGGGTACCTCAGCTCGCGGTTGCGGGACGATCTCGCCGGCGGTAGCGTGCAAACCGTCTGACGCAAGGTCTGGCCGCCCGGAACTCACGATTGTCTCCCACGCGTGTCGCCTCCTCTGAGCTCATCGTCGAGCGCCCAGGCCCCGGAGAAAGGACGTCCGGGTGGTCATGGATCACTCCCGAGTGGCGAAAGATATCCTGACATATGTCGGTGGGCCGGGGAACATCGATGCCGCAGCGCACTGCGCCACCAGGCTGCGCCTCGTCCTGAACGACGTGAGAAGGGTTGACCAGAAGGCTCTTGACAAGGATCCCGATCTCAAAGGGACTTTCACCGCGGGTGGCATGTTTCAGATCATTGTCGGCCCCGGCGATGTGGATTTCGTTTTCTCTGAGATGGTCGCTAAAGGCGACGTCAAAGAGGTCTCAAAGGATGAAGCGAGAGAGGCGGGCGCCAAGAAGGGGAATCCAGCATCCATACTCATCAAGACTATCGCAGACATCTTCGTCCCTATCCTACCGGCACTGATTGCCGGTGGGATGATGATGGCCCTCAATAATGTCTTGACGGCGGAGGGCCTGTTCGGAAGTCAATCCTTGGTCCAGCGCTGGCCCCGCTTGGGCGACTACGCAAATTTGATCAATATGATCTCGTCGGGCGCATTTGCGTTCTTGCCCATATTAGTCGGCTACTCTTCCGCCAAGCGTTTCGGCGGCAATGTCTACCTGGGAGCCGCCATGGGCGCTGCCATGGTATCTACGTCACTGCTCCCGGCCTCCTCCATGAGCGACGAAACGGCACGCGTGAATTTCTGGAACTACCAGGCAACGATCTCCAATGCGGCGGACCACTGGACTCTTTTCGGCATGCACATCGACAAAATCGGCTACCAGTCCATGGTCATCCCTGTTCTCTGCGTGACCTGGATCCTGTCGGTCATTGAGAAGTGGCTTCACAAGAGACTATCCGGAACCACAGATTTTCTTCTGACTCCGCTCACCACATTGCTTCTGACGGGGTTCCTCGCTTTTGTTGTCATCGGTCCCATCACCCGCGAAATGTCGAATTGGATCACCGACGGCCTGGCCTGGACTTACAACACCCTGGGCGCGATCGGCGGAGCATTCCTCGGCATGACTTACTCACCGATCGTGGTGACCGGCCTCCATCAGTCTTTTCCGGCCGTAGAGCTTCCACTGATCGCAGAAATGAACAATGGCGGATCCGGATCCTTCATATTCCCCATAGCCTCCATGGCGAATGTCGCGCAGGGCGCCGCTGCACTCGCTGTATCCTTCAAAACTCGGGATGCCAAGATGAAGGCCCTGGCGGGCGCCGGGGGAGCGTCGGCAGTCGTGGGCATCACCGAGCCCGCCATCTTCGGCGTCAACCTTCGTCTGCGCTGGCCCTTCTTCATCGGCATCGGCGTCGCTTCTCTGGGCGGCGCCGCAGTCGCTCTGCTCCACATCCACTCCCAGGCGCTAGGGGCCGCCGGCTTCATGGGCTTCGCCTCCATCGTTCCCAAGGACATTCCCAAGTACCTTTTTCTTGAGGCGACGGTCTTCATCCTGGCCTTCTCCGCCGCCTTCGCCTACGGTTCCACTCGCGGCAGAGCATCATTGGCCAGCGCTGCCGATGGCGAGAACGAATCCACCCTTGAAACCGAGGTTCCGGCGGGACGGGTCGCCGTCGAGCTGCCGAAAGGGGCCAATGAGGATTTCGTCATCACCTCCCCGGTCCAGGGCCGCGCTGTGACGTTATCCGAGGTCAAGGACCAGACCTTCTCCTCGGGAATGCTCGGCCCGGGCGGCGCCATCGCTCCGACTGAAGGCCCCGTGGTCTCGCCGATCGACGGTGAAGTGCTTGTCGCCTTCCCGACCGGCCATGCATACGGGCTGCGATCGGCAAGCGGGGTTGAGCTGCTCATCCATGTCGGCATGGACACCATCGAGCTGGGCGGCAAGTACTTCAGACCCAGGGTCAAAGCCGGCGAGACGATCAGGCGCGGTCAAGTCCTAGTTGATGTCGACTGGATCGAAGTCGCGAAAGCCGGTTATGAGACGATGACGCCGATTGTCGTATCCAATGCCGCCGCTTTCATCAGCGTCTCGGAAATGCTTACCGGTGACGTCGAACGTGGCGACGCTCTCTACAGCGTGGAATCGTCAGCTGAAGAGGCTCCAATAGCGATCACCGCGAGAGCCCGTTCCTCGTGAACTGATCCGCTATCTGAGCAGCGCCCCACCCCACTGCAGTCCCCGATGGGGATGGTTGCCCCCTAGCTTGTGATTCCATTCAGGAGGCGAATCGGCAGGAGAGCGGGGGAGGGGCTCTCAGAGGAATGCGGCTCTATACCTTCCGCGCGAGCATGCACCTGATCAAGCAGGACATCAACGGCGTGCACAGCCAGGTCGGCGATCGGTTGCGCAATTGTGGTGAGTCCCGGCAACGCCCGTCGCACTGCCGCCGTGGCATCGAAACCGACGACTTTGAACTCTTCGGGCACCTTGCGTCCCCGTTTCCGGGCCCACTCCAGCACCGCGGCCGCTGTCAGATCATCGGTGGCGAAGACGGCATCGACATTGACGGGCATGGAGTCCAATGCGGCCTCGGTGAGCTCAGCCCGTTCGGAATCCGGAGTATGGAAATCGACCGTGCGCACCACCGGCTCAATTCCAGCTCTGCGCAGCACGGCACGATAGCCGGCTTCACGACGATTATGGGGCCCCGACCGCGAGGTCAGCAGTGCGGGCCGGCGCGCTCCGCGCGCCAGTAGATGCTCGGTCGCCGTACGTCCGCCCGCCTCGTTGTCGCAGGTTATGTTGGGGATCGTGGGGGACAGGAGGCGATCGATGGTCACCAGCGGCATGCGCACCGTGTGGTACTCGGGCAGGCTCTCATTGTGGCCTCCAGAGATGATGCCGTCGACACGATGGGAGACGAGCAGATCGAGGTAGTCGCGCTCACGGTCCGCCCGGCCCATGGAATTGCATACAAGGATCCGATAGCCGTGGTCCGCAAGGGCGTTCTCGATCTCGGCCGCCAGCTCGCCGAAGAAGGGCAGAGCCACCGTAGGAACGATGACGCCGATCGTATGGGTCGATTTACCGTGAAGCGCCCGCGCGACCTGGTTGGGCCTGTAGTTGAGTTCAGCGATCGCCTTGGCAACGCGGTCCTTCGTCTCCTGGCTGAGGTAACCGCGATTATTGAGCACGCGTGAAACCGTCGTCAGGGACACGCCTGCGACCTGTGCGACATCAGCGAGAGTCGGCTCTCGGCGTGCGCTCATTCATCATCTCCTCGAGTCATCAGACAACTACGGCACAAGCCTATGCCAGTGCCGCAGCACCTGGTGCCGCCTGGCAGAGCAACGGCGAGATCAGCGAAGATCACCGGACTGCGTATGGTACAATGCGGGTACAAAGCATTCATAGTAGCCGATCATGGCGCGTGCGATCACGGCATGCCCGGCGTCATCGGGGTGGATGCCGTCCGCAGAGAGCTTGCTCTCGTCGCCGTCGATCGTCGTGCTCATGATGTCGGTTGAGGTCAGTCCGAGTTCCGTGGCCCGCTCATGCACCAGGCGCCTGACAACGCCGAAGCGCGGTCCGACGCCGAGCGCTGGGAAGTAAGGGGCGATGGTGATGGGCGTGCTTCGCAGACGCGCAGCGAGGAATGACAGGTCGTGATCGACGGCCTGCCTCACGAGATCGAGCTGGGAGGGCAGGAATGCGGCATCGTTCAGGCCCAGGCAGACGGTGACGACATCGGGCTCCGCACGCAGAACCGTTTCGAGCCATGTGGTGTCACGGCAGGATGGCGAGCGACCGCCGCCGGGCAGATGTCCGCCACGACAGGAGAAGAAGCCCATGCCGTCCGCAGCGAGGTTCACCTCGCGCCATCTCAGGCGCTCGCAGACCAGGGAGGTCCACCGATTGCGCGGATGAGTGACAGCCCGCCATCCGGTAGTGACGGAGTCGCCCAGAAAGACGGCGGTGGGGAAGGACTGCGGGCGCGGTACGGAGAACACGCTTCGACCATAGGCCGATCGGCGATCGGTCGGGAGGAATCTCTGAATCTCTGCCGGAGGACGTCAAGAACCCAGAATGACATAATGTACATTATCGGCGCTATGGGGATGCGTGGGGTCGCGGTGCGCTGATCGCCTGAACCGGCGACCGGCTAGCAAGCCTGAGCATCTGAGTGCTGCATCAATGACCCGGCTGTCCCACCAAACAGGTATCTCGCACTCATGCGCCTCTTGCCTCGAGAAGGTCGAACCCGATGCGCCGGCTCTGACTGCCATTCGCCTGAGCAACAAGTCCGTGCCGCCCGGGATGGAGCGTACGCGTCTTGACGCTCTTGAACGCGTGATACTTGCGCACGAGCGCCGTACCGCCGGCTTGGACAGTTACGCGCCCCAGCTTGAATGTCGTCGGTCGCAGCGTTCCATCCGATCGCCGGAAGTGAATCTGGTAATCGACGATCACGTCACGCGCAACTGTGCCCTTATTCGCTACGATCACGCGAATTTCGGCCCTCTCACCGATCGCGGGCCGCAACGGTTCCACATCGATCTCTTGGACCGACACATAAGGGTCCGGCTCGGCCTCAACCACCTTGAGCGCAGCCGGATCCCCCTTCTTGATGAGAGTGCGCAAACCTTTCGTGACGATCCATTGTGTTCTCGAGGAATTATCACTGCTCGCAAGCCATCGAGCCGCTGTACTCACCGCGTAGCGAGGATGGTCTTTCGAGATATCGTTAAGATTGTTGGCCACTGATGTGCGCACATAGAGCGAAGGATCGTCAATTAAGCGATCGATCACTTGCACAACAGGCTCCGGATCGTCGACGAAAGGTTTGAACCGACTGGCCCAGGGCAAGCGTGGCCGGATCCCCTCGGAGGCGAGGCGACGCACATTATGGCTCGACGAACGAGACCAGCGGTCAACTCTCGCCATTGTCAGCTCCTGCCACTGCCGCAGGTAGGGTCGGATGGCGTACTCACCGGTGTGCCGCTTCGTGATCTCCTCAATGGCATCCAGTGACTCGTGCGGGTACTGGGTTCCATATTCTTCGACGTAACGGGCAACGGGCATCAGAAACCATGAGTCGGTAAACATTCCCTGATCTTCGCGTAACTCATCACCCAGCGAGTCGACAAGCACGCCGACCGCAGTCACGTAATGATCTGGAAGCCTCCGGCGCAATTCCTCGGCAATCACCATAACGCGGTCCTTGAGTTCAAGGCCCTGGATACGAGAATTCACTGCGGCAGCGAACTCCTCCCCGTCCAGATCGGGCAACTGATTTTGTAGAAGGTTGGTGATCCGGTGGGCGCATTCACCATTGAAATAACGCTTCAATCCGTACTCCGCCATCGATTCTCCTCAGTAGTCCATAATCACTACCAACAATACTTCATGACCATTGCATGGCGAGTACGCGGAACGCTCGTACTGGAGGCGTGTCACCTATAGCAACCCATCCCCCGAACTGGTCGGATCCCGGCTATCGCATCCGCCCTGCGACCATGGCCGACTCCCCCGGCATCCGGGCCATCCGCAACGCTGCCGTGCGCGATTCGCTGGCGATCTGGACACAGCACGAGCACAGCATCACTGAAGCCGAGGACTGGCTTCTCCCCCTGGTTCACCGGGGTACCGCACTGGTGGCCGTCCATGGTGAGGGGACGCCCACCAGTATGGATGACGGTGCCGTCATAGGCTTCGCCGTCGCCTCGCCCTGGCATCACTACGAGGGCTATGCCCGCACAGTGGAGGACTCGATCTACCTGACCCCTGCCACTCAGGGGCGCGGACTGGGCGGCAGGCTCCTGGCCGAGCTCATCAGGGCCTCACGCCGGGCGGGCGATCGCACCATGGTCGCCGCCATTGAATCGGGCAACACCGCCTCGGTTCACCTGCACGAGCGCTGCGGCTTCGCCGTCATCGGCACGATCCCTCAGGCGGGCGAGAAGCTCGGGCAAGTCCTGGATCTGACGCTCATGAGCCGGTCGTTGACCTGAGATCATCTGCGCCCTGATCGACCGCCCGAGCCTCTAACCGCTTCCTGAGCAGGACGAACGCTGGACCGGAGAGCGCAAGCGGTGCCAGAACCAGGACCGCCGTATCGGGACTGTCGAATTCGATCTCCACGCCGGAGTCGAGCCAGCTGACGCCGCCCATGATGATCCGGTTGGCAGTGAGGTAAACCAGATGAAAACTTATCGGCGCTGCCAGAGCGCCCGAGATCGGCAGACGCCGAGCTGCGATCAGTACCAGGCCGAAGCACGTGAGATGAATAAGGTAAAAGAAGGTTGGTGTGCCATAGGGAGCCAGTGCGATCGATTCCGTATCATTCCCCAAGAGAATCGCCCAGATCCGCCTCAGGAGGCTCATGGGCGCGCTGTTCAGTGCGAAGAGCGTGGTCACCACGACAGTGGCGACCGCTGGACCCCAGCCATCACGCAGATTGGTCCAGGCGTAACCGCGCAGACTGAGCTCCTCGGGAAGCGCCTCATAACTGGTGAGCACCACGGTGTTGACCACGAGAAAGACCATCAGGGCGCCTACGTCCACCCGCACCACTGTGATCCATCCCAGAAGCCCCGCGCCCGCCCAGGTCAGCGCACTGGTCGCTCCCGCCAGGCCCGCCCCCGCCAGGCATGCGCGCATGGCTGGGAGTGACCAGCCCAAGTCGGCGAGAGGCGCCCGATCCACTCGCCGGCGCAGCAGGAGGACCGCAGGCACGACGACGGCGCTCATGAGCACTGCTTGCAGGATGAATCCCGTCGCGGGAGTCAGGCCCGTGACGCGTGAGACCGCAGTCGTCAGCTCAATGGACAGGGACAGTCCCATCATCATGGTCAGCGCGCCGAGCAGCGCCCGGACCAGGCTGGTCACTCGAGATACTTGTCCGCCCTGAGCGCCGGATTGGGGCATGAACGAACTTTAACAGGTTTTAATACGACTGCATTAAAACGGGAGTGCGGCTCCGCTACCCACTCGCCCGGTCACCACCGCCGTTGCACAGTTCGATAGCGCCCAGTCGCAGGCACCCGGCCCCCGACAGGATCACACACAACCGATCTCGGTGCGGAAGTGGACCGATCTCGGTGATCAGTCGCCCAGAGCGGTGCCGACCGCCCGGGCCGCCCGAATCCACTCATGGTCACGCGGGACGTACTTCACCTTGCCCGCCACTCGCTTGAGAGGCACAAGTTCAGTGCCGTGACCGCGGTCGCCGACCATCACGCCGAACTCGCCGTCGGCGATCGCGTGAGCACCGGCGACTCCCAGACGCGTGCCGAGCAGACGGTCCGCGGCGTTAGGGGTGCCGCCCCGCTGAACGTAGCCCAGAATGGATACGCGCGCCTCCAGGCCCGTGGCCGCCTCCAGCTGCTCGGCCAGGGTGAAGGTGTTGGCACGGTGCGAGGCTTCCAGCCGCTTGACGCCACGCTTAGCAGCAGCCTTGGCCTCCGGAGACGAGGCGTCCTTGACCAGGGCCTCGGCATGGTTGATCTCTTCACGATCGGCGACATTCAGCGCACCCTCGGCAACCGCCACCACGGAGAAGGTCGAACCGTACGAGCGACGGCGCTCGATCTTGTCCGCGATCGCCTCCACGCTGTAAGGGATCTCGGGAAGCAGGATGACATCCGCTCCCCCGGCTATCCCGGCCCCGAGCGCCAGCCACCCGGCGCGATGCCCCATGATCTCAGTCAGAATGATGCGATGGTGCGAATGCGCAGTGGAGTGAAGTCGATCCACTGCCTCAGTGGCGATCTCCAGGGCGGTGGCGAAGCCGAAGGACGTCTCCGTCTCGACGATGTCGTTGTCAATGGTCTTGGGCAGGTGGAGGACGTTGAGACCTGCCTCCATGAGCCGCCTGGCGTTCTTCGCCGTACCCCCGCCGCCCAGGCATACGAGCGCATCAAGTTTGTTTTTCTCGCAGTTCTCGACAATGGTCGGAATCATGTCGCGGGTCTCGCCGTCGACGACCATTCGGTGGACTTTGTCCCGACTGGTGCCGAGCATGGTACCGCCAGTCGTCAGGATGCCTGACAGCGATGCCCCATCGAGCTCCATGAACCGGTTCTCCGCCAGTCCGCGCATGCCGTCCCTGAAGCCGATGAGCTTCCAGCCGTGCTCTTGGATAGCTGCCTTTCCGAAGCCGCGGATCGCGGCGTTGAGTCCAGGGGCGTCTCCGCCGGCGGTCAGGATTCCGATGCGCTTGGTAGCCATGGCCCCAGTATGCCGCCTGAGAGCGGTACGGGCAGTGTCGCCGCGTTGGCATCGCCATAGGCCGGTATGAGAAATGAGAACTACCCTGGCCATCACGCGCTGTACCGCACACGGGCGCAGCGGTTCGTGGAGCTGCAGCATGTGCATACCGCTAGACTGCCGTCTCGGGATGCACTCGAGATGCACCGAGATGCACACGGAACCGGCTCCCGATCGCGGGAATGTTCGGGACCCCTGTAGGTGTTGAGCCCGGTGCGCCGTCGGGGCCTGTAGTGTTCCGGCACGAGTGAGTCGAGTGAGATTGAGCCACGAGAGGGGCAACCAGCATGGCAGATCGTGCGCTGCGAGGCATGACCATCGGAGCTAAATCGATGGAGTCCGAGGACGGCGTCGAGTTCGCCGAACGGCAGATGATCAGCTACGAGTGCCCGCTCGCCCATGTCGTGATCATCCCCATGTCCCTGGAGGCCGAGATTCCCCAGGCCTGGGAGTGCCCGGAGTGCGGTCAGGTGGCCGCTCTCCGCGGCGAGGAAGAGCCCGAGAATGAGGAGCCGAAGAAAGCTCCCCGCACCCATTGGGACATGCTGCTTGAGCGCCGTGAGGTCGATGAGCTCAAGGTTCTCCTCGACGAGCGACTCGAGATGCTGCGCTCCGGTGAGATCTACCGCGAACGCTTCTAGGAACGCCTCTAGTTACTGGTCTCGCGGCCCCTCGGCCAAGACCTCATGTTCGCAGCGGATGGGGGTCAGGGGGCGTCAGCGTCGTTGTGCAGACCGCCGGCGGCGCCGACCGGACTGAGGCTGCCCGATTCGATCGCCCAGTTTCTGCGCAGCCGCCGCCAGCTGTCCGCTTCTCTTGGCCAGCCCCCACTTCGTCACCAGGCTCAGTTCCTCGGTGAAGATCCCGCCGGAGAGCTTGGACTGGCCGGCCTCGCGCTCCAGGAACGTGATCGGCATCTCGACGATGCGCCCTCCGATATCGGAGACGAGCTTGGTCATATTGACCTGGAAGCCGTAACCCAGCGCCTCCACCTTGCCCAGATCCAGGCGGCGCAGGATTGAAGCCCGGTAGACGCGGAAGCCGGCCGTGGCATCCTTGACCCGCAGCCCCAGCATGGCGTTGATGTAAAGGTTGCCCCCACGCGACAGGGCGACGCGTTTGGCATCCCAGCCCTGCGTGGCGCCGCCGGAGACCCAGCGAGAGCCGATGACGAGATCGGGTTCGTCGGCCATCTCCGCGCGCTGAATCAGTAGAGCAAGATCCTCAGCGCGGTGGGAGCCGTCGGCGTCCATTTCGCAGATCAGCTCATAGCCGGAGGCGAGTCCCCAGGAGAAGCTCGCGAGATAGGCGGGCCCTAGACCGTTCTTCTCCGTGCGGTGCAGAACATGGATGTGGTCATCAGCCTGTGCCCGTGCGTCGGCGAGATCGCCCGTGCCATCGGGAGAGTTGTCATCGACCACCAGGATGTGAGCCTCTGGCGCACCACCACGCACGCGGTCGAGAGCTCCCGGCAAGGAGCCGATCTCGTTGTAAGTGGGGATGACGACGAGGGCCTTCACAGTTGTTCTCCGATCATGGCGGACAAGGTCTCAGCGCCGGCGGTGATCGACACCAGGGAGAAGACGACGCATAGTGCTGGACACAATACCGGCTATCACCAGCATGGCCGCGCACCCGCACAGGACATGTCCCGGCCAGTCGCCCATGGTGTCAGCGGGCGTCATGGAGGTGCGCAGACCGGCATCGGCCACAAGACTGGCCTGCGTGTAGGGCCGGGTCTGCTGTTCGACCTCGCCCTTCGGGTTGATGATCGCGGTGATGCCCACGGTGGAGACCTGCACGACGCTGCGGCCATGAACGACGGCTTGGACCCTGCCCTGGGCGAGCTGCTGAGCAGCCTCGGAGGAGGACAAGAAGCTCGCGTTGTTGGTGGGGATGACGATCAACTCGCCTCCCTGCCGCACGCCATTGCGCAGAGTATCGTCGTAGGCGACCTCGAAGCAGATGCCCATGGCCAGGGTGACATCACGGTTCTGGGAAGCGGCATGGATGGCGAGCGTCTGAGGCCCGGTTCCCGGAGCCATGTCTGTGCCGATACGGTCGACCTGGGTAGTCAGTCCTCTGATGAGACTGCGCAGAGGAACGTATTCGGCGAAGGGTGCCGGACGATGCTTGCGGTAGTAGGAGCCAGCCCCCTCCCCCGGCGTCCACACCACCATGTCGTTGTAGCGCATGTCCCCTTCGAACAGGACGGCGCCCACCATGATGGGGGCTCCCGCGGCCTGCGCGGCTGAATCGATGAGGGCGGCGGATGATCGGTGCGTGCGCGGATCGAGATCTGCAGCATTCTCCGGCCAGATGACGACATCAAGGTTTCCGCTTCCAACGTCGGCGGCGAGCCGGTCGGTGGCCTGGGCGTGGTTGTCGGTGACTTCTAATGCGCGGTTGAAGGCGTCCTCGAAGTCCTTGGCGACATTGCCCTGGACGGCACCCACTCTCAGCGTCCCGTCCTCCGCAGCGCTGTCGACAGGCAGGACGAGCGGTGCGGCTACAGCGAGACCCGCACAGGTCGCCGTCACCAGAGCGGACAGGAGCGCTCGGGCTCGCAGAGCACGAGCGGCCTCGAGCATGCAGGCGCCGATGAGCGCCACGAGAAGCGTCAGGCCGATAGAGCCGCCGTAGGCGGCGAAGGAGAGCATCGGGGCGTCGGCCATGGCGAAAGCAAGGCGACCGAAGGGGAAGCCTCCCCACGGCCAACTCGAACGCAGCTCCTCGACGCCGCACCACAACACCGCGAAGGAAACCACTCGCCCCGCCAGCGCACGACCCGCCCCAGGCCCATCGGCGGTGAGAACCGGCATGCGGCTGACCAGACTCCACGAGACTCCCAGGACCGCCATATAGAGGGCTTCGAAGAGCGCAAGCGCCGCCCACCCGATCGGATTGCCCATGGCCACGGCGATGAAGTGCAGTAGCGGAGCGAAGAAGGCGAGCCCGAAAACCAGCCCCAACCCGGCGCTCATCCACAAGCCGCGCCCCTGAAGAGTGCCCATGAGCAAGGCGAGGCCTAACGGCGCCGTCCACCACAGGCCCATCGGCGGGAAGGCGGCGGCAACCGCCAGGCCTCCCGCCAGCACGGCGACAACAGGCACCAACCCACGCGGTACCCGGAAGCGGTCAGGCATATCACTCGAGACGGAGCGATCCGTCGACGATCTGGCGCTCGAGCGCTTGGGCGACATCACGGGCTGAAGCATAGAGGGTATGAAAGGTAGGAGACGTCTGCGAGTGCCGGAAAGATCAGGGATGCCCTGATCATCACGGATCGTCACCCGCGATGACGGCGATGCACGATCTGGATGCCGTGCCACATCAGCGCCAGCACCGTCCCCACCACGGTCCCGATAAGACACGACATCGCGGTGCCGGTGATCCACGACAGCACCGGGTTGTGGCTGAGCTCTTCGGCCCACTCAATGGCGTGGTGCAACGGACTGAATCCGACCTTCGCCAGATTGGTGGCCAGGATGTGCCCGCCCACCCACAGCATGGCCACAACGCCAACGACCCCTATGCCTGCGAAGACCGATGGAGCAATTGACACCACGGTGCGTCCGAACGACTGCAAGATCCCGGTGCGTCCCCTGTCGGCCAGGTGCGCACCCGCATCGTCGATTTTGATGAGCATTCCGACCAGTCCGTAGACGGCGAAGGTGATGAGCAGAGCGACCATGACCAGGGCGACGATGCGCCTGGTGGACGACTCACCCTGCACCTCGGCGAGGGCGAGCAGCATGATCTCCGTAGACAGGACGAAATCAGTGGTGATGGCGCGCTTGATGATGGAGGCTTCGTCTGCCGGGGCTGCTGGGTCTGCTGGGTCTGCCTCCTCGGAGGCGTGACCGCGGTGGAGGAAGCGCTCCAGGAGCTTCTCCCCGCCCTCGAAGCACAGATATGCCCCGCCGATGACGAGCGCAACGGGCAGGAGGGCGGGCGCCACCGCAGTCAGCAGCAGCCCGATGGGCAGGATGATGAGGAGCTTGTTGCGCAGGGATCCGAGTGCGATCTTCTTGATGATGGGCAGTTCCCGGTCAGGAGTGATGCCGGTGACGTACTGCGGTGTCGCCGCGACATCGTCCACGGTGGCGGCCGAAACCTTCGCAGAGGCCTTGACGGCCATGGAAGCCGTGTCATCAATGGTCGACAGCGTCATCTTGGCGAGAGTGGCGATGTCATCGAGAAGAGCGAAGAAGCCTGACATGGGGCGGGGGTGTCCTGTCGTGGTGAGGCGGCTCCGGGCGGAAGCCCGGCCGAAATGAGACTACCCGCAGCGTTCGGCACGCGAACAGCCGGCCTACGGGCAGGACTGCCCGGTCCGGTCATATCGCGGACCAGCCCACCACTCCCCTGTTGAGGTCCAGGCCCGCTCGAGCCGCATTGGCCGACAAGGCCTCGAGCGCGCGCTGTCGATCGGAGGCGGTTTTCTCGGGAGGTACGAGGCAGGCCAGTTGTCTGAGCACGTCGAGAAGCTGTTTGGAGCAACGCACGAAGTCGCCCGCCGTCAGCTCGCAGGCCTCCAGAACCTCGGCCAGATCGGCGCCCTCGGCCCATGCCCGCACTGCTCCCGCCAATGCGGGCTCCGCACCGCTGGAGAACTCGATCCGCGCCAGCGTCTCCAGGTCGTTGATCGAGCGCGACAGGCGGATCTCCTCACGCAGCACCGCTCCCAGGCGTGAGCCCGGCGCTATGGGCAATCCGAGCGATTGCGTCGCCAATCGCGGCTCGTACACGCAGGCCGACACTGCAGCGGCCAGATCGGCAGGATCAAGCCCCTGCCATAGGCCGTGCCGCAAGCACTCGGAGATGAGCAGATCGCGTTCGGCATAGATGCGCGCCAGCACCCGGCCGGCATCGGTGACTCGTAGTTCACGCTCGGGATGCCCGCGATCGACGGGCTCGAGGTACCCCAAGTCGGTGAGCACCTCGCACACGGCGTCGAAAAGACGGGCGATGGTGCCGGTGCGGCTCTCCACTCGAGCCTGGAGACGGTCGACGTCAATGGATGTGCGCATCCACTTGCGCCCCATACGGGCATGCTCCTCCCGTTCGGGGCACGCATGGCAGGGATGCGCGCGCATCTGGTGACGCAGCTCCTTCAGATGCATGGCGGTCTGCTCGCTGTCAGCTCCTTGACGACGACGCCGCTTGATCCGGGCCTGGTCCACATCTCCCGACCGCAGGGCGTCCAGAAGACGCTCCGCCAAGTGCTCGCGGTCACGAGGTCTGTGCACGTCCGCACTGGAGGCGATCTTCAGAGACCCGACCCGGACAACGCCCTCGGGAGAGGTGTCCGGCGACAGGGTCAGAACCCGAGTGTCCTCCCCCAGAACCGTCAGGATGGGCGCGCCAGTACGATCCGTGCCGTGCTCCAGGACGACGGCGTGCTTGTGACGGCGGCCTTTGCGATGGATGACGATATCGCCCCGGTTCAAAGAGTTCATAGCCCGCACAGTCTCATCGCGCTGTTCAGCGCGCCCCCGTCGCGACTGGTCGGCCTCGGCGTCGGCGATGCTCTGGCGCAGACGCGCGTACTCGCGGAAATCACCAAGGTGGCAGGTCATCCGCTCCTCCAGCGAGGAGAGCTTCCGGCGCTTCCTGCGGACTTGAGCAGCGAGCTCGACGACGCTGCGATCGGCCTGGTACTGAGCGAAAGAGGATTCCAGCACCTCCCGGGCCCGGGCGCGCGAGGTGCGTCCGAGCAGATTGACGGCCATGTTGTAGGTGGGTCGGAAGGCCGAGACGAGCGGGTAGGTGCGTCGTGACGCCAATGAGGAGACGAAGGCCGGTTCGATGTCGTCAGCCGCCAGGACAACGGCATGACCCTCGATGTCGATGCCGCGGCGCCCGGCTCGTCCTGTCAGCTGGGTGTACTCCCCGGGGCTGAGAGTCACATGGGCCGACCCGTTCCACTTGCGCAGGGATTCCAGGACGACAGTGCGTGCAGGCATGTTGATGCCGAGCGCCAGGGTTTCAGTCGCGTAGACAACCTTGACCAGTCCGGCGCTGAACAGCTCCTCGACGGTCTCCTTGAAGACGGGGAGGAGGCCGGCGTGGTGGGCGGCCACACCTCGCTCCAGAGCGTGCGCCCAGTTGCGGAAGCCCAGCACGCCCAGGTCCCTCGTAGGAATCTCGGCCGTGTGCCGCTCGATGACCTCGCGGATCCGAGCCGCCTCGGACTCGGTTGTCAGATCGATTCCGGCATCCACGGCCTGGTCGACAGCCTGCTGACAGCCGGCACGGGAGAAGACGAATACGATTGCCGGAAGAAGGTCGGCCTGCTCGAGTGCTGTGATGACGGTGACCCGTGACGGCGGACGCAAGCGCGCCATGCGAGCACCGCCATCTCCTCGGCGCCGCGCTGGGTAGGCCGGGTAGTCGGAATGGCTCCGGCCTCGTCGCCACTGTCGAGCTCGCGAACCGACCGGGCCCCGTCCGGACTTAGAGACGCCCGCCTCACCGGCTGCCGCACGACGAGCCCTGGCCAGAGCCTTGAGCAGGTCGGGATTGAGCGGAAGCTCGGCAGCCGTCTCACTCGTCTTACCGCTGTCGGAGACGGCTGTCGGCGACGGGGACGACGAGGGCACGGTGTGAAGGCGGAGCAGGCGTCGGCCGACCATCATGTGCTGGGTGAGGGGCACCGGTCGGTGCTCGGAGACGACGACGGCGGTCCGGCCGCGCACCTGTCCGAGCCAGTCGCCGAACTCCTCGGCGTTCGAGACGGTCGCCGATAGGGAGACCACCTGCACCTCCGGCGCCAGGTGGATGATGACCTCCTCCCACACCGGGCCGCGAAATCGGTCCGCGAGGTAGTGGACCTCATCCATGACCACGAAACCGAGGCGATCCAGATCACGAGAACCCGAGTAGAGCATGTTGCGCAGGACCTCGGTGGTCATGACGATGACGTCCGCATGAGGGTTGACTGAGGTGTCCCCGGTCAATAGGCCGACATGTTGCGTGCCGTAGCGCGCCAGCAGATCGAGATACTTCTGGTTGGACAGGGCCTTGATGGGGGTGGTGTAGAAGGCCTTGAGACCCTTGGCCAATGCCAGGTGGATGGCGAATTCGCCGACAACGGTCTTGCCCGCGCCCGTGGGCGCGGCGACCAGCACGCCCTCGCCGCGTTCGAGCGCTTCGCACCCGCGCACCTGGAAATCGTCGAGCGGGAAGTCGTAGGAATCGGCGAAGCGGGTGAGCTCACTGCGGGAGGAGGCCTGTCGGCGTCGGGCAGCGGCATAGCGTTCGGCGGGCGAGCTCATGAGATCAGCCTACGGGTGCCGTCGCTCGGCTCCGGGACCGCACCTCTCAGCCTCTCAGCTCGTCCGACCTCTTCGCGCTTCGATTCTCAGCCCGGGAGCAGTACTGAGACCACATTGCGCACCGCTTCCAGGCGCAGCGGCAGGCCGGCGATGGCCTCGCCGTCCGCCATGGGGTGCGGCGGCGTGCGCAACCCGGCCCTAGGAGGCAAGGCCTCAATCGTGAGAGTACGAGAGCGCTCGAGATGGACGGCAGGGTCATCCAGATGCGAACCGGAGAAGATCCGTGTCAGCAGGCCGAGGAGTCTGACTCGCCCCACCGGTTCCAGTCGGAGTACGTCGAGCAGGCCATCGGCGGCGTCCGCATCGGGCGCCAAATCCATACCGCCGCCGATGTAACGAGTATTGGCGGCTGCGACCAGCAGCGCCGCTCCCTCCCAGGTTCCGGAATCGGTGGTCAGGCGATATCCATAAGGCGCAAGACCGGCTAGTTCCCCCAGGACCGCGCGCAGATAGCGTCCCTCTCCCGAGGGCCAGGACAGCGTATTGGCACGGGCATTGACCGCAGCATCCAGCCCTGCGGAGACGACGGCCAGGGACCACGTGTGCGCATCGGGCGTGGGCGAGCCATCGGGGCGGGTGGCGTGGATGGCGTCCAGGCGAGCGATGCGTCCTGCGCCGCGCAGGGCGGAGTCGATGATCCTGGCGGCGGCCGCCACGTCGCGACTGGGCAGGCGGAGATGACGAGCGATGTCATTGCCGGTCCCCACCGCGATAATGCCCAACGGCACATCCGTGGTGGCCACGACGTCGAGGCCGAGGTGGACGGTGCCATCCCCTCCGACCACAACCAGGGCGTCCACGCCGCCGTCGTGCTCCAGCAGCGCCGTGGCATTGGCACGTGACTCGTCATACGAGGACCCCTGGACGACGATGACATCATGTCCGGCGGTGAGCAGCGCGGTGATAGCGGCGTGCGCAGCGCCTCCGTGACGTCCCCGTCCGGACGTCGGATTGGCGACCAAAGCAATGCGCATAGTGGTGATGGGGCGGCAATGATGGAAACGACGGATTAGGACTGAGGAGACCGGACCGGGGCGCGAACGGCTCAGGACGTGTCGGCGCTCTTGGACATCTCAGCAGCGGACTGGGAGCTCGAGACTGCGGGTCTGGCGAGATCGGCGTCGAGCTCGGCATCGAGCCTGGCGCGTCTTTTCTCCACACGATCGTCATGCTTGATCGAGATGAAACAGGCCAGGAAATACAGGCCGGTGATGGGCAGGGCCATGAAGATCATGGACCACGGATCCGGCAGTGGGTTGGCGAACGCCATGAAGGTGAAGATGCCCACCACGGCCCAGCGCCAGCCCTTGATCATGGTTCTGCCCTTCATGAGCCCAAGCATGTTGAGGGCCACGAGCAGCTCGGGCAGGAGGAAGGCGATCCCGAAGACCAGCACGAGTCGCATGACGAATGACAGGTACAGGTTGGCCCCAATGACTCCCGCCGTAGGACCCTCAGGAATGAAGCCGGTGAGAATAACTACCGCATGCGGCATGATCCACATACCCAGAGCGACCCCGGAGGAGAACAGGACGAGCCCGGCGAGGCCGTAGGCCCAGGTATAGGCCTTCTCCCTGCGTGTCATTCCCGGCCCCACGAAGGCCCAGAACTCATACATCCATAAGGGCGCGGAGAGCAGGACGCCGAGCCAGATCGAGACCGTGAGCTTCATGTCGAAGGAGGCCAGGATCGTGTCGAAGTTCAGCGTCAGATTGGCGCCCTTGGCGTTGGCGGCCTCGATGGGGCGCGTGATGAGGGCGAAGGCCCATTCATAGATCATGTATCCCACGACCGACATCACCAGGACGCCCAGAGCCGAGATGAAGATCCGGTTGCGCAGCTCGCGCAGGTGGTCCCCGATGGACATGCGCGCCTCGGGGTTGTCCCTGCGCCTCGATCGTTTGATCTTAGGGAGCTTGGGCACCGGAGCCTCCTTAACCGGTTTCAGAACCGCTCGGAACAACTGAGGATGCACTCCGTCATCCTCGTCATCTCGATCACGCGCCCGTTCCTTTGCATATATTCGAAATTCGAAATATGGCCGAATAGTCCGAGTATGTCTCATACGGACAGCATCGGATTCGGGCGCGTGAAGGTCATTTCTGCGCTGAGCCCTCGGAACTCTGCGCAGCACTCTGGCCAGGCTGAGTGGGCTGGGTGTAGTACGTGCCCTCCTGGGGCTGCTGAATCTGAGCGGGGGACTGCTTGTCCTCATCATCCTCGCGCAGGTCCTTGATCTCCTTCTTGAAGACCTTCATGGACTGCCCCACGCTCTTGGCCATGTCGGGAAGTCGGTTGGAACCGAAGACGAGCACGATGACGACGACCAAGACGATAATGTGCCAGGCTTGAATTCTCACGGCGCTACTCCTCTGGTAGGCGGGCTTGTGTCGATACAGCCTGAGTCTAACCTCCGGCAGACCCGTCCCCGAACGAGGGCCTGAGGCGTTGGCTCCGCGGCGGTCACTGTGAAGCGGCAGACCCCGGTAGCGGATCAGCCGCTCCCCGGTAGCGGGCCAGTGCCCGGTTCGCCGCGGCCGCCGCCTCCTGAGCCAGGTCGACCGGCTCGACGGCGACCAGGTGCCTGCCTGCGGACAGCACCAGACTGACGAGCCACGGGCGGTCGCGGCCGCGCACGGTGACCGTCATGGCGCCGTCGGGGTGCTCGGTGACGCGCTCACAGCGCAACTGCTCGATCAGCCACCGACCGCCGGGGGCCAGGGTGAGAACAGCCGTCTGCTGCGGAGCCTCGGGCTCACCGCGTCGGCGCGGCCTGCGGTGCGAGGTCGCAGGAGCATCCATGCAGGCGATGTCCAGAATACGGTCGAGTCGGAAGGACCGTTCACCTCGGGACTTGAGGCACCAGGCTCGTAAAGTCAGGTGCGCACCATCGGTGGTGAGTCCGAGAGGATCAACCTCCCGCACCGACCGGGAATCAGTGGCCGAGACGTAGGTGAGGCGCAGCCGCAGCTGTTCGGCCAGGGCGCATCTCACAGTCCGGAGCACCAGGGGGTCAGAGCTCATGGTGGAGTCAGTGGCTGCCGGAGCCATCGGATCCGTCGATCGCACGGCTGACGCAGTGCCGCCATGGACCTCTGCGGCAGCCGTTGCAGCTGCTGTACCAGATGCATCGCCACTGACGGCCCTGGTGAGCGCCGCCTGCGCACCCTGCAGAGCGGCTGAAGAAGCAGGGTCTCCCGCGAGGACCTGACCAAGCACGCGCAGAGACAGAAGCAGAGCGATCGCCTCCTGGCGCGATAACCGCACCGGCAGATCCAGCCCCAGGGGCTCGGTCAGGCTCAGACGCTCTGCTTCGAACGCGGTGGCCGAGAAGTCGACAAGATCCCCCGGCATCCCCCCGGGCAGGCCTGAGACCCACAGGGTCTCCACATCGCGGCGGATGACCTCAGGGGTGACGCCGAAGTGAGCAGCGGCCTCCTGGAAGGTCGCACCGTCGTTGTCGGCGACCCAGGCGGGCAGCGCCAGGAGTCGGACAAGCCGGTCGACAGAACTGCGTCGAGCCATGTCACCGCCCCTCTGTTTCATGAGGATCGAGCGCTGCAGCACCGGTGAGGTGAGCCACCACATCACCGCGCAACTGCTGCGGTCCCAAGACCATCACAGCGTCGGCCAACGCGGCCAGCGAGCCCGCGAAGGCGAAACGGTCGGTGTAGAGAACAGTGAGCACGTCCCATCCCTCGGGCGCTCCAGCCCGGCGAGGGCCATCACCCGCGGTGATCGCCTGCGCCTGGTTTCTCAGGTGCAGAGCCCTGCCCGGGGCGACGGCAAGGACCGCCTCATGCGCATCGGGCTCGCCGTACTCGGGCGGCGTGAAGGCGTCGGGACCGGACACCAGGGATACTCCCCCTGCGACCCGCGCCAAGCGGAATGTGCGGAGGGCATCGGCACTACGATCCAGAGCGTCGAGGTACCAGGCGCCCCCGGACATCCGCAGCCGGTGGGGCTCGACGATGCGGGCGCGGGTCGTGCCGGAGGAGGCCGATGCGTAGTCGAAGGACACAACGCGGCGCTCATCGACGGCAGTGGCCAACAAAGTCGAGATCTCCTCGCCGGCGAGATCGGCCGTGAGGTCCACCAGGGCATCCTGACGGGGGTCATCGTCGATAACGGCACGGATCTTGGTCAGGGCGTGCCGGGCGGTGGCGGTCAGCTCCCCCGAGCGCCAGGCGGAGGCCGCCAGGGCGACGGCCGCCGCCTCCTGGGCGGTCAGGGTGACGTCGGGCAGGGCGTAATCGTCTTCGGCGATGGAATAGCGGCTCTCCTCGCCCTGGCCGGCAGTAGTGATCGTAATGCCGAGATCGCGCAGAACTCCCTTGTCCCTTTCGAACATGCGGCGAGCGGCCTCGCCTCCGCGCCAGTCATAACCGCTCACGGTGGACACCACCTCCGCCGCCGTCATGCCCGCGGCGGTGTTGCGCAGGGCCAGCAGCAGGTTGACCTGCCGCTCTTCGGCGGGAATCGTCTGGCTGGGTGCGCGTGTCACGATCACAGCGTAGGCGCGGAGGAGGCGCGTCACTCACCCCAACGGCCGTCCGCACCACCAGCAATACCGTCAACCGGTACGGTTCGTCCATGATGTGGCGCGATGGCGAGGTTCTGGCAGCAAGGCGCAGGTGGGGGCCGACGGGCAGGCAGTGCGCCGAGTTGGACGTGCGCGTGACCGGGGCGCCGGCGGGCGCTTTCGCATTGCCGGCCGGCACGGAGCTGCGCGCCGTCGCCTACGAAACCCTCACCGGGGTTCCCGATCCCGGTGAGCGGGTGCGTTTGGAGGTCTCCGCCCTCGACCGCACTCTCGGCACGGGCGGACACGCCATGGTGTGCGCCCGGTTCGACGTCCTGCCCGCAGACACCAACCACGAGGGGCATCTCGTCAAGGCCCGCTACATGCCCGACCAGGTCATGGTCACCGGAGTGGATGAGCAGGGCACGATTCATCACGGCCTGCTCTCCTCCCCCGTCGGCGAACTCATGCTCGAGGGGGCCCCGGTGATCATCGCGGACTTGCACTCGAGCCTGCCGGCCATTCTCGCCGGTACTCGCGCAGCAGACGCATCTGAGGACATGCGCGCCGTCTACGTCATGACCGACGGCGGTGCCCTGCCCCTGCCGTACTCGCGCACCGCGGCAGCACTGCGCGAGACGGGTCGGCTGGCCGGCACGGTGACTGCAGGGCAGGCGTGGGGCGGCGACGTCGAGGCCGTTTCCGTGCACAACGCGCTGCTCGCAGCCAGACATGTACTCGGAGCCGACCTCATTGTTCTCATTCAAGGACCCGGAAATCTGGGAACCGACACCCCGTGGGGCTTCTCCGGTGTGGCCTGCGGTGATGCCGTCAATGCGGTGGCTGCTCTGGGCGGGAGGGCCGTCGCCTGCCTGCGAATCTCGCAGGCCGATGCGCGGCCGCGCCATCAAGGCGTCTCGCACCACTCACTGACGGCCTATGGAAAAGTGGCCTTGGCCGCAGCCGATGTCGTCGTCCCCCAACTACCGGGAGCCCTGGGCGAGCAGATCGCCGCCCAGGCGCGCCGGCTGTGCAGCCCACGACCGCTGGGAGCCCGGCACCAATACGTGGAGGTGGGCATCGACGGTCTCCTCGAGGCACTGGAGATGTCCGAACGGATCACGGGAGTACGGCTGTCCACCATGGGCCGCGGCCTGCACGAAGACGCAGCAGCCTTCCTCGCGGCCGCTGCCGCCGGGCGACATGCGGCTCGCCTCGTGCAGGCGCGCAGGAGCAGCGCCCCGGACAGGTAGCCGACGATCTCTATGAGACGCGCACTTCGCGCCATCGCCTCTGACGCTACCCTTGGCGGCATGAAGACCTTTGAGGACCTGTTCGCCGAACTTCAGGACAAGGCGGCCACTCGCCCCGCGGACTCCGGAACCGTGGCCGAGCTGGATCGCGGCGTCCATTTCATCGGCAAGAAGCTGGTCGAGGAGGCCGCCGAGTCCTGGATGGCCTGCGAGC
>ERZ772827.383-NODE-383-length-24762-cov-4.331971_pt1 | contig 24762 bp, 20 predicted proteins | sample MGYA00580850_ERZ772827 | MGnify/ENA primary metagenome ERZ772827 (study PRJEB29015, sample SAMEA2737950) | human oral metagenome | biome: human oral; feature: human-associated habitat; material: dental | place: China | collected 2145 ... | reverse complement strand
GAGAGAAGGCGATGATCATCTGGGTCTTCACCTCCATACCCTTCCTCTTCCTCACTGGTCTATCTTGGCCTCTCTCTGCCATACCTGCACCGCTAAGAGCGCTGGGCTTACTCATCCCCTCTACTCCTGGGGTACAAGCCTTCGTCTCCATAAGCAGTATGGGGGCGAGCCTCCGAGATGTCCTACCTCAATACCTCACGCTGTGGGCACAGGCACTTGGCTACTTCCTCGTAGCCTCCTTCACCTATGCCCGTCTCCTTAGGAGTAGCAGCACCTCTCTATCACAGACAGCACATGCAACAGATCACACTCAGCCAGACACTCCCCCACGTCTTCCGTGACCTCACAGACCTCAGGAGCGAGGTCTGGCTCTCGCAGCAGACCTTTCACCGAGGGGAATACTACCTCATCGAGGCCTCCTCTGGAGCGGGTAAGTCCTCCCTCTGTAGCTATATCTACGGGTGGCGTGGAGACTATAGCGGTACGATCAGCTTCGACGATCGGGATATACGTGGGCTCGATGCCGAGGCTTGGGGAGAGATACGCCGCTCATCTCTTAGCTTCCTCTTTCAGGACATGCGCCTCTTCGACGAGCTCACAGCCTGGGAGAATGTCAAGCTAAAGAACGACCTGACGAAGCACAAGGAGGAGAAGGAGCTCCGTCACTACTTCGACCTTCTAGGGATAGCTGACAAGCTAGATACCCCAGCACGCATCCTCTCCCTAGGCCAACAGCAGCGTGTAGCAGCCATTCGCTCACTCTGCCAGCCCTTTGACTTCCTACTCCTCGACGAACCCATCAGTCATCTGGATGAGGCGAACGCTACGTGTCTAGCCTCGCTCTTCGCAGAGGAAGCCAAGCGTCAGGAGGCTGGGATCATCACCACCTCTGTAGGCAAGCACCTCCCCCTCTCGTACACCTCCGTCATACACCTATAGAGACCACTTTCTATGAATAGGCTTGTACTTCGCCTACTACATCGGCACATCAGCCCTCTGCAGCTAGTGGGCTTCTCGCTAGCTAACCTCGTGGGGATAGCTATCATCCTCCTTGGGATCCAATTCTACCAAGACGCCCTCTCCTCACTAGGAGCTAAGGATAAGCTCCTACAAGGGGACTATATCATCCTATCGAAGAAGGTCGGGGCAGCGAGCCTCTTTGGAGTCGGAGATAACACCTTTTCGCCTAGGGAGATCAAGGAGCTAGAGAGTCAGGGATTCGTCAAGAAGGTAGGAGCCTTCACCCCCTCGAAGTTCCAAGTCTCGGCTGGTCTCGGTATAGGCAGTGGGGTCTATACCTATATGTTCTTTGAGGCTGTGCCCGATGCCTTCCTAGATGTACGGAGTGAGGACTGGAAGTACAGAAGTGGCGACACAGAGGTGCCGATTATCATCCCTCGCAACTATCTAGGGCTCTATAACTCTGCCTTCGCTCAGAGCCAAGGCCTTCCCCTACTCTCCGAGGCTACCATGAGCAAGATACCCCTAAGTATCGACGCCATAGGTAGGACAGAGACGCTCCACTTCAAGGGGCGTATCACAGCCTTCACCAATCGTCTCAATACCCTCCTCGTACCCCAGTCCTTCATCGAGGAGATGAATACCCGTCTAGCAGGTGGAGAGGAAGCCAAGCCTACCCGTCTCATCGTCGAGGTCACCTCGGTATCAGATGCCAATATCCCGATCTACCTCAAGGAGAACGGCTACGAGAGCGAAGGCGAACGACTCGCCTCTGGGGAGTCCATGTACCTACTGCGTCTCATCGCTGGTGTCGTCCTTGCCATTGGGCTCATCATCTCGGCACTATCTATCTACCTGCTGATGCTCTCGATCTACCTCCTACTACAGAAGAATACGAGGCAGCTCGAGGGACTCCTCCTACTCGGATACAGCCGTGGCCAACTGATACGTCCCTACCTAGCCCTCACCCTCGTCCTCAATGTGCTGGTACTCGCCCTCGCCCTCATAGGGGTCATGCAGCTACGCGCCTACTATCTAGGTGTAGCAGGACGCCTACTCTCTAGTGAACTCGGTGGTACGACGACCTACACCTATCTCACGGCACTCACCCTACTCATTGTGACGACCCTACTCAACGGGCTAGCCATACGTCGCAAGATACATTCCCTCCCAATCTTTGCCCCTCGCACCGAGAAGAAGTAAATTAGGAATGTATAGGACGAGCTTCCCCCTTTCATTGCCGACCCAATACCCTACTTCGCATGAACACCTACCACATCGAGGGACGAAGCATTACCAAATGGCTTCTTGCCCTAGCAGAGCGAGGGAACAAGCCCTTCACAGAGCGTCTTCATCCCAATATTCCAGGCGTGCTGGGCTTGCGCCTTCCTGACCTCAGGAAGCTAGCTAAGATGATCGCTAAAGACCCTAATTGGCGCGAATATCTAGCCGAGGCTGAGCGTGGAGCCTCCTCGCTCAAGGAGGATTTCATGGAGGCACGCACCCTACACGGATTAGTCCTAGGAGCTATCCCCACAAAGACCTAGAGGAGTACCTCGGATATATAGCTCGCTGGGTACCTCGGATCAACTCTTGGTCTGTCTGCGACTGCTTTTCATTCTCTGGAGGGAAGAGCTTAGTTGCCAAGCATTCGGATCGCCTGTGGTCATTCCTACTTCCCTACTTCGATGCCAAGGGCGAGTATGAAGTACGCTTTGGGGTCGTTGCTACCATGCAGTACTTCATCGATGAGGAGCATCTGCTCCCTCTCCTTGACCACTATGCAGGGGTACAGCACGAGGGCTACTACGTACAGATGGCATTGGCCTGGGCGATCGCAGAGTGCTATATCCGCTTCCCCGACCAAACGCTTCCCTACCTAAGCCAGCCACACTTCCATCCCTGGGTACATAACAAGGCGATACAGAAGATCTGCGAGTCCTACCGCATTAGCCCGAGTACTAAGGCTATGCTCAGGGCTCTAAAAATCTAGGTCTATACCTACTCCTTCATCTGTCAAGTAGGCCTTAGTGAGTGCCTACCCCTAGCTCTCATAATCAACCTCAATATAGGATCCGGTATGTGCGCCCTCGTCACCTTACATAGGTGGCGGGGGCGAACATTATATGCCCCATACCCCCTTCTCGGCATGCCCTATCTCCCCCTCTCGTGAGGTTCGGCACAGACTAATTTAGAGACTTCGGGGGCAGAGCTTACCTCGCCCACTTGATCCGAATAGGCGATCCCCCATATACCTTGTCTCTCCCTTGCTCTCCTGATCTCTTGAGTATCTAGATACAGGGTACGTGATGGAGCGAGTCTCATTGGGAATGTCACTAGAGGCCCCATACATAACTAAGGAGTAGAGTGCTGGATCAGTAGGATCGAGGCATGAAATCACTAGAGCTCGTGGGCAAGGCAGTCAAAAAGCACACACCGAAGATAGAAATATCTGCAACCTAGACATATACAGACCTATCACATAGCCACTACCTAGGAGGGGAAAGTGTACACGTGTGTATACCTCTGTGTACTCACGTGTACATCATAGTATACACGCGTGTACACTACCTCGCTCTAAGTATATCCCCAGTAGCACCCTCTAGTATGCCGCTCTCGAGGCCAACACCTAGACACTCCAGAGACTAAGGCTAAGACACCCTTGGACATGAATAATAGCTCAAAGCAGCAAAGAGTAGAGAAGGCCGAAAGAGATCATGCGTTGGCTGTGGTACGATCAGAGGGCTGTCCTCTGACTAGGATTATTTGTTGTACCTTTGCAGGCGAACCCTACGACAGTGCATGCTGGAGTAGGGTTCGCTATTGTAACTAAACAGCGAATAAATCAACAAACTAGAATAGGGGAGCACCCCGCTCCCCCCTACATCAATTATGGCATACAACTATATGACCCAGGCTGGCTACGACAAGCTCGTGGCCGAGATCAACGAACTCGAAGCCGTACACCGCCCCGAGATCTCCCGTCAGATCGCTGAGGCACGTGACAAGGGTGACCTCTCTGAGAATGCCGAGTATGACGCTGCCAAGGAGGCTCAAGGTCTGCTCGAGGGTAAGATCGCCCAGCTCAAGGCGACCCTAGCCAACACCCGCATCATCGACGAGTCTCGTCTCTCCACAGATACCGTACAGATCCTCACCAAGGTCACCATCCGCAACGTCAAGACTGCGGCTGAGCTCACCTATACGCTCGTATCTGACTCCGAGGCGAACCTCAAGGAGAAGAAGATCTCCGTCAATACCCCCATCGCCAAGGGGCTCGTAGGGAAGAAGGTAGGTGACATCGCCGAGGTACAGACACCAGGTGGACTACTGACCTTCGAGATCCTAGACATTTCTATTTAACCCCACTTCGCCCTAGGAGGCTATTCGATATGGCAACCCTCTTCACCCGCATCATCGAGGGCGAGATCCCCTCATATAAAGTCGCCGAAGACAACGAATTCTACGCCTTCCTCGACATCAACCCCGTACAGCCTGCGCACACCCTAGTCGTCCCCCGACAGGAGGTAGACTACATCTTCGACCTAGAGGATGAGCTCCTCGGGCGTATGATGGCCTTCGCCAAGAAGGTCGCACAGCAGATCCAGGAGGTCACGGCATGCCGTAAGGTCGCCGTACTAGTTCTAGGCCTAGAGGTGAACCACGCCCATATACACCTCATCCCGATTAACAATGAGGGAGACATAGACCTCAAGCATAAGCTCCAGCTCCCCCCGGCCGAGATGGAGCGTATCGCAGCCCAGCTACGTCAGCACGCTAAGTAAGGGAGCCATATGCGTATCGCTATCGTCGGGATCGGCTACGTCGGTCTAGTCAGTGCCGCCTGCTTCGCAGACCTCGGGGCAGAGGTATACTGTGTAGATGTAGATGAGGCGAAGATCCAGGGACTACGTCAGGGTATTATCCCTATCTATGAGCCTGGGCTAGATACCCTCGTACGCCGAGGGATGGAGGCGGGGCGCCTACACTTCGGCACCTCGATCGCAGAGGTTCTACCCCACGTAGAGATCATATTCAGTGCTGTCGGCACACCACCCGACGAGGATGGCTCTGCCGACCTCAGACACGTACTAGCTGTCGCCCGCTCCATAGGGGCTGCTATGACAGACTACTGCCTCGTCGTGACCAAGAGCACTGTGCCCGTAGGTACCTGGAGGCAGATCCAGCGAGTGATCGAGGAGGAGCAAGCCAAGCGAGGGGTCTCGATACCCTTCGATGTAGCCTCCAACCCAGAGTTCCTCAAGGAGGGCAACGCAATTGATGACTTCATGAAGCCCGATCGGGTCGTCGTCGGGGTGCAGAGTGAGCGGGCTAAGGAGCTGATGACACGACTCTATAAGCCCATACTGCTCAACAACTTCCGAGTGCTCTTCATGGATATCCCCTCTGCCGAGATGACGAAGTATGCAGCCAATGCCATGCTCGCCACACGCATCAGCTTCATGAATGAAGTGGCTCGGCTATGTGAGGCCGTAGGAGCCAATGTATCTATGGTACGCCGAGGGATAGGCAGTGATGCCCGCATCGGCAGCAAGTTCCTCTATGCAGGGTGTGGCTACGGGGGCTCCTGCTTCCCCAAGGACGTACAGGCCTTCATCCGCACTGCGCATGAGCATGGTGAGCGGATGCAGATCCTCGAGGCAGTGGAGGCTGTCAATGAACAGCAGAAGCACATACTCTTCCGCAAGTTTGCCCACTACTTCGGAGGCGACGTTAGGGGGCGCAAGGTCGCCGTATGGGGGCTAGCCTTCAAGCCTGAGACTGACGATATGCGCCAGGCACCCTCGCTCGTACTCATAGAGGCTCTACTAGAGGCAGGCTGTGAGGTATCCGTCTATGACCCTGTCGCTATGGAGGAAGCTCGCCGTCAGCTAGGCGACCGAGTACACTATGCTGCAGACCTATATAGCTCGGCACTAGACGCTGATGCTATCTTCCATGTGACGGAGTGGAAGGCGTTCCGAATGCCTGCTTGGGAGGTTCTTCGCCGCTCGGTGCGGACACCTCTACTGATCGATGGGCGCAATGTCTTCGACGCTGGGCCACGGGAAGCAGGCTTTACCCTCCTACAGATCGGGCAGTAGCTCTCCCATCTACCTCACAAGAATGGGCTACAGACAGCCTTAGTACACCTCGGCATTACCATCTAGTGTGGGGTATAGGCGAGGCTGTCTAGGAGGATTATATCCAAGCAAAGATTAAACTACGATGATTTCTGTCGATTCCCTTACCGTAGAGATCGGGGGTGCTCCCCTCTTCTCTAATATCTCCTTTGTCATTAACCCGAAGGATCGCATAGCTCTCATGGGCAAGAATGGTGCTGGCAAGAGTACCCTGCTCAAGATCCTTAGCGGTAGCCGTGAGGCTACACGGGGCAAGGTCTCCGTACCCGAAGGGGTCTCGGTAGCCTACCTCCCACAGCATCTGATGACCGAGGATGGTCGCACGGTCTTCGAGGAGGCCGAGCAGGCCTTCAGCCACATCCATGAGATGGCCGCCCGTATGGAAGCACTAAACCAAGAGCTGACTACCCGTACAGACTACGACAGCCCCGAGTACATGGCGATCATTGAGGAGGTCACTACACTAGGTGAGAAGTACTACGCTATCGAAGAGATTAACTACGACAAGGCCGTAGAGCTGACTCTGCTGGGCTTAGGCTTCCGACGTGAGGACTTCACACGGCAGACCTCAGAGTTCTCGGGTGGATGGCGTATGCGTATCGAGCTAGCTAAGCTCCTACTCCAGCGCCCAGATGTCCTCCTGCTGGACGAGCCGACGAACCACCTAGACATAGAGTCGATCCAGTGGCTGGAGGACTTCCTTGTGGAGAGCAACCAGACTGTAGTGGTCATTAGCCACGATAGGGCCTTCGTAGACCGCATCACGACACGTACCATTGAGATCACAGGTGGACGAATCTATGACTACAAGGTAAACTATACCGAGTATCAGCGTCTGCGAGCGGAGCGTAGAGACCAGCAGCTACGTGCTTATGAAGAGCAGCAGAAGTTCATCGCCGAGACGGAGGAGTTCATAGAGCGCTTCAAGGGCACTTACTCAAAGACCAACCAGGTACAGAGCCGTGTACGCATGCTCGAGAAGCTCGAGCGTGTAGAGGTAGATGAGATCGACACCTCATCGATCCGTCTACGCTTCCCACCTGCCCCCCGCTCTGGGAACTACCCCGTAGAGATGCAGTCTGTGGGCAAGGCCTTCGCAGATAAGAGGATCTTCTCCAATGTAGATCTAATGATTGGACGGGGAGATAAGATTGCCTTCGTCGGCAAGAACGGTGAGGGTAAGAGTACACTGGTACGCTGTATCATGGGGGAGCTCGAGCACGAGGGTGAACTGAAGCTAGGGCACAATGTCCGTGTAGGCTACTTCGCACAAAATAGTGCAGCGGCAGAGGATGAAACCCGCACCGTCTTCGAGGTCATCGACAGCGTCGCAGAGGGAGATATCCGTACACGCATCAAGGATCTACTGGGGGCATTCATGTTCGGAGGCGAGGCTTCGACTAAAAAGGTCAAGGTACTCAGCGGTGGTGAGCGTACACGCCTAGCCCTGCTGAAGCTCCTACTAGAGCCCTACAACCTGCTGATACTCGATGAGCCCACGAACCACCTAGATATGAAGACTAAGGAGGTCCTCAAGCAAGCTCTTCTCAACTACGATGGGACCCTCATCCTCGTATCGCACGATAGAGACTTCCTCGACGGACTAGTCAGCAAGGTATATGAATTCGGAGGAGGAAAGGTCGTCGAGCACCTAGAGGGTATCTACGACTTCATGCAGCGCAAGAAGCTCGAGAACCTGCGTGAGCTAGAGCGTGTAGGTAGCTAGTATATAGGCTATCTATCAGCAACCTTTTACCCTCTACCTATGTTGTAGGAGCGATAGGATAGATCTGCAAACCCAATAAACGATATAGATATATGGCATTACTAGATGATCTGACCTGGCGACATGCGACCAAGGCATACGATCCCACACGCAAGGTGAGTGACGAAGATCTGCACAAGATCGTAGAGGCTGCACGCCTAGCCCCGACCTCCTCTGGCCTCCAGCAATTCCGCCTCATCGTCGTGGGTGACCAAGCCCTCAAGGAGAAGATGGTAGCTGGTGCTCTCAACCCCGACTGTATGAGAGAGTGCTCACACGTCATCGTCTTCGCAGCCTGGGATGAGTACACCCCAGAGCGTATCGATGCTATCTACGACCTCACGACAGACGAGCGTGGACTCGTACGTGGACGCTTCAAGAGATACACGGATATGCTCAAGGAGAACTTCGGCAAGATGAGCAAGGAGGCACAGTTCCAGCATGCCGCCAATCAGACCTTCATCGCCCTCGGGCTCGCACTCGCACAGGCTGCAGAGCTCAAGATAGACAGCACTCCTATCGGAGGCTTTGACCACAAGCTCGTAGATGAGCTCCTCGGACTACCCGAGAAGGGACTCCGTAGCGTCTCCCTACTCTACCTAGGGTATGCAGACCCAGAGCGTGACTGGCTCGGCTCGATGAAGAAGGTGCGTAACCCCTACGAAGAGTTCGTCACCTTCATCTAGTCTAGCTCTATTAGCATAGAGGGGGATAGCTATCAAGTCCCTCCCTCTCCGAGCGATTCCTCTACCCGAGCCCCAGCCTGCTTAGCCCCACCGAGCCCACCTAGCGGTTCGTCTAAGGACAAGCAGGCTGGGGCTCTCTATCTCACAGCGGATCGCAAGAACACTAGGCAGAAGGAATGTCGGGTAGACATTTTACATATATACTTGAGCCAATAGCACTATATAGCGCAGGAAACGAAGGATTCTAAAAGGAGGGGGGCACGGGAGTTTTTGCTATCTTTGAGGAGTTTTACAAACTCTACCGTCAATACATATCATCATCAATCGTATGGCAAACTCTACCTATACCCTCCTCGATGGTAAGGCAACCTCTGCCCAAATCAAAGAGGAGATCGCTACCGAAGTCGCCGCCATGGTCGCACGAGGGGAGCAAGCACCACACTTGGTCGCCATCCTCGTAGGGCATGACGGAGGGAGCGAAACCTACGTTGCCTCCAAGATCAAGACTTGCCAAGAGGTCGGCTTCCGCTCCTCACTCATCCGCTTTGAAGACGATGTCACCGAAGAGACTCTACTAGCCGAGATCAAGCGCCTAAATGAAGACCCAGACGTCACGGGCTTCATCGTACAGCTCCCTCTACCTAAGCACATCGACGAGCAGAAGGTCATCGAGACTGTCGATCCCCGTAAGGACGTCGATGGCTTCCATCCAATCAATGTGGGGAAGATGAGCATAGGCCTCCCCTGCTTCGTCTCTGCTACCCCACAGGGGATCATCGAGCTCCTACGTCGCTACGATATAGAGACGAGGGGCAAGCACTGTGTCGTACTTGGGCGAAGCAATATCGTCGGTAAGCCCATGGCACAGCTCCTGCTGCACAAGGCTAACCCCGGAGACTGCACGGTCACGGTATGCCATAGCCGCACACCGAACATCAAGGAGCTCTGCCTACAGGCCGACATCATCGTCGCTGCTCTCGGTGTACCCGAGTTCCTACGTGCCGATATGGTACGCCCTGGAGCTGTGATCATAGACGTCGGGACGACACGTGTGCCGGATGCGACACGCAAGAGTGGCTTTCGCCTGACGGGGGACGTCGCCTTCGCAGAGGTAGCTCCTCTAGCCTCATTCATCACCCCAGTCCCCGGAGGTGTCGGTCCGATGACGATCGTCTCTCTTATGCTCAACACTCTGAAGGCGGCAAAGCTACAGCATGGATAGATCCGCCAACTCACTTCCCCACCCTAAACGTAATCCCATAGCCTGGGTTCCCTCCGTCTACTTCGGGATGGGACTCCCCTATGTAGCCCTCTCCCTAGTGTCGGTGATCATGTTCACCGACCTAGGAGTGGAGGAGGAGAAGGTAACCTTCTGGACTTCCCTCCTCGTCCTACCTTGGTCGCTGAAGCCCCTCTTTAGCCTCTGTATGGAGCTCTTCGGCACGAAGCGTAAGTATATCTTCCTGACTGAGTTTATTACCTCCCTGATGTTCGGGGCGATATGCTTTGCCCTACCCCTCCCTAGCTTCTTCATCTATGTAGTAGCACTCATGGGAGTACTCGCTATCAGTGGCTCAATGCACGACATAGCGGGCGACGGGGTATATATGCAGGAGCTGACGAAGGCTCAGCAAGGACAGTATGCAGGCTGGCAAGGAGCCTTCTACAATCTGGCTAAGATCCTCACCAATGGTGGTCTAGTCTATCTGGCAGGTTACCTGGCCAAGCAACAGGGTATCGTCTCCGCCTGGATGACGATCATGGGTATCTGTGCTGGGATTATGCTCCTACTCGCCCTATATCATCTATTCATACTCCCACGGGAGGAAGCCAAGCCCAAGAGGTCAGCTCAGGAGGCGACACGGGAGCTCATGGAGGTCTTGGTATCCTTCTTTAGGAAGAAGTATATCTGGCTCTATCTCGTCTTTATCTTCCTCTATCGCTTGGCAGAGGGGCTTGCGATGAAGATTGCACCCATATTCCTCAAGGCCGACTTAGCTAAGGGAGGGATAGCTCTCTCCAACGAGACCTATGGTCTGATCTATGGTACTGCAGGTACGATAGCTTTCATCTTAGGCTCAATCCTATCGGGATATTACATTTCACACTTCGGGCTGAAGAAGGTGCTCTTCTCTCTGGTTTGTATCTTCAACATTCCCTTTGCGGTCTATCTCCTCTTCGCCATATTCCAGCCCCAGCAGATTGCTTGGCTAGCTACAGGTATTATATTTGAGTACTTCAGCTTCGGGTTCGGCTTCGTAGGGATTACGCTCTTCATGATGCAGCAGATCGCCCCCGGGAAGTATCAGATGGCTCACTATGCCTTCGCCAATAGCCTCATGAACCTCAGCGTGGCCGTACCTGGTATGGCTAGTGGCTGGCTAGCGAAGCATCTAGGCTATGAGACCTTCTTCATCCTCGTGATGGTCGCTACCCTTCCTGCGATCATCATGGCTCTACGCCTCCCATTTGCCCATACGGAGGGAGAGGGCGAGGCTTAGTACCGAGACAACGTTTATCAATCACAATAAGAACCTAATGAGCAAACTCAAGATCGTAGGGCAAGCCCTACCCGATATGCCCTGGGAGGATCGTCCTAGTGGCTGCCAAGATGTGATGTGGCGCTATAGTGCCAATCCCATCATCCCACGTGACCTCCTCCCTACCTCCAACAGCATATTCAATAGCGCAGTCGTCCCCTTCGGAGAGGGCTACGCTGGAGTCTTCAGGTGCGATGACACAAACCGTCGTATGCGTCTGCACGTAGGCTTCAGTGAGGATGCTATTCACTGGAACATCAACCCCGAGCCTCTACACTTCGAGTGCGAGGATCGGGAGATCGGGGAATGGGTCTATGGCTATGACCCCCGTGTGGTCTTCATCGAAGATCGCTACTATGTGACGTGGTGTAACGGCTATCATGGCCCGACGATCGGTGTGGCCTATACGTTTGACTTCAAGACGTTCCACCAGCTGGAGAATGCCTTCCTGCCCTTCAATCGCAATGGGGTCCTCTTCCCCCGCAAGTTCCATGGGAAGTTTGCTATGCTCTCTCGCCCAAGTGACAATGGACATACCCCCTTCGGCGATATCTTCTATAGCGAATCTCCCGACCTAGAGTTCTGGGGACGTCATCGCCACGTCATGTCTCCAGCCCCCTTCGAGGATAGCGCATGGCAGTGCACCAAGATCGGCGCAGGGCCTATCCCCATCGAGACAAGTGAGGGGTGGCTCCTAATCTATCATGGAGTACTAGCCTCATGCAATGGCTTTGTCTATGCCTTCGGCTCCGCTCTCCTTGACCTCGATGAGCCTTGGAAGGTAAAGTATCGCTCAGGCCCCTACCTAATCTCTCCTCGTGAGCCCTACGAGTGCATGGGTGATGTCCCCAATGTGACCTTCCCCTGCGCTGCCCTACATGATGCAGAGACCGGTCGTATCGCCGTCTACTATGGCTGTGCAGATACAGTGACAGGACTCGCCTTCGGCTACATCGATGAGATCGTAGAGTTTACAAAGCAGAACTCCATCATCTAGCCCCACACTGCTCTTCATAACGAAGCCCCCTATATGCCTTGCTTGGGCATCATAGGGGGCTTTGGCATATATTATCTCCATGGTAGATCCTCCTATATCTATCCTCTATCCGTGTAGATGTCCGAGATGTATAGACGGAGCTAATAAGTGCGACAATGAAGGAATCTAACTCACCTACTGGACTTCGGCACTCCCCCAGTCAGGGCCGACGCATGATCTCGCTCGCACACTCCTGCCTTTAGATCTTGGGGGGATCACTTCATATCTCAGGGAGCCTTAGCTCATCACTAAAGGTTCTAGGCATTATCCCCAAGAAACAGACATACAAGCGAGCCCTAGAGAGGAGATACTTAGAGCGCACTTGTGTACACGTGGGTATACTGTTGTGTACACACGTGTATACTGTTGTGTACACGTGGGTATACTGTTGTGTACACACGTGTATACTCATCCCTCCTAGGTAGGAGGTATACGCAGGGGATTTCTACACCTAGGACACGGATACTTCTATCGTCGGCTTATGCTCCTTGACGACCTTGCCCTCGCACTATAGTGATTTCATGCCTCAGCCTTGTTCGGCACTCCCCCAGTAGGTATTATTTCCTGAATCGTCGTATCTTTGTGTGCTCTATAGCTTCTCGGCGATCTTTGGCTAGTGGATAGATACAGTATCTTCGTGTGCTGGCATAGACTTCGTAGAGCCTATCTGGAGCATATGTGACTACTGAATTATGATCAATAGAGTACTTATACGCACCCGTGTCCTACAGACAGCCTATGCTCACCTCCATCGAGGAGAGCTGAAGCTGACCGCTGCAGAGCAAGATCTACAGCTCAGCCTAGAGCGCACATACGACCTCTATCTGTACCTACTCCAGCTCATCCCTTCCCTCACTGATTTCTATCAAGAGGTACTGGACATCCGTCGTAGGAAGCACCTTGCTACCCACGAGGAGCGTACCCCGAACCTCCGTCTGGTAGAGAACTGTTTCGCTCGTCAGCTAGCTTCCTCTGAGAAGCTCCAGTTGTGGTACGAACAGTTCAGTCTACGCTGGGAGGAAGATGAGACACTACTTCGCCATCTCATTCGCCTCATAGAGGACTCCAGCCTCTATGCAAGCTACCTGAGCAATAAAGAAACTAGCTACGAGGGTGACCAAACCTTCTGGGCAGATGTCTTCCATCAGCTCTTTGCCCAAGATGAGCATCTCAATGAATGGCTGGAGCAGCACTCCCTATACTGGGAGGATGACCTACAGGTATTGGAGAAGATCGAGTGCGAAGAGCGCCCATCAGGGGAAGAAGAACAGATCCAGCAGGTAATATCGGAAGCTAAGGAGCAGGGGACATATCAAGCTTCACGCTTCGAGAACGGCCCCGTAGAGATCGTCAAGGACTTTGTCGAGAAGTCTCTACGTAAGGCTAGCGAGGAGCTCCCGATTGATGATCAGTTCCTACCTATGTTCAGAGACAGCGAGGATGAAACCTTCGCTCGTCACCTGCTACGACAGGTGCTCCTAAAGCAGGAGGAGTATCTACAGCTCATCGAACCCATCCTGACCGAGGGGTGGAGCAGCGAACGTCTAGCAGACATTGATGCTCTCCTACTGAGACTGGGGGTGGCAGAGTTCCTACATTTCCCTGGTATTCCTACCCACATCACGATCAATGAATATGTAGAGCTAGCGAAGCATTACTCTACCGCTCATAGTGCTGCCTTTGTCAATGGGATCCTAGATGCCATGGCTAAGAAGCTCCGAGAGGAAGGTAAGATACTCAAGTAACAAAGCCTAGATACAACAATCATACTAACCAATAATAAAGATTAGAAACAATGGAAACAATCCTCCTCCAAGCACAGGCCCAGCAGGGCAGTGGATGGACATCGATCATCATGATGGCTGCCGTAGTACTCATCTTCTGGCTCTTCATGATCCGTCCACAACAGAAGCGACAGAAGGAAGTACAGCAGAAGCGAGATGCACTGACTACGGGCGACCGTATCGTCACCTCAGGAGGACTCTTCGGAGTAATCCGTGATATCAAGGAGAAGGAGTTCGTTGTCGAGATCGCTGATGGGGTACGTGTCCGAGTAGATAAGGGCTCCGTCTATCCCGCAGCGGATGATCAGGGACAGAGATAGAGCTTAGCTCCCTCAACACTATAAGAGAGGCTGTCTTCTCGGAGCCAAGCACTCTGAGAGATAGCCTCTCCTCACTACACCTAGACTAAGACAGCAGTCAGACTCACCCCAATCATCACTAGGCTATGCAACTGGATCTAAAGAGTATCAAGAGGCGTAAAGGGCAAAAGGCTGATAGCCTAACCCCAGACCTAAAGAAAAAGAGGACAGGACAAATCCTGACCTTCCTCTTCTTCGTCTTCCTCTCGGCTATCTTTTGGTTCATACAGAGCCTACAGATGCGCTTCCCATACGTCCTACACATCCCCATCGAATATGACTCGATACCACCTGAGATCGGACTCCAAAGCCATCTACCCGAGTCTATAGAGGTCAGTCTAGAGGACGAGGGGAGTAATATACTAGAGTACTCCATACGGGGAGCTAGTCCCATTCGCCTGAACCTCATACGACACAAGGATGCCAGTGAGAGCTTCTCCATAAGTAGTTCTCAGCTCGGACAGGAGGTACGCAAGCGACTCTCTTCCTCAGCTCGCGTCACAGCCATTACCCCTGCCTCTATAGATGTGATGGCCTATCGTAGGGCTCGCAAGGTAGTACCAATCTCCATCAGTAGTCTTCCTCTAGTAGCTCAAGGTTATTCCCTTGGAGAGGTCGAACTAACCCCCTCCGAGGTAACAATCTTTGCTCCAGCTAAGGTGCTTGATACGATACATTCTATACGTACTGCACCATTTGAGGAGCAACTCCTTGAGGCTACTACAACGACCAAGGTCAAGCTCCTCCTACCCGAGGGTGTATATGCCTCTCTCAGCCTCATACAGGCACACCTCCCCGTGGAGCAACTCACCGAACAGACCTTTACACTTCCTGTCTCTGTGACGGGTGCACCAGAGGGATACACTCTACTCCCTCTCCCCAGCAACGTAAGCCTGCAGATTACCCTGCCTCGCTCACGCTATGCCGAGGTGCAAGCCGGAGACTTCGAGGTCTCAGTATCCTATCCCCAGCAGGAGCAAACAAAAAATAGTGAGATCCCCCGAGAGCTCATCCTCGAGCTAACCAAGAAGCCTGATTGGCTACGACACTACCGACTCTCCCCCGATCGTGTACAATATGTGATCGAGGAGCATAAAGTCTCTAAGAACTAAGGGCAGCGCAGAGTGTATCATGACAGAGCCCAAGATTCTCACCCTAGGTATCACAGGCGGTATAGGCAGTGGCAAGAGCTATGTGGCCAGACTACTTGCAGTGCGAGGTATCCCCATCTACGATACGGATAGCCGAGCTAAGGCTCTCTATGATGAGGACAGCACACTACGAGAGGAATTGATAAAACTTTTTGGAGACAGACTCTATGCAACCGTAGATGGTAGACTAGACCGCAGTGCTCTAGCTGAGATTATCTTCAGTGATCGAGCGCAACTAGAGCGAATCAACACCTTGGTTCATCCTGCTGTACGGCGAGACTTCCTTCGCTGGAGAAAGGCTCTGATCACGGAGGGATTCGGCCTTTGTGCTATAGAGAGTGCTCTCCTCCTAGACGCAGGGCTAGATGCCTATGCCGATCGGAGCATCGCTGTAGTGGCATCGGATGACCTTCGCCTAGAGCGGGCGATGAAGCGTGACGGAGTCCAGCAGGAAGCCACACGCGCTCGGATGGCCCACCAGCTACCTCAGCAGGAGATGATACGACGCTGTGACTACACGATCTACAACGAGCCACCCCATGACCTAGAGGCACAGATCGAAGATATACTTACCGATATTGCGTAAGATTATATACATTTGCACCAAGATAAATCAGAATAGACAACGATCTAGTTATGTTGAAGACCATTCTCTCTGTCTCTGGCAAGCCAGGGCTCTACCGCCTCCTATCACAGGGGAAGAACAACCTCATCGTCGAGTCCCTCCAGACTGGGCAGCGTATCCCCATCCACCCAAAGGATCGGGTCGTATCACTGGGAGACATCTCGATGTTCACTGATGCTGAGGATGTGGCTCTCTCGGAGGTACTCACTCGTGTACACCAGCGACAGGCAGGAGCACTATTCGCAGATGACCTGCTCAAGGATGGCGAAGCCCTACGATCAGTCTTCGCAGAGGTGCTCCCCTCCTATGATCGTGACCGAGTCTACACATCAGATATCAAGAAGCTCTTCACGTGGTATAACATACTCGTCTCGGCGAATATCACCACCTTCACCGAAGAGGAGGAGCCTAAAGACAACTAAGCAAGTATTCATGAGGGTAGCTTCCTATTATATGGGAGCTACCCTCTCTCTGTTTAACACACATACATATATCTAAGATTATGTTCAAAGGCATGAAGAAGTACCTCTCCGAGGAACTGAAAGCCATCGATGAGGCGGGGCTCTACAAGAGAGAACGTATCATCATCACCCCGCAGACTGCTGATATCAAGATCAGCTCTGGGCAGGAAGTCATCAACTTCTGCGCTAACAACTACCTTGGCCTATCCGATCACCCTCGCCTCATCCAGGCTGCTAAGGCAGCCATGGATAGCCATGGCTTCGGAATGAGTTCTGTACGCTTCATTTGTGGTACTCAAGACATCCACAAGGAGCTGGAGCAGGCTATCGCACACTACTTCCATACCGAGGATACGATCCTCTATGCAGCCTGCTTCGATGCCAACGGAGGTGTCTTCGAGCCTCTATTTGGCCCAGAGGATGCCATCATCAGCGATGCTCTGAACCACGCATCCATCATCGATGGTGTACGCCTATGTAAGGCTCAGCGCTATCGCTATGAGAATGCCAACATGGAGGATCTCGAGCGTGTACTCCAGGAGGCACAGTCTGCACGCTTCCGTATCATCGTCACCGATGGGGTCTTCTCCATGGATGGTAACGTAGCTCCTATGGACAAGATCTGTGATCTTGCCGATAAGTACGATGCGCTCGTTATGGTAGACGAATGTCACTCTGCGGGTGTCGTCGGAGCTACTGGCCGTGGTGTAGCTGAGCAGTTCAACTGCTATGGACGTATTGACATCCATACAGGCACGCTAGGGAAGGCCTTCGGTGGTGCTATCGGTGGCTTCACCACAGGTCCTAAGGAAGTGATCGACATGCTACGTCAGCGCTCACGTCCTTACCTCTTCAGCAACTCTATCCCCCCCGCTGTAGTAGGTGCAGGGCTAGAAGTCTTCAAGATGCTTGAGGAGAGCGATGCACTCCACACCAAGCTCATGGAGAACGTGGTCTACTTCAGAGACAAGATGATGGCTGCAGGCTTCGACATCAAGCCTACCCAGTCTGCGATCTGCGCCGTAATGCTCTACGATGCCAAACTCTCTCAGGAGTATGCAGCACGCCTCATTGAGGAAGGTATCTACGTCACAGGCTTCTATTACCCAGTTGTTCCCAAGGGACAAGCTCGTATCCGAGTACAGCTCTCTGCTGCACACGAACGCCATCACCTTGACAAGGCCATCGAAGCCTTCATCAAGGTTGGTCGTGAACTAGGAGCCCTCAAGTAGCGTCTCCACCGACTCACGAACCATACAAAGTAAGCCCTATAGGTGTGCGACCTATAGGGCTTACTCATGTAATATTCTCTGCGCTAATTCAAGATATTGCTTATCTACAAGACAGAAGTCTATTCACATCCCACTCTTTACGAATACCAGAACCTATCTACCATGGGCTTACAGACCTTAAAGTCATAGCATCGCCTATCCAACCATATCAAATACCATCAAAAGCCATTGCGAATCTTAAGTGAACAGTAAAAGTGCCTATGATTCGCATCCTTTAGCTATCAAAGAGTTAAGCAATTTAGGTTCCACCAACCACTAAATTTCCAATCTCGCACACTATAATTCGCATAAAGCGCTTGTATAGCCCTTTAATTAGTTATATTTTTGCCTACTGAGTCGCTCCCCTCGCGGGAGCGTGAATTGAAACATCTTTGTACTACAAACCAACGATACAGCCCCCGAGTCGCTCCCCTCGCGGGAGCGTGAATTGAAACCTCCAGGTGGCCGAGGGGAGCGCTGGCTGGATGTCGCTCCCCTCGCGGGAGCGTGAATTGAAACGCAGGAGTTTGACGATGAAGCCAAAGACGAAGATGTCGCTCCCCTCGCGGGAGCGTGAATTGAAACTGCTATCCTCCCTTGGCAAGGATACCAGGAATCCCGTCGCTCCCCTCGCGGGAGCGTGAATTGAAACTAAGTAGTTCATACTTGTCTGTTGTTTATTTCTGTGTCGCTCCCCTCGCGGGAGCGTGAATTGAAACAAACTGGCTTACGGCAGAGGAGGCGAGTGCCCTAGTCGCTCCCCTCGCGGGAGCGTGAATTGAAACTACTCACCCCGTCTGCGAGATCACTTTACTGATCGTCGCTCCCCTCGCGGGAGCGTGAATTGAAACAAAACCTCTCCAAAGGTGACGGTAGGGGACGAAGGTCGCTCCCCTCGCGGGAGCGTGAATTGAAACGCTCGCTCGTAAAATATCCTATAAATTACCTCTCTGTCGCTCCCCTCGCGGGAGCGTGAATTGAAACTTCTGTTGAAGAAGAAGTATCGGCTCGTGCTATCGTCGCTCCCCTCGCGGGAGCGTGAATTGAAACGCCTCAGCCCCATCCTTCCCCAGCCCTCCCTCAACGTCGCTCCCCTCGCGGGAGCGTGAATTGAAACCCGAAGGGGTGAAGCCCGACAAAGATAAGCTCCGAGTCGCTCCCCTCGCGGGAGCGTGAATTGAAACTTCTGGGACAAGCCGAGGGGGAGATAATCGTTCAGTCGCTCCCCTCGCGGGAGCGTGAATTGAAACAAGTATTACAGACTCGAGTTCGTTTCCGCTGGGAGTCGCTCCCCTCGCGGGAGCGTGAATTGAAACCTGAAACAGAGTACAATGCAGATGGTGTAGACCCGTCGCTCCCCTCGCGGGAGCGTGAATTGAAACCGATTTACCAACCTTGGTAAGGTTGGCAAGATTGGCGTCGCTCCCCTCGCGGGAGCGTGAATTGAAACTCCTTTGAAGAGAGATACGGAGGCGCTTATAATAGTCGCTCCCCTCGCGGGAGCGTGAATTGAAACACTTCGTGGAGCTCGGTGGAGACCCTAAGGTACGTCGCTCCCCTCGCGGGAGCGTGAATTGAAACACCGAGTATCTTCGGAGCGGTGCTATGCAGGGCGTCGCTCCCCTCGCGGGAGCGTGAATTGAAACCCATATATCGGAAGCCGTGCCTCATGTAATGGAAGTCGCTCCCCTCGCGGGAGCGTGAATTGAAACAGGGTGCTATGTGGCTGATGGAAGTTCGTGATCAGTCGCTCCCCTCGCGGGAGCGTGAATTGAAACTTACAGGTCTGCTAGCGCTCTCGCTCGGATGTCGTCGCTCCCCTCGCGGGAGCGTGAATTGAAACGTGACACGGGCGAGCATTGCCTCCCACTCCTTCGAGTCGCTCCCCTCGCGGGAGCGTGAATTGAAACAGGGATAGGAATATCCGTGTGTACATCTCCGAACAGTCGCTCCCCTCGCGGGAGCGTGAATTGAAACTTGGAGAACTTGGAGGACTTCGCCCCATGTGCTTAGTCGCTCCCCTCGCGGGAGCGTGAATTGAAACTGTGGGGCTTCGCTGGGGCTTCGTCTGCGGGGGCGTCGCTCCCCTCGCGGGAGCGTGAATTGAAACCCGCCTCGTTGTGAACGATGACGTAGATAGGCGCCGTCGCTCCCCTCGCGGGAGCGTGAATTGAAACCTTTGTTGGTATCGTAAACAGCTGGAAGAGGGCGTAGTCGCTCCCCTCGCGGGAGCGTGAATTGAAACGTAACACGGCCAGACGCCTTTAGCGTACCATAGAGGTCGCTCCCCTCGCGGGAGCGTGAATTGAAACTCAAGGCTATACCCGAGATAAGAGAGGAGTGGCTGTCGCTCCCCTCGCGGGAGCGTGAATTGAAACTATTGGTCAGCCAAGGAAATGAAAGCTCTCAAGGATGTCGCTCCCCTCGCGGGAGCGTGAATTGAAACATGGCTGATGCTGGTAACGTTTACTACGCTGTATCGTCGCTCCCCTCGCGGGAGCGTGAATTGAAACTTTATAAATCGAGCGAGCACTAGGGTGATTGCTCAGGTCGCTCCCCTCGCGGGAGCGTGAATTGAAACAGCTTGGTCGCCAACGTTAGTACGGTGCTCGCAGTCGCTCCCCTCGCGGGAGCGTGAATTGAAACTCTCGAATGGCGGGGATAAAGACGTTGGTATCGTCGCTCCCCTCGCGGGAGCGTGAATTGAAACTTCTGTGCCATGTCGTATTATTGTATCCCCCTCAGGTCGCTCCCCTCGCGGGAGCGTGAATTGAAACGTCTCGGGGACTAAGTCACTTTTGAGCGTGCCATAGTCGCTCCCCTCGCGGGAGCGTGAATTGAAACTTCTCTCGTATCGATTCTACGATGCTGACCTACGGTCGCTCCCCTCGCGGGAGCGTGAATTGAAACACTTTGTATCGCTGTTAAAACTTAACACGGCATGTCGCTCCCCTCGCGGGAGCGTGAATTGAAACAGCTTGCTGTTTCTGCAGGTCTATAATCTGTTGCGTCGCTCCCCTCGCGGGAGCGTGAATTGAAACCGCTAGATTGGCAATAACAACGGAGATATTACCGTCGCTCCCCTCGCGGGAGCGTGAATTGAAACGTCCTGGGGCGGAGTACGCACCATCATTTAGAGTCGCTCCCCTCGCGGGAGCGTGAATTGAAACATTTCTTGGGCGTAGTCCCATGCGAAACGTAGGACAGTCGCTCCCCTCGCGGGAGCGTGAATTGAAACGGCGAAAAGAGCAAGGGGCTCGGAGTTGTTCAGGTCGCTCCCCTCGCGGGAGCGTGAATTGAAACAACCTCGAGCAGTGGAATCGCTCGAACGAGTATAACGTCGCTCCCCTCGCGGGAGCGTGAATTGAAACCAATTATCTGTCGAGCTACATTGCCTCTCATGGTGGTCGCTCCCCTCGCGGGAGCGTGAATTGAAACATTGCTGACCCTACGATACAGCAGGGCTATCATCTCGTCGCTCCCCTCGCGGGAGCGTGAATTGAAACCATAATATATAACGGCATATCTCCGCATTTAGGTTGTCGCTCCCCTCGCGGGAGCGTGAATTGAAACTGGCCATCTGACTACAACGGAGGTAACGTCTTGTGTCGCTCCCCTCGCGGGAGCGTGAATTGAAACTAAGAGATATCAGAAACGTTGCCCCAATTGAAGAAGGTCGCTCCCCTCGCGGGAGCGTGAATTGAAACACCGAAACATCTACTTGCTTTGACATAAGCTATAGTCGCTCCCCTCGCGGGAGCGTGAATTGAAACGCTCTAGCGAGCTTACCACAGAGTGGCTAGAGTTGTCGCTCCCCTCGCGGGAGCGTGAATTGAAACCCACTGGCGAGTGTGGCTATCTTGTTCATCTTGTAGTCGCTCCCCTCGCGGGAGCGTGAATTGAAACACACTCAAGTATAAGGTGTCGGGGCGCAATGAAAACGTCGCTCCCCTCGCGGGAGCGTGAATTGAAACTGTCGTAGGATCTTGGCGAGCTCGCCGATTAGGATGTCGCTCCCCTCGCGGGAGCGTGAATTGAAACCACCTCTCTACATTTGCACGCCCGAACATTCGGGTCGCTCCCCTCGCGGGAGCGTGAATTGAAACGTGCGTGGAGAACCTGCACCGCTTGATGGACTACGTCGCTCCCCTCGCGGGAGCGTGAATTGAAACACAGAGTAGGGGCTTATTTCGCCCGCATACTACGTCGCTCCCCTCGCGGGAGCGTGAATTGAAACTTTACATGGGAGACCTCGGGGATGAGCGCCGGGTCGCTCCCCTCGCGGGAGCGTGAATTGAAACAATTATACTTCATAGCCTTGATCCTCTTTCTCGTAAGTCGCTCCCCTCGCGGGAGCGTGAATTGAAACAAACCCATGTTTGGGGATTGATATATCTAGGAAGTCGCTCCCCTCGCGGGAGCGTGAATTGAAACACTCTCGGGTGCTCTCTTTGGGTCATTGATAAATGGTCGCTCCCCTCGCGGGAGCGTGAATTGAAACTTGAGTGTATGGCTTGAGAGGGTCTCTCGGGACAGTCGCTCCCCTCGCGGGAGCGTGAATTGAAACGAGGTTAAAGGCATCGACACCATCAGCATTATACGTCGCTCCCCTCGCGGGAGCGTGAATTGAAACGATGATTTGGAGGTTTCGGATAAAATTGCTAACTGTCGCTCCCCTCGCGGGAGCGTGAATTGAAACCACTCGATCCATAAAGGCTGCTTTTGCTCTTGAAGTCGCTCCCCTCGCGGGAGCGTGAATTGAAACTCAAACTAGAGGTACAGGTGTAGAGTACCCTAATCAGTCGCTCCCCTCGCGGGAGCGTGAATTGAAACCTCGAGACGCTTACGCTGATTAGCGGGAGTATTATGTCGCTCCCCTCGCGGGAGCGTGAATTGAAACCTTTTGGGCAACAGAAAGAGCGGTCTGCGCCTGTGTCGCTCCCCTCGCGGGAGCGTGAATTGAAACGATGATTTGGAGGTTTCGGATAAAATTGCTAACTTGTCGCTCCCCTCGCGGGAGCGTGAATTGAAACATCACATTAACGTATTCTAACGATAAAGCCCCCGTCGCTCCCCTCGCGGGAGCGTGAATTGAAACGCATCCTCCAGTTGGGGAAAGAGTGTCTGGTGCACAGTCGCTCCCCTCGCGGGAGCGTGAATTGAAACGAACATAAGCACCTCCAGCCTGCTAAGTTGCTAGAGGTCGCTCCCCTCGCGGGAGCGTGAATTGAAACCCGTTAGCCAAGCGTAAAGGGGAAACGCAGTACCGTCGCTCCCCTCGCGGGAGCGTGAATTGAAACTTGGGATGGCGTTTCGACTCGATCCATAAAGGCGTCGCTCCCCTCGCGGGAGCGTGAATTGAAACATCTTCGTTCATCTCCTCAAGTTGGGGGAAAAGTGTCGCTCCCCTCGCGGGAGCGTGAATTGAAACCTCGTACGAGGACATCACAAACGAAAGTCTTAACGTCGCTCCCCTCGCGGGAGCGTGAATTGAAACATCTACCGAGCGGTAGCCGAGAGCTTGGGCAAGGGTCGCTCCCCTCGCGGGAGCGTGAATTGAAACCCCTTAAGTCGTCATTATGAGATGCAGCTCGTATACGTCGCTCCCCTCGCGGGAGCGTGAATTGAAACAGACTAGACGACATAGAATCTGAATGTTCCCTAGACGTCGCTCCCCTCGCGGGAGCGTGAATTGAAACCAGCAGGGCGACAGCGTGATGGTGAACGCCACCGAGGTCGCTCCCCTCGCGGGAGCGTGAATTGAAACCGTGAGCAATACTGCGGAGAATGGGATAGCGAAGGTCGCTCCCCTCGCGGGAGCGTGAATTGAAACACTGAATATTAACCCGCTGTTTGACAGAGACGAAGGTCGCTCCCCTCGCGGGAGCGTGAATTGAAACTGCTTGGACTGGTGTCCAGCCCGTGCAGGTTACCGAGGTCGCTCCCCTCGCGGGAGCGTGAATTGAAACGCGATGGAGTTAATCAATAACATTACCAAGGATAAGTCGCTCCCCTCGCGGGAGCGTGAATTGAAACACAACTTTTAGCTACTAGGATTTTCAGCTGGCGGTCGCTCCCCTCGCGGGAGCGTGAATTGAAACTAAACGCTTACGTTGATTAACTGGAGTATTATACGTCGCTCCCCTCGCGGGAGCGTGAATTGAAACGAGATTAAACGCATCTACACCATCAGCATTATACTCGTCGCTCCCCTCGCGGGAGCGTGAATTGAAACAATTTGGAGCAGTGGAATCGTACTAATGAGTAGTCGCTCCCCTCGCGGGAGCGTGAATTGAAACTGACAGGGAATGGTATATCATTGAATTTCAGCACGGTCGCTCCCCTCGCGGGAGCGTGAATTGAAACAGTTAATGGCGATGTCTGTACGCATCTTTATTACAGTCGCTCCCCTCGCGGGAGCGTGAATTGAAACATATTGAAGGTCTCCCGCCTCATCAAGGATGATCGTCGCTCCCCTCGCGGGAGCGTGAATTGAAACACGTGGAACGTCTTCTTTCTTCTCCTTCTTGGGCGTCGCTCCCCTCGCGGGAGCGTGAATTGAAACTCCAAATCGGCATCATTACGAGCACCGAGCGTCTGTCGCTCCCCTCGCGGGAGCGTGAATTGAAACCTACAGCGTCCTAATGGATGTTGCTGGCTATGGTGTCGCTCCCCTCGCGGGAGCGTGAATTGAAACAGGCATTATCGTGTAGCCGAGGCTCATATCGTGGTCGCTCCCCTCGCGGGAGCGTGAATTGAAACCCTCGTCCTTTGTGGCTTGCGCCATCTGCTCGGAGTCGCTCCCCTCGCGGGAGCGTGAATTGAAACATTGCTGGCGTACAGAAAAGCAACGGCAAGGAGGTCGCTCCCCTCGCGGGAGCGTGAATTGAAACTTCTCCTTCTTGGGCACAAGCCCAAGGATAGAGTCGCTCCCCTCGCGGGAGCGTGAATTGAAACTTTACATGGGAGACCTCGGGGAT
>ERZ772827.380-NODE-380-length-24810-cov-6.903939_pt1 | contig 24810 bp, 14 predicted proteins | sample MGYA00580850_ERZ772827 | MGnify/ENA primary metagenome ERZ772827 (study PRJEB29015, sample SAMEA2737950) | human oral metagenome | biome: human oral; feature: human-associated habitat; material: dental | place: China | collected 2145 ... | reverse complement strand
ACGCCCCCATCGACCACCCCTTCGCGGACGTGTCCGTGACCGTGCGCGCGGGCCAGACCGACGCGATGCCCCTGTCGCTGTCCCTCAAGGGAGTTTACGAGGCCGAGGATGGCTCCGTCCTCACCGGCGAGATCGAGGCCTACGGACGCGCCCAAGCCCCCAGCCCCGCCGAGCAGGAGCAGAGCGGCGCCCTGCCCACGCGTCGCGACGTCCAGGCCGCACACGCAGCGCCCGCCCACGATGCAACGCGCCCCGAGCACCTGCGCTCGCGCCGCGTCGTCCTGGCGATCGGCGGAAACCTCGGGGATGTGCCCGTCACCCTCATGCACACGGTCGAGGCGCTGTCCTACATGGAGGGCTTCCAGATCGACGACGTCTCGCCGATCATGCGTACCAAGCCCGTGCTGGCTCCCGGCCAAGCCCCCCAGCCCGACTACTGGAACGCCGTCGTCGTCGGCTCCGCGATCGCGACCCCCGACGAGCTGTTCGCCCAGACCAGCCGCATCGAGCGCGAGCTGGGACGCGAGCGCCACCAGCGCTGGGGCGCGCGCACCGTCGACATCGACATCATTCAGATCGAGGGCCTGGCCTCCTCCGACCCGGTCCTCACCCTGCCGCACCCGCGCGCCAAGGAACGCGCCTTCGTTCTGGCGCCCTGGATCCTGTGTGAGCCCGACGCCGTCCTCGAGGGCGTGGGCCGCGTGTCCGACCTGCTGGCCGACACCCCCGACCGCGAGGGCATCATCGACGCGGTCGACGACTGGCTGGAGGATCCCGCAGCCGTCATGGCCGACTCCGACCAGCTCCTCGCCCTGCGTGCCGAGCAGGCCAGCGCCGACATGCGCGAGCTCATCGAGGCTCTGACCGGCGAGATCAGCCAGGTCAGCGACCTCGTCACCCGCCCGGGCGAGCCCGCCGAGCCGGTGGAGATTCCCGCTGCCCACACGGTGATCGAGGACTCCGGCGACGACGTTGAGGAGGCCGCAGACTCCGAGTCGGCCCCCGAGCAGGCCGAGGAACCCGAGGCTGCCCCCGTCTCCGCCGCCGAGGCCCCCGCCCCTCGCGCCAGCATCTGGAGCCGCCTGGCCGCCGCCCAGGCTTCGGACGAGGCCTCGAGCGCCGAAGAGCCTGAGGCCAGCGAGCCAGAGCTCGACGAATCCGCGTCGCACGGCATTGACGTGCCCGAGGCCGAAGCTCCGGCCGCGGACGCTGCCGCGCCGGCTGACGAAACCGACGCAGCCCCGCAGGGCGAAGCCCCCGCGGACGAGGCCCCGACCGCCCCGGCGGTGCCCGGCCCGCCCCACCGCCAGCGCCGCCGCCGCACGGACGAAGCCAAGGCCTCGTCGCGCCCGTCCTGGCACCCCGTGTCCTCCGTGCCCGCCGACTCCCCGGCCGGCCGCATGACCCGCAAGATCGGCACCGGCACCTACAAGCCGAGCGGGACCGAAAAGCCCCGCTGGGCCCCCGTGTTCGAGTCCAAGCGAGAGGAGTCCCGCTCCAAGATCGCGCTGCCCGACTGGAACTTCTCCGTGGGTGCCTCCCACGACGTGCGCGTCGTCGACGACCGCTCTGGCCTGGGGCGCGACGACGAGGCTCCCAAAGCCACCGTGCACGCCGACGGACGTTCCACCATCCTCGCCCCCGGGCTGCCCGACAACACCCCCGTCGGCCCCATCCCCGAGGAAGAGGCCACTCAGACTGGCATCCTGCGCCGCGTTGTCGTGCGGCCCACGATGACGGGTGCGGTCCCCATCGTCAAGAGGCGTTAAATGAAACCCCTGTCGATCACCTGGGTGACGCTGGTCGGCTTCGTCTGTGCCCTTCTCAGCTTCCTCGGCTTCTTCGCGCACATGCGCGCGGGAGGCACCCCCATGATCGTCACGCCCGGCCCGGCCGTCGTCTTCGCGGTCGCGACCGCGCTCCTCATCTGGTCCGGCCTGGCCGTGCGCCGCCTGCGCGCCAACAAGGACACGTGGATTGACGCGATTGGCGCGATGCGGGTCGCCGTGTTCGCCAGGGCCAGCGCGATCGTTGGATCCGCGCTCGCAGGCGTCCTCATCGGTGTCATGATCGTGTCCCTCACGCAGCTCGAGGCCTCGGCGATGGTCGCCAACGCGATTGCATCGGGTCTCAGCGGCCTCGTTGGCCTTGTCTGGATTGTCGTCGCTCTTGTCGTGGAACGCTGGTGCGTGATTAACCCCGACGACGACGGATCTTCGAGCTCGCACAAGCGCAGCGCAGCAGCCTAAGCGCCTCGTGTGGGAGTCCTCTCGCGCGCGAAAGTGAGCCCGCCCCGAGCGTTAGTCGCGCCCCGATGGCGCGGGCCGGTATCGTGGACGCGTGGCTGACCAGCGTAAGAATTCCCCCCGGCGACCCTCGTCCCGTCGCTCCGCGTCCGCATCCGGACGCGCCGGCGACCGCGCCTCCCGAGCCGCAACGGGCGGTCGTGGAGCCTCGACGCACGCGGCGTCTTCCGCCGGCGCCTCGACGGCCAAGCGGGGGAGCGGGGCAGCCGGGCGTCGGCCTAAGAAGGCCTCCTCGGGCGGTGGACGTCCGCCCGTGAATCTGTGGCCCCGGCGCATCATCACCGGCCTGGGCCTGCTCCTCATCATCGCGCTCATCGTGTGGGGTATCGTCGCCGCTGTACGAGCCATCGTGGGAGCCTTTAGCGCCGCTCCTGTTCCCCAGTCGACCCCGCAGTCCGTCGTCCAGTCCGGAGCCCTCGACGCCTCCGGATACACGCTCAAGGGCGGCCAGGAGGCCACCGCCGACGGCCTGCTCACCGACGGCACCACGATCGACATTCCTGCCTGCCTGGACCGCGACATCACGGCCACCGCGAAGGCGAGCCCCGTGGCTTCTGGTTCCGCCATGCCCGTGACGCTCACGCTGGAAAACCGCGGCTCGGTCGCCTGCTCAACGTCGCTGACGCGCTTCAACCTGGCGGTGACAACCGGCGACCACCAGGTCTACGACTCCTCGCGCTGTGCCGACAGCCAGCAGTCTTCGATGACGCTGCTGCTGCGCCCGGGCGGCACCTGGTCCGGCTCGCTGAGCTGGGACGGATACGTGTACACCAACGGCTGTACGGCTCCCGCGGGCGGCGCGAGCGCCGCCGCGGCCGGCACCTACAAGGTGGCCGTCACGATGGGCACGCGAGAAGTCGGTTCGACCGTCGTCGACGTGACGCCGGCGCCCACCCCCGCGCCCCAGTCGGGAGCGCAGTCGGGCGCCCAGTCCGGCACACAGTCGGGCCGCTAACGGCTGGGAGTCGGCGAGCGGCTACCAGCCGACGATGCCGGCGCTCACGGCCTGAGCCTGGTGGGCCAGGTTCTCCGTGATGAGTTTTGCCCGGTAGGGGCCGATCCCCTCGAGCTCCTCCAGGTCCTCGACGGTGGCCGCGCGCAGCTGCGGCAGCGAGTTGAAGTGCGCCGACACGACCTTGATGGCGCTCCACGATAGGTGCGGCACCAGGGACAGGGCGCGCACGCCGCGCGGCGTGATCTCGCGATCCAGGTCCGCGACCTCATACACGTCCAGGCCCAGGATGTTCGAAATCGCGGTGAGGTCCACGATGCGCTCGGAGCCGAGCGAGGACAGCTCGGCCTCGACGCGTGCCAGGTCGTCCGGGTTCGCGATGTAGTCGCGCATGACGAGGGCGCGCTCGGACGCGGAGCCGCGCACGAGGTCCTCGACCTGCAGGGCCAGCAGGCGGCCCTCCGAGCCCAGCTCCTCGAGGTACTCCGTGATCTCGGAGGTGATGCGCCGGATCATCTCCATGCGCTGCATGACGGTGGCGACGTCGCGCACGGTCGCGCTGTCGCGCATTTCCAGGATCGTGAGGGTCTGCAGGACCTCGTCGAGGCGCTGGCTGTAGCGGTCGAGCGTGTCAACCGCCAGGTTCGCGCGCGAGAGCAGGGCTTCGGGCTCCTCCACCAGGCGATGCTCGGAGCCCACGTAGATGGAGATCATGCGCATGGACGCGGACAGCGATAGCACCGGCAGGTGGGTCTGGCGGGCGGTGCGCTGCGCGGTGCGGTGACGCATACCCGACTCGTCCGTGGGGATCGTCGGGTCCGGGAAGAGCTGCACGTTCGCCTTGCGGATGCGCCACTGGTTGGGATCGATGATGACTGCGCCGTCCATCTTGCACAGCTCGCGCAGGCGCGCGGCCGTGAAAGCGACGTCGAGGTCGAAGCCGCCCGAGCACAGGGCCTGCACCTCCGGGGTGTACCCCAGGACGATGAGAGCACCCGTGTGGGAGCGCTGGATTCGTTCCAGTCCCTCTCGCAGAGGCGTGCCGGGCGCGACTGCGCGCAGTGCGTCACGAAGGATCGCTGCATCGGACGTCAATGTGATTCCCTCCCAGAACAGTCGGTGTGATTCCTATTATTGCGAGTCCGCCGGAAAAGAGACACGAATAGCCGTCGCCAGATCCGACACAGTAAACACGGTGATGCCGTCGACTCCCGACAGGTCTTCGCTGCCCTGGGCGGGCACGATCGCGCTGGAGAAGCCCAGGCGCGCGGCCTCGGCGAGGCGGCGCTGGGTGCCCGTGCAGGCGCGTACCTCGCCCGTCAGCGAGATCTCTCCGACTGCGACGAGGTCGGGGCGTGGAGGAGTGCCCTTGAGCGAGGAGACGATGGAGATGGCCATCGCCAGGTCGATCGCGGGCTCGACCGTGCGTGCACCGCCGACCGTGGAGACGTAGACGTCCGCCCCCGACGTGTCCGCGCCGATGCGGGCCTGAAGGACCGCGAGGATCATGGCGACGCGCGCGTGGTCCACGCCCGAGGTCGTGCGCCGGGGTGACCCGCCCGACGAGGGGGCGACGAGGGACTGGATCTCCGTGGGCAGCGGCCGGCGCCCCTCCAGAGAAACGGCCGCGCACGTGCCGGGCACGCCGCGCGTCGTGCGCGACAGGAACAGGCCGGACGGATCGGCGAGGCCGTAGATGCCCGAGTCCGTCAGCTCGAAGCAGCCCACCTCGTCGGTGGGGCCGTAGCGGTTTTTCACCGCGCGCAGTAGGCGCAGGCGCGAATGACGGTCGCCCTCGAACTGGCAGACGACGTCCACGAGGTGTTCGAGGACGCGCGGACCGGCGATGCCGCCGTCCTTGGTCACGTGGCCGACGAGCAGGGTGGGCAGGTCGGACTCCTTGGCGACCCGGATCAGCGAGGCCGCGACCGCGCGCACCTGCGCGACGCCGCCCGCCCCGCCCTCGACCTGGGCGGAGGAGATGGTCTGTACCGAGTCGACGATGAGCAGAGAGGGGTGCGAGGCTTCGACGTGCCCGAGGACGACGCCGAGCTCCGTCTCATCGGCGATCAGGAGGTTCGGTTCGAGCGCGCCGATGCGTTCCGCGCGCCCGCGCACCTGCGCCGCCGACTCCTCGCCCGTCACGTAGAGGACGGGGCCGCGCCCGCCCGCCGCCGCCGTGCGCGCGGCCTTAGCGGCCACGTCCAGCAGCAGCGTCGACTTACCCACGCCGGGTTCGCCCGCCAGGAGGATCACCGCTCCGGGAACGATGCCGCCGCCGAGGACCCGGTCCAGCTCGCCCACGCCCGTCGAGCGCGACGAGGCCCGCTCGCCGTCCACCTCGCCGATCGGCAGGGCGGGGCGACGCGGGGGAATCGCGGCCGCGCGCGGCCCGCCCGAGGCCTCGCCGGCCTGGTCGACGGTGCCCCACGCCCCGCACTCGCGGCACTGGCCCACCCACTTGGGGGAGGTCCACCCGCACTCGGAGCAGCGGTAGGTGATCTTCTCTTTCGCCATGCACTCACCGTAACCCGACCCTCCCTCATCTGCGGTTCCCGCGCGCGGGCGGGCACCGTGACGGCGGCGTTGGGAGAGCGGACCCGAGACCCGCACCGGCCTCGTTCCCGGAGCGTGATCGCCCAAATGCACGACTGTGGTCAGGTTCTCGCGCATGAGGAATGGCCACGCTCCTCCGCGAGAACCCCGTACGACAGGTTGCAGATTCCTCGGTACCTGTTGTTGTCTGCGGGGTTTATCCATAGGGTTGGTCGGTGTGTATCCTTGGGATGGTTGCCCATACCCTCCGCGGATACAGACAACGCCCCATACCAGTGCGCACATTGAGACTGAGGAAAGCCACATGAACAAGGCGCGTCGATCGCGAAACACCTGGTCGAAGCGGATACCCGCGCTCTCCGTCCTATTGGTGTCCGCGATGCTGTGCGTGCTCGCGGTCGTGTATCGGGGTGTCGAGGTCACCCAGGTGAGCGTCGACGACGGCGGCATTTGGGTGACGAACCAGGACCGCAAGCTCCTCGGGCACCTCAACTACGACGCCCTCATGCTGGACGGCACGGTCTCGGTGAAGTCCGCGTCCTTCGACATCGGCCAGGAGGGCGGCGACGTGACCCTGGGTGAGACCGTGAGTCGCACGGTCACCCCGGTGCGTCCGACCTCCTTCTCCCTCGGCCAGTCCGTCACCCTACCCGACAACGCTGTTCAGGTTCAGGGCGGCTCGGTCCTGGCGGTCCTCGACCCCAACGAGGGCCTCCTGTGGGTCGGCAGTGCCAACGAGCCCGCCACCATGTCGCTCCTGCGTGAGGACGCGGTCGCCAACGACCTGAGCGACGGCATCGTGACGGTGTCGAACTCGGGTACGGTCTTCGCCTATTCTCCCGGTTCCTCCAAGCTCGTGACCCTGACGAGCGAAGGCCAGGCCTGGCGCGTGAAAACCACTGAGATCAAAGACTTTACTCCCGCCGGGCCCCCGACGATCACCGCGGTCGGCGACAAGCCGGTCGTCTACGACCAGACCGGCAATAAGCTGGTCCTGCCCGGCGGCAAGGTGCGCGACCTGTCCGAGGAACACGTGAGCGGTGCCGTCCTGCAGGCCCCCGGCGACGAGGCCGCCTCGGTCCTCCTCGCGACCGGCGACCAGCTGGTGTCCGTGCCCCTGAACGGCAAGGCGATCGAGCGTCAGGAGGCCTCGGAGAGCGGCCAGAAGGGCACCCCCGCGCCCCCCGTCTTCCACCGTGGCTGCTCCTACGGTGCATGGGCGGGCTCGGGCGCGTTCGTGCGCACCTGCACGGACTCCACGCGCAACCAGGCGCAGACGGTGTCGAGCCTGGCCGAGGCCTCCTCCGCTGTGTTCCGCACGAACCGCACGCGCATCGTCCTCAACGATGTTTCGACGGGCACGCTGTGGCTGCCCGACAAGAACATGGTCGTGGTCAGCAATTGGGATCAGACCCCCACCGAGGAGCAGGAGGAAGAGGACACTCCGACCCCTGACCAGCGTGAGCAGGTCTCCGAGCCGGAGCACAAGGACAAGAACACGCCGCCCGAGGCCGTGGATGACGAGTTCGGCATCCGCCCGGGCCGCTCGACGCTGCTACCCGTCCTGGACAACGACTCCGACGACGACGGCGACGTGCTGACGGCGCGCGCGGTCACCAACCCCGAGTTCGGCTCGATCGTGCGCACGAGGGGCGGCCGCGCCCTGCAGATCACGGACGTCCCCGAGAGCATGACGAGCGGATCGACGTCCTTCACGTACGAGGCCTCGGACGGCCTCGCGGGCGCGACGGCGAACGTGACGCTGACGATCCACCCGTGGAGCCAGAACGAGGGCCCGCGCCAGCTCAAGCACCCGGTCATCAAGGTGGGTGCGAACGCGCAGGTCGAGTACAACCTCCTGTCGGACTGGATCGATCCGGACGGCGACCAGTTCTACCTGGTGTCGGCGACGGCCCCCGAGGGCATGGCCGTGCAGTTCTCCGAGGACGGCACGGTTCAGATCCGCGACTTGGGCTCGGGCGCTGGCGTCAAGGCGATCGCCGTGACGCTGTCGGACGGCCACGCCGAGACCACCGGTGAGCTGAAGGTGAGCGTCCAGGAGGCGGGCAATGTGCCGCCGGTGGCGCGCGCCGACTTCTACGTGGCGCGCGTGGCTGAGCCGCTGACGATTGACCCGATCGCCAACGACACGGATCCCAACGGCGATGCCCTGTCCCTCGTGGCTGCGGGCACGGCCCCGGCGGGCACCGCGGTCTCCGCTGACCTCTCGCGCGGCACGCTGACGTTCACGGGTTCGGTGCCGGGCTCCTTCCAGTTCACCTACACGGTCTCCGATGGCCCGTCCACGACCGTGGGCGTCATCCGCGTCGACGTGGTCGACGACGACACGAACGCCCTGCCGATCGCCGAAGACGACCTGGCGGTCCTGCCCAGCGGCGGCGCCTCGCTGATCGCGCCGCTGGCCAACGACACGGATCCGTCAGGCGGCGTCCTCGTCGTCCAATCGATCGACGTGCCCGCGAACTCGGGCCTCGAGGTCACGCTCATCGAGCGCCACCTGCTGCGCATCACGTCGCCACGCGGCCTCACTGACGTGACGACCTTTACCTACACGGTCTCCAACGGCGCGGGTTCCGCGACCGCCCAGGTCAGCGTCATCCCGACGAACGCGCAGAGCGAGGAGACTCCGCCTGAGACCACGCCGGACACTGCGAAGGTGCGCGCCGATGACATCGGCTCGGTGAGCGTCCTGTCGAACGACCGTTCGCCGATCGGCCTGTCGCTGAGCCTGGACCCGGAGGTACAGGTCATGACCGGCGCCGAGCTGGGCACGGTCTTCGTGACCGGCAACCAGGTGCGTCTGGCCGCCGGCTCCGAGGCGGGCGTGGTGCGCGTGGCGTACACGGCCGTCGATTCGGTGGGTAACCGCTCGACGTCGACCGTCACGTTCGAGGTCATCGCCTCCTCCGCTGCGAACAGCGCGCCCGTGCCCAAGGCGCTGAGCGCCTGGGCCGTGCAGGGCCAGATGACGCGCGTCCCCGTGCCGCTGACGGGCATCGACCCCGACGGCGACTCGGTCGCCCTGGTAGGCATCGACCAGCCGCCGGCCAAGGGCAGCGTCGTGCTGGGCACGGAGTGGCTGGAGTACACGCCCTCCGACGATGCGACCGGCACGGACACCTTCTCCTACATCGTCGAGGACCGCCTCGGCGTGCAGGGACGCGCCCGCGTGCGCGTCGGCATCGCCCCTCCCGGCTCGCAGAACCACAACCCGACGGCCGTTCCCGACTCGGTGACGGTGCGTCCGGGGCGCGAGGTGAGCATCAACGTCCTGAACAACGACGTGGACGCGGACGGCGATACCCTGTACATGGACACGGATCCGGCGACCGTGTCGGTGTCGGATCCGGCCGCGACCGTGACGGTGGCCGAGGACCTGGTGACGGTCAAAGCGCCGAACACGAACGGTGTGTTCGTCGTGGCTTACCAGATCGAGGACGGCCGAGGTGGCCGCGCCCAGGGACAGCTGACCGTGACGGTGGACGCTGAGGCGCCGCTGCGCGCGCCGATTGCCCGCGACGACGTCGTGCCCGTGTCCGACCTGCCCTCGGACTCCAAGCCCGTGAGCGTTGCCGTCCTCGTCAATGACGAGGACCCGGACGGCACCACGGCCGCGCTGACGGTGTCCTCGGACGCCTCGGGCGTGAGCGTGTCGGGGCAGAACCTGTCGATTTCCACGGACGCGCGCCGTCGCCTCGTCGTGTACACGGTGACGGACCCCGACGGCCTGAGCGCGAGCGCGGTCGTGACCGTTCCTGGCACCGACCTGTTGGCTCCTCGCCTGGACACGACGCGCGTCCCGGTGGCGATGCGCGCGGGTTCCACGCTGACCCTCGACATGCACGACTACGTGCTGGTGCGCGACAATTCGCGCTCCCCGATCATTACGGACGCCTCCTCCGTGAAGTTCAGCGGCGGCCTGGACTCGGCCTCCCTCCAGGACTCCACGCACATTACGCTGAGCGCGCCCGATACGGCCTCGGGCAAGGCATCGGTGTCCTTCACGGTGCGTGACGGCGCCTCGGACGACGCCTCGGCGCTGTCCTCGACCCTGACGATCCCGATTACGATTCAGCCGGCCAGGAACCTGCCGCCGCGCCTGACCCCGACCCCGATCGTCGTGGGCCAGGGTGAGAGCGTGACGGTCGACCTCACGCAGATGGTGGACGACCCGGACGACCAGGCCAAGAACAGCTTCTCCTACGCCGTGGTGAAGTCACCCGGCGGCGTGGACGTCTCCCTGGACGGCTACAACCTGACCGTGTCCGGTAAGAAGGATCAGCCCAAGGGCCCGGTCGGCGCGATTACCGTCAGCGTCGACGACGGCTCGGGCGCGGTCAACGCCGATATTCCGGTGACGATCGTGAAGTCCTCCAAGCCCCTCGTGACGACCACGGAGGCCCGCATCAAGGTGAAGGCCGGCCAGGCGGTGGACGTGAACCTGTCGGAGTACACGACGAACCCGTTCCCGGATCCGCTCGTGGTCCTGGACGCGTCGGTGCACGTGGGCCAGGGAACCGCCTCGGGCAACGGCAACGTCTTGTCGGTGACCCCCAAGGCGGGCTTCCACGGCGACATGATCGTTGTTTATCGCGTCATGGACGCGACGAACGACCCCGATCGTGTGGTCCAGGGCCGCGTCGTTGTCAAGGTCTTGGATCGCCCTGAAGCGCCGCAAAAAGTGACGGCGACGGCGATGGGGTCGCAGACCGCCTTCGTGCAGTTCGATGAGCCTGCCTCGAACGGTGGCACGATTTCTGGCTACACGGTGACGGACCTGTTGGACGGGCGTACCTACAACACCACGAAGCCGGGTATGCAGATCAAGGGCCTGACGAATGGTGCGAAGCACCGCTTCACGGTCGTCGCGACGAATGAGGCCGGTGACTCCGATCCGTCCGAGCCATCCGCCGAGGTGAACATCGATGTTGCGCCCGAGCAGATGGCGGCACCCACGGTCGTGGGTACGGATAGTGCCCTCGAGGTCTCGTGGGTGGAGCCGCACAACGAGGGATCGCGGATCCTGTCGTACACGGTGTTGCTCAATGGACCCGGCGGCGGTCAGCCGGTTTCCTACTCGGTGGACGCTCCGAAGACCAACCTGCGGATCCCGGAACTGAAGAACGGCACGTTGTATTCGGTGCAGGTCCAGGCGCAGAATGGCGCGGAGAAACCGTCGCTGCCGTCCTTGGCGACCGAGGGCTACCCGCACACGAAGCCAGATCAAGCGACCGGCGTGAGCGCCGTCGCGATCGCCTCTGTGGGCGATCCGAACAAGGCGACGGTTGAGGTTACGTGGAACGTGGGTTCTCCCAATGGCAAGGGATGGGGCCAGGCCACGGTTTCGGTCAATGGCGTCGATGTGTACGTTTCATCAGACGCTCGTACTGCCACGCTGTTCGACGTGCCGACGGGCAGTAAGGTGTCTGCGTCGGTGACGCTGACGAACTCGCACGGGGATACTTCGGACCCTGCCACCACGTTCGTTTCGATCGCGACCGTGCCTCTGCCGATCGATACCCCGACTCTGCAGGGCAACGGCACGCCGGGGCAGCTGGTTGTCTCGAATCTGAGGCCTAAGGAGGGTCACGGCTTCAGCGCATCCGAGCTGACGGTGCGCTACTCGTTGACCCCCGAAGGATGTGCGGCCGGAACGCCGGTCTATGAGGGTCAACGAATCGATGTGGGCGGTTGGCAGGATCGTGAAGTCTTCTTCTGCCAGTCTGGCCGGGGCCTCAAGGGGAATGAGGTCACGTCGGGCACCGTTTCGGCCGTTGGCCACCCCACGGCCAAGCCCGATCCGGTCAAGGTGTGGGTTTCGAATGTCGGTAGCACGTCTGCCGTCGTGCGCTGGGATGCGATCGGCGCCAACCCTGCCTTGTCGGGTATCAAGGTGTACCTGAATAACAGGGAGCAACCCGTCGGGGTTGGCGCCACGGAGGCGACCTTCAGTGACCTGGCACAGGGCACGGAGTACTCGGCCACGGTCGCGGCAACTAACGACTGGGGAACGACACAGATGCGGGCGGACTCATCGTTCGTCACGAAGCTGGACGTGAACCTGACGTGGACGGACGTCTGCCAGGGAGGCGAGAAGCACACGGGCCCGGGTGGATGCCACACCTTTAAGTTCAGCGCTCCGGGGTGGGCTAACACGTCGCTTACTCACAAATGTACGATCCGTTCGGATCTGGACAATTGGACCGAAGAGGTGACTATCGATCGTGCCGGTCCCACAGAGTCGCACATCGCGACGCGGGCTGATTCCGACGCGACGTTCGCACAGAACGTGCACATCGTCGGCGATTGTCGCCCGGTGAGGTGAGCCATTGAAGAAACTACGTCGACTTGTGAGGCATGCGTGGCGCGCCCTGAGCGCCCGCGTGCAGGCACTGCCCGGATACGAGGGCGTCGCCCGCTGGCTGGGTGCCCTGACCCCGGTGGGGTGGGCGGTGATCGCGGCGATGGTTGCGGGCACCGTCGCGGCCCTCGCCTTCGGCTGGCTGGAGGGCTTCATCGTGGCCGTGATGGGCCTGGTGGCCCTCGTGGTCGCGGTGGCCTCGGTCGCGTCCCCGTCCCCGCTGTCCGTGTCCCTGCGCATGAAGAACGATCGCATTGTCGCCGGCCAGGTGGCGGTGGGTCGCGTCCGCGTGGTCAACGAGTCCGGGCGCCGCTCGGGTTCGACCCTCGTGGAGGTGACGATCGGACGAGGCAGTGGCGAGTTCCTCGTGCCCCCGATCAGTGGAAACGGCACGTGGAACGAGTCTTTCTCGGTCATGACGAAGCGCCGCGGCGTCATCAACGTGGGCCCCGCGCGCACCGTGCGCATGGACGGGCTGGGCCTGCTGCGCCGCGTGCGTTCGTGGGATGACCCGATCCTCGTGCACGTGCACCCGCCGACGGTGCGTTTCTCCTTTGACGCGACCGGCATGCAGATGGACGTCGAGGGCGTGGCCAGCGAGAAGCTGACGAGCTCCGACGTGTCCTTCCACGCCCTGCGTGACTACGAGCCGGGCGACGACCGTCGCGCGGTGCACTGGCCGTCGACGGCGCGCTTTGGCCGCCTGATTGTCCGTCAGTTCGAGGAGACTCACCGCTCGCACCACATGGTGCTGCTGGATACGCGCGTGGATGCGTGGGATCGGCGCTCCTTTGAGACGGCCGTGTCGGTTGCCGCGTCGCTGGCCCTCGCCGGCTCGGGCGAGGCCCGCACGGTGTCGATGCACACCGCGGACGAGTGGATCCCCACGGGCTCGCCCATGGCGATGCTGGATGCGCTGTCCGAGATGGAGACGTCGACGCGCTCTGAGTTTGCGGGTATCGTGCGCCGCTGCATCATGGAGCGCGGCGGGATCTCGGTGCTCTCGATCGTCGTCGGCGCTGGCGTAGACGACCAGGAGGCTGCTCGCCTGGCGAATATCGCTCCTGTCGATGTCATCGTGTCGGTGATCCGCGTGGTCCCGGGCCGGGCGCGTCGCCGTCGCAAGATCACGCGCGGCGTCATCATCGACTGCCCCTCCCTCGAAGACCTGCCGATGCTCGTGTCGCGGGGGGTGAACGCGTGAGTACTCCTGCTCGCAACGCCTCGCGTCCGGCACCTCCGCCGCCTCGCTCCCGTCGCCCCGCCGCCCAGGAAACCACGATGGGCGGGTCGATCCACCGCGCCGCCATGCCCGCATGGTCCCTGCTGGTCCTCGCGGTCCTCTTTTCCGGTCCGATCCTCATGTTCGAGTCCGTCTTCGGCGGCGGCCAGGGCGCGATCGCGGCGCTTGCGGGAGTCGTGGTCGGCCTCATCGTCGCGTGGGCGGCAGCGAAATGGCGCTGGGACCTGCTCTCGATCGTCGCGGCGGTCGTCGCCTCGCACTTCCTCTTCGGTGGCGCTGCCGCGCTGCGTGAGACGACCCGCTGGGGCGTGGTCCCGACGTCGCGGACCCTCCAGACGCTTGTCGTCGGCTCGGTCGAGGCCTGGAAGGACCTCCTGACGCTGACGCCGCCGGCCGGCTCCTACGTGGGGCCCGCGATGGTGCCGTGGATGGCCTGCCTCGTGTGTTCGGTCGCGGCGGGCGTCGTCACGGTGCGCTACGGGCGCCCCATGTGGGGATCCGTGCCGCTGATCCTCGCTGGCGTGATCGCGATCGTGTGGGGTCCGTCGGGCCACTCTCCGTCCGCCCTCCTCGTCATTGCGTGGTGGGTGGGACTCATCGTGTGGTGGGCGTGGGCCTCGGCGATCGGACGCGCACGATTGGGCGCCGACATCGTCATTGGTATGGCCTCTACGGCGACCACCGCGTCGACGACCGTGGGCGGTTCCTCGCGCCAGATCGTGCACGTGTGGTGGCGCGTGGGCATGGGCGCGCTCATGGTGGGCGTGATGGTTGCTGCGGCGATCCCTGCGGCGTCCCTGCTGGGCCCCACGGCCTCGGACCGCGTCGTCGGACGCGACGTCGTCGAGCCGCCCGTGGACGCGCGCCAGTACCCCTCGCCGCTGTCGAGTTACCGCCACTACAACAAGGACCTCGAGGATGAATCCCTGATCCGCGTGTCCAACATGCCCAAGGAGGCGCGCGTGCGCCTGGGTGCGATGGACGTGTACGACGGGACGACCTTCGGCATGGGCGTCACGAATACGGCGGACGGCACGGCCGGATACCGCCGCGTGGGGTCCACGATCCCGGGGCGCAGCGCCGATACGGTGGGCGTGCAGACCTCGGTGTCGACCTCGCAGCTGCTGGGACCGTGGGTGCCCACGATTGGCCAGGTGTCGGTCCTGCGTTTTGAACCCTCCGCCCCCAACGCGGCCGAGCAGCAGGACGGTCTGAACTACGACCTGTGGGCGGATACCGCCCTGACAACGGGTCCGACCGGCCAGCTGAGCTACTCGCTGAGTACGACGATGCCGCGCGAACACGCGGATTCGGAGTTCGCCAGCGTGAACGCGGCGCGCTACGCCGGGGGAGACACGAACGTCCCGAAGGACGTGGACTCCCTGGCAGCGGATCACACATCGACCGCGCGCTCGGACCTGGAGAAGGCCCGCGCGATCGAGCAGTTCCTGCACACGGATGGCTACTACTCCAACGAGGACACGATCAATTCGCGTCCCGGCTCCTCTCAGGACCGCATCGAGCGCATGATCAGCGCCGAGGCGCTGGTGGGCGACGACGAGCAGTACGCGACCCTTATGGCCCTCATGCTGCACTCGCAGGGCATCAACGCCCGCGTCGTGATGGGCGCCTACCGTGAGGGCACGTCCGGCAGCGTCGACCTGACGGGTTCGGACATGCACGCGTGGGTCGAGGTGGAGTTCCCCGGCGTCGGCTGGGCGACCTTCGACCCGACTCCGCCGCGCGATCAGCAGCCCACGACGCAGGTCAACAAGCCCAAGTCCGTGCCCAAGCCCCAGGTCCTGCAGCCCCCGGAGCCGCCCGAGCAGCCGGTTGAGCTGCCGCCCGCGACCCGCGACCAGGCGACGGATCCGCACGATCCGAACGGCGTCCATATCCCGTGGATGGCGATCGGCACGGTGTCGGTGTCGCTCCTCCTGCTGCTGGGCCCGGTCCTGGCTGTGCTCCTGGCGAAGTCCCGCCGCCGTAAGAGCCGCCGCCGTGCGCAGGCCGCCGAGTCGGTGCGCGGCTCGTGGGACGAGCTCGTGGATACCGCGATCGACTCCGGCCTCGTCGTCGAGCCGCACTTGACGCGCCAGGAGGTTGCGTGGGCGCTGGCCTCGCAGTGGACGCCCAAGAAGTCCGAGAGCGACGAGGAGGGGGATGCTAAGGCCCGCAAGGCGCGCAAGCGCTCGGCCGCGGACGTGCGCGTGCCTGGCTGGTCGCTGTTCTCGGGCGCGGTTCCCCGGGCCGTCACCGTGGCGCGCCGCGCGGACGTCGCGGACTTCGCTGCCGGTGGTGCCCGCCCCGAGGACGCGGAGCAGGCGTGGAACGACGTGGATGAGCTGCGTCGCGAGTGGGCGGCCTCGGTGTCGCTGTTCGCGCGACTGCGGTACGCGCTGTCGCTGAAGTCGCTGCGCTGGCGCCGTCGCGCCCGCCGTCAGGCTGACGCCGCTCGCAAGGGCGGTCGCTCGCTGGCCAAGCGCATGGGCCGTAGGAAAGGGAAACGTTGATGGATAGCGACGCTCGCGTCGGAATGGTGCCGTCGCTGCCGGGTTACGAGTGGATTCGTCCACTCGGGTCGGGTGGCTTCGCGGACGTGTTCCTGTGCCGCCAGGAGCTGCCCAGCCGTGAGGTGGCCGTCAAGGTGGCGCGCAGGGATCGCGGGGCGGACGGCGAGGCCGGTATCGCACGTGAGGCCGACGTGATGGCTCTCGTGTCGGGTCACCCGGCGGTGGCCCAGCTGTACGGCGCGGGGCGCACGCCGGATGGTCGCCCGTACCTGGTGATGGAGTACTGCCCGGTTGCGAACATCCTCGATCAGGTGCGCGCAAACCCGATGTCGACGGACCGCGCGCTGTCGATGGTGATCCGCATGTGCGGCGGCGCTGAGATGCTGCACCGCGCGGGCTACGTGCACCGCGACATTAAGCCCAGCAACATCATGATCAACGCCTACGGGTCGCCGGTGCTCACCGACTTCGGCGTGGCCGAGCCGGTGGGTGCGGACCCGCGCGGCGGCCGCGACGGCTTCTCGGTGATGTGGGCGCCGCCCGAACAGATTGCGGGCACGGCGCGCGCTCACCCGACGCAGGACGTGTGGGCACTGGGCGCGACCCTGTGGACGCTCCTCATGGGCCGCTCGCCCTTCGAGGTGGAGGACGGGGACAACTCGGCCCACGCGGTCGCCCAGCGCGTCGCCCGTGGCCGTGTGTCGCGCATCGACCGCCCGGGAGTGCCCGACGCTGTGACGGCCATCGTGCGCCGCGCGATGAGCCTGGACCCAGAGCAGCGCTTCGGGTCGGCGGCAGCCCTCGGTTACGCCCTACAGACGGTCGAACGCGAGATGCACCGCCCGGTCACGGAGATGAAGCTGAGCGTGGTGGTCTCCTCGAGCGCGCCATCCTCGGCCCTGTCCGCCCCGTCTGCGGCGGCTCTGGACGCGGAGCGCACGCGCACCCGCCGCGGGAGTTTCGCGGATGGTCCCCTGGCCTCGTCGAACGATGCCTGGGCCGGTAACTCGACGACGAACCGAACCGGGTTGGTCGAGGGGGAGTCGAAGCGTCCCGTGTGGGTGGTGCCGGTCCTCGCGCTCGTGATGGTGCTGGCGACGGCCGGCCTGGTCGTCGCGATGCTCACCGGCGGCGGACACAGCATCCACCTGGGCGGAGGCGGTGGAGGCGGATCCACACCGACCCCCTCCTCAAGCACAGGGGCAGTGAGCAACTCCGATCAGGGCGACGCGGGCGCCGTCCCGCCCGAGGCCGTCACCGGGTTGACGGCCACCCCGAACGGCAACGAGATCCGCTGGGGCTGGGAGGTGCCCGAGCAGGGCCAGTACCAGCCCGGAGCGCTGGAGTTCAAGTACGTGCTCACCCGACCGGGCGAGGCCGTGGTGGCCGAGACGATGCGCCGCAACAGCCTGACGACGACCGCGGTGAGCGGCGAGAACTGCCTGACCGTGAGCCTCGTCGTGACCTCCACGGGCCGCGAGTCCGCCCCGGTCACCCAGTGCGTGACGGTGCCGTAGGGCGCTGGAAGGGCAGCTGATGAGTCATCCGATGGCGCGCCTCGCGCGGCGCAGCGCCGGCATGGGGGTCGCCCTGGTGGGCACGCTTGCCGTCGCGGCCCTCGTGGTTCCTGCTGCCCCAGCATCGGCGGATGCCGCGATCACGGCGGACGAACAGACCTTCTACGGCTACTACCGCTTGGACGCGATCCACTCGTCGGGATACATGGGCGAAGGCGTGACGATCGCGCTCATTGACGGCCCTGTCAACACGCAGATCCCGGAGCTAGCCGGTGCGCGCATCCAGTCCTACAGCCCCTGCACCGTGGGCTCCCAGGACAAGTACTGGGACCACGGCACCGTTATCGCGCAGGTGATTTCCTCGCCTCAATTCGGCGTGGCCCCCGGCGCGAATCTACGCGCCTACACATTGTCGTTTGCCGGTGACACGACGGGTTCCGACTGCGCGATCGGACAGTGGGGGCGAGGCTACTCCGATCTCGCTCTCCTCATCGAGGACGCGCTCAACGACGGCGTCGACGTGATCACCACGTCGTCGAGCTACCCCAGCGACTACGAGGGCATGCGCTGGGCTCTCGCCCGAGCGATTGCGTCCAAGGTTCCGGTAGTCGCCAGCACGGGCAACGACTCGACCCGTAACTCGACGGAGTGGCTGCCCTCCTGGGGTGGCGTCGTCGGCGTGGGCGCGATCGAGACCAACGGACGCCCCTCCGACTACCAGAACTGGGGTAGGCCGCTGTCAACGGCGGCCCTCGCGCGCCCTCTCGCACGTTCGGGCGTGTCACAGGAGCGAGGCGAGTGGTGGGGGACATCCTTCGCGAGCCCCGTCGTGGCCGGCTCCCTGGCGCTGTCCATGCAGCGCTGGCCGAGCGCGACCGGCAACCAGATCCTACAGGGGCTGGCCCGCACAGGCGTGGGCGGCAACGGCGGCGAATGGAACGAATACACGGGGTACGGCGCGCTCGACATCTACGCGATGCTGACGACGAACCCGACGAGCTTCCCGGATGAAAACCCGTTCATGGACAAGGGAACGAACACGGTTCCCAGCCGACAGGACGTGCAGGACTATATCGACGGCGTGGTGGATCCGCGCGTCGTCATGAACGACAACTCGTACGAATATCTGGGGTACGATGAGCATCTCACCCTGAGCCGCGAGCACGGCTATCCGACGCACCTGGGAACCAGCCCACGATTCCACGCGAGCAATGCGAGCAACGCGAAGAAGAAGTAGCGGGTTACGCGGCGCGCCCCGCCCTCCCCCACAAAACCGAAGGGAGGACGGGGCGCGGGCTGCGCGCATGAATGCGCGTGTGTCATGGTCACTTCCGGTGGTAGCGGGGGCTCGTTCCCAGGTGGAGCGGTGTCTTCAGATCCGCGTGATAGAGGACCACCTGATCGTCGATGCCCCGGTACACGTAGGAAGCGGGGATACTACGGTGGGCCGCGGGACTAATGAGACCATCCACGTAGTCGGCTACCTCGTCAGCCGTGGGCTCGGAACCCCCCCGGTTTGTTGAGGATCGGGTTCTCGTCCGGGTACTGCGAGGGATCGTCGATGACGAGTCCGCCACCGTCAATGGCACCGTATCCTGTGTATTGGTTCCACTCGTGGTTGGGGTTCAGGCCCGAATGGACCAGGGACTGGAGTATCTGGTTGGGGGTTGCGTCGGGCCACTTCTGACGCGCCAGCGCCAGCATGCCGGCGACGAGAGCGGCCGACATAGAGGTGCCCTGCACGGTGGTGGGCTGATTTGTGTTTTCGTCGCGGGTGTTGAATGGTCCACCGACAGCGGCGGTCACGATACCGTTGCCCCAGGAGGAATACGACGCGAACGTGCCGTCCGTGTTGATGGCGGATACGCCAACAACGCCGGAGTAGCGGCCCAAGTGAGTGGTGTTTTCGTCATCTGACGCGTTGCCAGCTGACGCAACAATGATGACACCGTGCGTAATTGCGTTGGCGATGGCCCACTTGGCTGCGGTACCCAGATACCCTGTTCCCTGGGAGATGGAGATGATTTGGGCACCGTCTTCGACTGCCTGGTTGATGAGCGTGTCGAAGCTGTTGAGCCTCTTTCCGTCATTCTTGCAGGTGCCTTCAGAAATTGAACTGTTGTTGGATAACTGGTAGCTGTACAGCGTGGCATCGGGTGCGACACCGGTGTACGGGGAGAACCAGGATAGTTGCCATGTCGGTACCGTGACGAATACCCTTTGCAGAGTCTTCAATGGTGCAGCGGCTCTTGTCGACGATGTTGGCGCCGGCTAGTTCGGGGGCGCTGGTGTCGACGGGGCCGTCGATGAGGGCGATCGTGATGCCCTTACCGGTGTAACCCTTTTGGCGTGCGGAGTCCAGGTGGTAGTACGAGAAGTACTCCTGGGTGGTGATCGGGTCCGCCGCGTGCGCGGGAGCAGGAGCCAGGGCGAGGGCGCCGACGGCCAACGTAAGCGCCGAGGCGGCGGTGGTCAGGGCGCGCGCGGCACGCCCCGCCCTCCCCACAAAAGCGAAGGGAGAACGGGGCGCGGGCTGCGCGCTATGTCGCGCGTGTGTCATGGTCACTTCCGGTGGTAGCGGGGGCTCGTTCCCAGGTGGATCTCATTCTTTAGCTCCGACTGGTATAGGATGACCTGATCGTCGGCGCCGCGGTACACGTAGGAGTCGTCGAGGTCCCGGTTGCTGGCTGGATTGACAAGCCCGTCGGTGTAGTCGGCAACCTCCTCGGCTGTGGGCTTGGAGCCTCCTGGCTTGCTGATGATCGGGTTCTCATCCGGGTACTGTGAAGGATCCGTCTTGACCAGTGCGCCACCGTCAATCGCTCCATACCCCGTGTACTGTGTCCACTCGTGGTTCGGGTTGAGGCCAGTGTGGACGAGGGACTGGAGGATTTGGTTGGTGGTGGCGTCGGGCCACTTCTGGCGTGCGAGTGCGAGCATTCCTGAGACTAGCGCAGTTGAATTTGAAGTACCTGAGGCGGTCGTGGGGGCTCCGGTGTTCGCGTCGACGGTGTTGACGGGGCCGCCGAACGCGGCGGTCACGACACCGTTACCCCACGAGGAGTAGGATGCAAACGTGCCGTCACTGTTGATGGCGGACACGCCGACCACGCCGGACCAGCGGATCAGCTGGGCATAGCTGTTGTCGCGTGCCGTGTTGCCGGCGGATGCGACGATGATGACACCTTTGCTTATCGCGCGGGTGAGAGCCCACTGAAATTCCGAATCTCCTTCTGGGGTGCCCTGCGAGATGGAGATGATCTGGGCGCCATCATCGATGGCCTGGTTGATGAGGATAGCCATGGTATCGATCAGGAGCCCGTTGGACATGCACGTGCCTGCCGACACGGAATCGGCGGACGAGGTCTGGTAGCTGTACAGCGTGGCGTCGGGAGCGACGCCCGTGTAGGGGGACACCAGCAAGGTCGCCATGTCAGTACCGTGGCGTATACCAGCGGGAGAGTCTTCGATGGTGCAGCGGCTCTTGTCGACGATGTTGGCGCCGGCTAGTTCGGGGGCGCTGGTGTCGACGGGGCCGTCGATGAGGGCGATCGTGATGCCCTTACCGGTGTAACCCTTTTGGCGTGCGGAGTCCAGGTGGTAGTACGAGAAGTACTCCTGGGTGGTGATCGGGTCTGCCGCGTGTGTGGGGGCCGGGGCCAGGGTGAGGGCACCGACAGCCAGCGTGAGTGCGGAGGCGGCGGTGGTCAGGGCGCGCGCGGCGCGCCCCGCCCTCCCCACAAAACCGAAGGGAGAACGGGGCGCGGGCTGCGCGCATGAATGCGCGTGTGTCATGGTCACTTCCGGTGGTAGCGGGGGCTCGTTCCCAGGTGGAGCGGTGTCTTCAGATCCGCCTGGTACATGACGACTTGATCGTCGGCACCGCGGTACACGTAGGAATCGGGAAGCAGTGTGGTTTCAATGGGATTAATGAGTCCATCGGCATAGTCGGCAACCTCCTCGGCTGTGGGCTCGGAACCACCCGGCTTCTGGATGATTGGGTTCTCATCCGGATACTGCGAAGGATCATCGTTCACGAGTGAGCCCAAAGCAGCAGCCCCATATCCGGTCTTTTCATTCCAGTCATGGTTGGGGTTCAAGCCTGAATGTACGAGCGACTGGAGGATTTGGTTGGTGGTGGCGTCGGGCCACTTCTGGCGTGCCAGGGCGAGCATTCCCGAGACTAGCGCAGTCGAATTTGACGTACCTGAGGCGGTCGTGGGTGCTCCGGTGTTCGCATCGACGGTGTTGACGGGGCCGCCGAACGCGGCGGTCACGACACCGTTACCCCACGAGGAGTAGGATGCAAACGTGCCGTCACTGTTGATGGCGGACACGCCGACCACGCCGGACCAGCGGATCAGCTGCTCAATGCTGTTGTCGCTTGCCGTGTTGCCGGCGGATGCGACGATGATGACGCCTTCGCTCATCGCGCGGGTGAGAGCCCACTGAAGTTCCGAATCTCTTTCTGCAGAGCTTTGCGAGATGGAGATGATCTGGGCACCGTCATCGATGGCCTGGTTGATGAGGATAGCCATGGTATCGAGACGTAGTCCGTTGGACTTGCATGTGCCTGACGATACAGCATCAGCGGTGGCGGTCTGGTAGGTGTACAGCGTGGCGTCGGGGGCAACACCCGTATAGGGCGATACGAGCAAGGTCGCCATGTCGGTGCCGTGACGTGCTTCCGCAGGCGAGGCCTCGATTGTGCAGCGGCTCTTGTCGGTGATGTTGGCACCGGCCAGTTCGGGGGCGCTGGTATCCACGGGGCCGTCGATGAGCGCGATGGTGACGCCCTTACCTGTGTACCCCTTTTGCCGTGCAGAGTCCAGATGGTAGTACGAGAAGTACTCCTGGGTGGTGATCGGGTCTGCCGCGTGTGTGGGGGCCGGGGCCAGGGTGAGGGCACCGACAGCCAGCGTGAGTGCGGAGGCGGCGGTGGTCAGGGCGCGCGCGGCGCGCCCCGCCCTCCCCACAAAACCGAAGGGAGAACGGGGCGCGGTGTTGGAACGAATGCTCACCACTGGCGCGGGTCCCATCCGTCGTCGTTACGCTTCGCCGGCGTGATGTCCTTGTCGGTGCCGGAGGTCTGCGACAGGGGGTTCACGTAGCCAGCGGGCAGCTCGTCCTCGTCGTCGTCAAACTTGAAGGCCACGTAACGGTTCTTACGGCCCTTCTTGTCGTCCTTGCCAGCACCTGCGCCCGCACCTGCGCCGGCTCCCATGAAGCCGCCGTTCGTCGCGCCGCCCTTGCCAGCAGCGCTGGCCGCGCCGGTTGCGCCGCTGCCGTTCGCGCCCGTGGTGCCCGTGACGCCGGAGGAACCGGCGGCACCATTCGCGCCGCCAGCACCGGCCGCGCCCGCAGAACTTGCGGGGGGAGTGTAGGAGCCGAAGCCGGAACCCGAGTAGGAGCCGACCTTGAGGCCAGCGGCACCCGAAGCGCCCAGACCGTTCGTTGAACCGGTCACGCCGCGCATGCCCGCAGTGCCCATGCGACCGGCGCCGGACATGCCACCGGCCGAACCGGACCCGCCGAGGCCGTTCGCGCCGGCGCCCGCGCCGCCGAAACGGCCGAACATGCTGGAGCCGCCGAGGGAACCGGCGCCGCCGAGGTTGCCCGAACCCATGCGGGCTGCGCCGCGCAGGCCGAGCGCGCCCGCGCCGAGGACGCCCGCGCCGCCGAGGCGGCCGGCCGTGGCGGAGTCGGAGGCCGCGCCTCCGTTGAGGCGCCATAGCGGGTGATGTGCGTCGGCCGGGGGAGCCGGGGTGTGCCCGCCGACGACCCCGTTACGGTACGCCGTGCCGTTCGCGGGGGTGTGGAGGAGGTCCGTGCCCATGAGCTCCTGGGGGTCCGTAATCGGGTTTGTCCGCGACCCAAGCTCGCCATAGGCGGGTTCCTGGGTGGGGATGGCACCCGATGCGACGGTACGGTTCTGGGCAGCGGCGGCGTCCGCCTCGCTCCACCACGGCTGGGCGAAACCACCCGGGTAGTTCGCTGAGCTTGGGCTCCGGTCAGCGGCGCGCCCGAAACCCTGGTCTTCTGAATATGACCACTGTGATATCCCTTTAACTACTTCGCCACCGACCGTGCCGGGGTGATCAGTACGCTGCTTTACTTGCTCGCTCAGCTGCGCCTGCTGCCTCATGAGCGCCGCGATGTGGCTCGTCCGCTCGTTCACCATCGAGAGGACACGCTGCGCGGCAGCCTCCCGTTGCGCGTTGGCCTGTGCCTCGACCGCGTCCACGTAGGCGGCGCCGGTCGTGAAGCGCTTGCCCAGCACAGAAACGCCGCCTCCGGGGGAAGAGCTAGGAACCATGACGACGGGGTTGTCGCGCATGGCCTCGGTAGCGGAGTCGAGAAGGGTCGGAGAGATCATCTCAGCTTCCTTCAGCGCTGTTGCCATCGTGGATCGACCGGCCTCGTAGGTCGTGTGTCCTGCCTCGTAGATCGACCGGACCATATTGATGCGGTGAAGCGATTCAGCTACCCACTGGTTCATCGCATCGGCAGTCTGCCCCTGGAAACCCTGATTGTCGCTGTAACGCTTCAGTCGCTCGGCTGCTTCCTCGAAGCCTTTCAACGTCTTCTTGTGGTCGGTATCCCATGCGTCCAAGTCGCGGTTGGAACGTGCAGCCTCCATGAAAACCTTGAGGCGCTCGTACATTGGTGAAGAAACCATGTATAAAGTCCTTTCTACAGTCAGAAATATGAATCAGACAGTAGGCTGTGTGTTCTGAGTTGGTGCTTGGGAAGTTGCTCCCCCAGAGGATCCACCGCTCGACGCGTGAGGAAGTCCGCCGTTCATGAGTAGCTTTCCACTCAGGGAACCCACCAGGGCACCAGCTGCGCTCGAAGCGGTGGACACGCCGAAAGCCTTTGAGAACTGACCGATCGATGCCTTCAGGGCCACGGCAGCGTCGGACTTTGCGACACGGTCGAGAGCCTGATTGATTTTCTCCATCTGTGCTTTGTTTTCGTGCTCCGTTCCCGTAAAGCTCGACAGTGCCGCATTGATCTCGGCCTCGAACGTGCTGATCAGGGCTGCTTCGTTTTTCAGGAGCTCAGATACTGCGTTAAACATTTCGGTAGAGCTGTCCTGCACGGAACGCGGACCCGTCTCATGCCCCCAAAACATGCTCTTCTGAGCGGCTCCTAATGCAGAAGCTCCCTCAGCAGACTCCGTCATGGCATCAAAGCCCTTTACAACCTCAGTGGCTGCCGCTTCCTGCTTCGCACTGTCAACAGAAACCGACTGGTACTCTCCAGCCATTTGTAGCTCCTTAAAATCGATGGAAGATGAAAGAGCGCTGCAATGCGCCCGGTTGCTTACTTGGCGACCTT
>ERZ772827.378-NODE-378-length-24837-cov-5.498023_pt1 | contig 24837 bp, 29 predicted proteins | sample MGYA00580850_ERZ772827 | MGnify/ENA primary metagenome ERZ772827 (study PRJEB29015, sample SAMEA2737950) | human oral metagenome | biome: human oral; feature: human-associated habitat; material: dental | place: China | collected 2145 ... | reverse complement strand
CAAAGAACGTAAGATAATCCTGAATATGCGTAAAGTATTCAAGCAATACGAAAAATATATGCGTTCCATAGCTATTGTGGCGAAGAAGATATAAATCATGGCTTAGATTACAACGAATTGGTTGTAAGGCATTGGTTTTATAGATACCTGTCATGCTGTGTGTACTCAATCGCCCACCGTATGCGAACCGTCGCCAACGCCCACAAGATAGTGGTGCTCAAAGACGGTACGGTTGCCGAGCAGGGTACTCCCGCCGAACTGATGGCTCGTGGCGGCGAATTTGCCCGTATGGTAGAGCGGCAAAAGGGAAGAAAGCGGTAAAAACAACTAAAAAAGCAGTTTCTTATAAACGCCCATCGGGATTTAGAAAGGGTATTAGAGATAAGGTTTGGGAAGCAGCGAAAAAGAGAAAGGTAACACTCATTATAGGCCAGAGCTACCATCCTCAAATCGTGGACATACAGGAGAGGCACCGGATGATGTTTACTATGGACAATAAATTTGCAGATTATATGGATGTTGTTTAACTTTGCAAAAAACATTAGTTATTATGATGATAAATGCAGAAAATATGTTTTTACATATTCAAAAGAGAGAAAATGAAGTTTTAAAGGATTTTCTATCGAAAAACGGAATAGAAACGACAGACCCAGAAGGGCGTACTGCATTGATTAATGCTGCATTCTATAATAATATAGATTTATTGGAATGGCTTATAAATCAAGAAGCGGATATTAATGCGAAAGATTATATTGGCTATACAGCATTACATTTTGCATGTCAAGAAGGTCATATTGATAGTGTCAAATTATTATTGTTAAATAATGCAGATGTAAACATTGTTGATGAGCACGGAAATACTCCGGCATGGGTAACCATCATGCATTGGAAAGGAGGCAAAAACCTTTCTATTCTTAAAGAATTATATAACCATCAGGCTGATTTATCAATAAAAAATAAAGCAGGAAATTCTGCAATAAAAATAATACCTGAAAAAATTATGACACAACTAAAAAAAGGGTAATACTCCAGACAGGGAGTTCTGATTGCAACAATCAGATAAACAGCGATAAATTTTAAAGCAGAAGCGTAAAGACAGAGATATTTTCCTTGCCTTTTGCTGTTTTTGCTCCTAATGAGCCGACGAGAAAGTCTCGGAGCTTTATGCTCAGTAATGAGAGACTATTGACAAAATAAAAGATATGAGTATTATATTCGAGAGAAATATTCTGTATGTCAAGAATAGAGACATTTTATTTGACTACAATATAGAAAAAGTTATTGAGACTAATGGAGTATTTATTGTATTATTAGATATTCCAACTAAAGACAATACAGTGAATAATATCTATGGTATTGCAAACGATGATATTATTTGGAGAATCCAAAGTTATCTTAAGATAGATACACATTTTAAGCAAACATCTTATGTGCATATCCTAAAGAAAGAAGATAACAAAATCGTAGCAGTAGATTTTTGTGGTTGTCGTTTTATAGTCGATCCACTAAATGGAAAAATTATAGGTAGAGAAAATTCGATTAGATAACACGGTAATGCTCCGGATTAGGAGTTCTGATTGTAACAATCAGATAAACAGTTGCGAGGTTTGACGAGATATTCGGAACAAGCATATCCGACACGCACGAAGAGATCAAATCTGCTGCCGGATTTTTAAGTAAAGATAAAATTATAAGGAGAAAAAATATGATAAAACTTACAGAGATAAGAACTATTTTTGAAAAAGCAAAACCCGATAACCTCTTTTTGCAGTATTTCGAATGGGTAAAAACATTAATCCCGTTTTGGAGGCAGGCTGTTACGAGGATTGCAGAGCTAAACGGCACGGCAGAAGAAAAAAGAGACAAGCATTTGCACGTCATCGACAATTCTTTGGAACTGATGTACTCTTGGCGGTTTAAAAAGATAAAGTATGTAAATCTAAGAAGAAAAGAGATAGACAGTGCCATAAGTTTTATACGAAACGGAGCTATAACAACTAAGGTTTCGCACTATGCTTTTGCTCCCGTTTGTAGAAATTTAGCGGGCATTTTGCGCGGCTTTTTATATATTTCCACCTTCGGTTATTCTGACGAGCAGTTGGCTACCGTATTAGCTCAAAATGTTTACGATATTGCGCTGTGTCATACACTGTTTCCTTTTGATACAAGCGATTTTGTGTATTATCTTCCGCGAGAAAAATCCATCCATACCGAAGACCCTGCCGATTTGGACAACTGGCATTTGATGATGAGTGAGGCAGGCAAGGCTTTGAAGATTACAGAGCTCATTGAAGAGGTAAATGAGCAGGCTTGTACTATTTGGGAAAATTACAAAACACCGTTTGAATGGAAATACGATAAATCGATTTGGTCTTTGGAATTCGAAAACCTGTCGAAAAAACTGCATTACGCCGCTGAGAGAGCTTTTCATAAAAAGTAAAACGATTATTGCTTAATTCATAAATAAAAAAAGGAATAGAAATATGGATGAAAAAATAAAATCGCTTATCGTAAATTTGCGAGAAACAGTGAAGAATAGTAAATCGGGGCATTTGCCTTTAAAGGAAAGAGTGTTATTATTGAAAGCTATAAATGACACAGGCATTATCGGTAAACTCTATTTTGAGTGTCTTAAAAAAGTATACCCCATATGGTCAAAGGATTTCCCGAATAATCCTGTAATGACCGCCATTATCGCTCGTGCGGAATCCTTTTTATACCATCAGTCGGGGGATAGAAAGCAATTTGAAGCATTCTATAATGATAATACCAACTATTTTGAATCCGTCACGGGAGATACGGGATTAGCCGGTATGACGGCACTTTCTCTATGTGCCGTTTTGGGTTACGGTACCGAATTAGAGATAGAGGATTATCAAGGAGAAGATGATGATGTGTTTGATTGGCAGGATTGGACGCCTGATTTTTACGCTTCAATGGCTTATTCGGGAGGTAATCCTTTTGTCGGAGAAGGCAATGTTGTTCGCAGAAAAGAGTTTTGGGATTGGTATTTGGATATGGTTTTGGAATTATATAAATCGCCGGATAATCCTCAGCTATTATTACCTTCATTACAAATCGAATCAGAGAAGTTACATAAAAGTATTTACAGAACTCAAACTTATAAAACCGATGCCATACTTAATAAACTCAATGAAGTGATAAATAAAACCATTGATTCATATTGTAGAGATTATCAGTATGATTGGGGTGAAATACATATAGAAGCATATTGCATGAAAGCCGGACTTCGTGTGAGTTCTTATTTTATTCAAAATGGAGAAACTCATAAAATCAGAGGGAATGTTGAATCTTTTGATTTAATGAATGAGATAAAATATATGATGTACGCACAAAACAAATATGAAGGGGCTTGGTTTGCTTCTAAAATAGAAATTAACAAAGACAAAACCTATTTGATAGAGTTTAATTATGATAGTATGGAAGAACTTCCGAATAATTGGCAGCAACTCGAACGTTTTGTAACTGAATTTGAAAAGTTTCCCCGCAGTAAGGAATTTACCCCTCAATGGTGGCAGGATATTTTAGGGAAGCGAGCCAAGTATTTGAAATAGATTATTGGAAACGGTTAGTAAATATTCCGATATTACCTTTCCAAGAGGAATGTCCAAACACAGGCTCGAAAACATCTCAGGCGAAATATGCCTTACCTCGTTTTACGATAGAGGTCTAAAAGAAATAGCATTATGCAATTGTGCTAACTAATTATATTCAATATAATTAGTTTAGAAAATGAAATCATAAGAGATGTTCATGTACAAAAAGCTGTGCACCGATAATATCAATTAGGAATTACAAGCTATGTAAAAAGGAGATATTTTATATGGAAGATGTTGATTTGATAATCAAAAAAATAGCAAAGATTTCGCATGAAAATTTGCCGATTAAAAAAGGCTGGGAAAGATATGAAATAGATGTTTGCACCTTGTCGAAATACACGGAACTTGAGGCTTCGTATTATTTAAAAGACGGAAAGGCAATTTCGTTTAATCCCGAATATGAAAATTCAGCAGGCGTTGAAGATGACTTAACCTTTGTTTTTTTGAAATTGAGGGAACAGATGTATAAACTTTCTCCTGACGAGGGGGCTTGGTTTTCGTGTAAATTTATTTTCTTTTCTTCCGGAGATTTTAAGACTGTATTTAATTACGACGATAAACCTGATTTCGAATATACACCAAGTAAAGAGCAATATATTGAAGAATTGAAAAAATATCCCAGAAAGAATACACCTAATTGGTTAAATAAAATTATAAATTAAATTATAAGGAGAGAAAAACATGAGTTACGACATAAGCTTATACAGGATTGAAACTAAAGAAAAAGAACGTCATTCGAATGATGAAAACTTTTTTGATAATTGCGAAAACTTAGAGCCTTTCACAGAGGAACAATACCGCAGTTTAAGAGCAAGATTGGAAGAATACGAGTATATGTTCCAAGAAAAAAATAAATACGGATTGTTGTTTGAACATAAAGAGTATGGAACTGCATTGCTTACCGAAGAAGCTCTGTTCTTTACTACTTCATTTAGCGAAGATGATATTTTCGAGGTAGGGTTGATAGCTTCCGAATTTACCGATACAGGCGAATTAGCCAAATACGACCCGCAAAATGACGGTTGGGAAGAGACATAATAGTGTTCCGATTAAAGCCATAAGAAAGAAAATATATGAGTGATTTTACATTTTTAAACATACATAGGGTTGTAAATGAAGACCAAGACAATGGATTAGACACGGTTTTTTATCCAGTAACGGACAAAGAAATTGCTTCTTTAGAAGTGGAAATACAAAGTAAACTTCCAACAGAACTCGTCGATTTCTATTCTCAGGTAGGCTATGGTTTTATCAGAAAAAAATCGGGAAATATAAACCGATTTATGGATACGTATTCATTGCAAGATATTAATTTAAGGACTGGGGATTTTGAATATGACCCAGACTTAGAGATATACGATGAAATCTACAATGATGACAAATTATTATTTTTTGAAGTCAACGAAGGCGTATACCTTGCAATAGACAAAATTGAACATAATGAGAAGAATGCTATATATTATTTCGGAAATAAAATAGCAGACTCATTAGAAGAGTTTATTCATAAAATATTAGAAAAACCGAATTTCCTCAATGAATATTGATATAGAAAAACTCGTGAAAATATGCAAAAAGCATAACAGAGATATGCCTACGGAAATGAAACTGATTTATGATGTAAAAAGCAAGAGTCTAAAGGCAGACTATCGATATGATTTGGTCTATACCAACGACCCTGTAAAAACGGCAAGCATAGTTTCCGATGACTGGTTTGAAGAAGTAAAAGAGGCAGCAAAATTGTAAACTAAATATAAGGAGAGAAAAACAAAATGGCAAAAAGAAAAAAGATTAATGTAAGCGATGTTTTTTCGGTTAAAGTTTCCGAAAGTGAATTTATTTATGGGCGTGTATTATTCGATGTAACTAAGCAATACATGAAAAAATCATACAATCCAGAAGGAAACAATTACAGCTACTTGTCCTTCTTTAACAAGTGCTTTCTGATAGAAACTTTTCTTGGTGTAAGTTCTTCTTTCGAAGATATTGATATGAAGCAGAAAGCGGTTGTAAGCACATTTGTACCGGATTTCTTTTTTTCCGAATATGAAGCAAATATTATTGATAATATCGGAGTTGATGTAAAAGAAATATCATTCCCCGAAACATTGTCGTCCTCCAACAAATGCTATTTCTCTGTAGGTGAATTGTATTTGCCCATTAATTTAACTGATGACGAGTGTTACAGGATTAAAATATATCCCTCATTCGGCAGCGGTTTTCAGGCAATTACAGCCACATTAGACTATTCTGGACGTACTGATTTAATAGAAGAAGGCGACAGACAGGAAGCGTATTTTAAATATTCGGATTTAAGAAATAATCCCGAAATCAGGCAAGAGATTTACGCCATGATAGGTGAAGACCCGAATCAAAGCTATTATGAATTGGCATTAAAGCACGGTTTCGATTTAGCTCGTTTATATGAATAAATAGAAGAGATGAACAATGAAACCAATTGATGAAAACCGAAACAAAGCCGTACTGACCACTCGTTATGTCGTCAAAAATAATTCGCCTGTTGTTACTGTTATCTACGATGAAGATGGCGACTGGCAGTTTTTGGGTGCAGAAGAAATAGATGAAAATGATGCCGTAGTACTCTCGATGAAAGAAATGATAAAACACGACGGTACATTATACAATGTTCCCGAATTGGAGTGCGGTCAGTCTGCCGTGCGTGAGAATATACATCACCCTTGGCGGATTGAATAACTTTTTTGTAAAAATATTAATTATAATGGAGTATAAATATGATTGTTAGAATCAATAAGCCCGTCCTGGAAGATGATTATGTAAACCTTTATCATACGGTAGCTTATAAGTTGATAGAAGCCGACCCTTAGTTACCGGATTACTTCCTGGAACCCAATATTATGGACGACGGCGAAATAGAGGAAATTGTTGATTTATTCAATTCTTATTACAAAGAATTGAGAAATATGCAGGCAAAATTGATAAGTGATGAGAAAAATTATTGGGAAATAGAAATATCCTAATACATTACAAATTAGCATCTTATATTGTGGTATAAATAAAAAGGAGATAAACAAATGACACGCACACAGACATTTATCGGAAAATATTGCTGTCCGCTAAACATTATTGATTATGAAAAAAAACAGATACAGACGAAAGCGAGAGTTTATGGTAAACAAGGAACATATAATGTTATTAAATGACGAATTAAAAAAAATATTGCAGTTGGAATTACAGGCAGGTAATACCATTGCAGAAACGGCAATATGCGGATTTTCGAAAACCGAACCCGATCATTTGTTTGTATTTCTTGAAAAACCTTTTTTGACTCCCATACAAAAAAATATGCCCGGAATAACATATACCGAAGTCAATGACGCACATTACTGGAAAGCTGAATATACTGATGAAAAAAATCATCAAACCCTTGCCTGCAAATTTTAACCGACGACCCTAATCATAAAGGAGATAACCAAGAATAAGAAAGAGGAACAAGGCAATATTCAACGAGCGAAATAAAACAAAGATGGAAAAGTTTTTATCTACAAAAGAAATTGCACGAATAATTTTAGACATAGTGCACGAAAAATTGGGGATTGTAAGAAAACACAAACTTTAACTCGCCTTGAACCTATTATAATTTAATTAGGAATTGAAAATTATTAATTACAAATAAAAAGAAGATAAAAAAAATTACACACACAGAAATATTTATCGGAAAATATTGCTGTCCGCTAAACATTATTGATTATGAAAAAAAAACAGATACAGACGAAAGCGAGAGCTTATAAAAGATTGTTGGCGAAAAGTATATTCTTGATATTGACGATGGTGACGGCAAACGTACTATATGCACAGGATGAGTCAGCAAGAAAGTTCATAGAGACCGATACGGTGGAGCCTTGCAGGGCACGTAACAAGGAGATATACAGGGCGGTCAGTGCAATAGATGCGATGCCTCTGGGGTGCGATTCTGTTTTTATCGACGAACCGGATGATTATGGAAATGGACGTAAGCACTTTTATATCGGCAAACGCCTCTTTTTCGACCATAAGAACCGCCTACGCAAATACAGAACATACAAACAGGAGAGCGATGGTGCTTCCGACTATATGATTTATCGTGCGTATTACGGCGAAAAAGGGCAGCTGATATATTTCTACTATAACGTAGGAAACAATTGCGAAGACTTCGATGCTTATTGTGCTCTTCGTAAAGGCATCGTAGCTGAGTATGACGATAATTATTATTGTGGCTGTTGCGAAGACGAAGATGAAGACCAAGGCCAAGATACAGTGGGAGTTGAAAAATTAGGACTGCAAAAAGTAGGCAAACCCTTAAAGCATCATATAGAAGACGAATGGTATATCCTCAGTAGTTTTTCTGATGCACGGACATTGCTCAAAGTGCTCGACATTTACAAATATCCGTACTATGGAGATATATCGGAGTTTAATAGTAAAGAGTACTGTTTTGCTTATGTAATAGACGAAAAAGAAAAGACAGGCGAACTGAAGAACGATACCATAATGCTGTCTCACAGGGAGACCCGAAACAATCAGGAGGAGGACAGGAAATGTAAGATAGTCTTTACCTGCGATGCCAACCGCCGAGTTCAGAAATGCGTGATAGATAGGTATATGGTAATAAAAAATTCCGTAGAAGAATCAGAGAAAACGACAGTATACTACGACGAAAAGGGCAATTTGTTTTATATCCAATATTTTACACATTCTTCTTTGACGAATAATTATGAAGAAATGGAATTCTTTTTAGAAGACGGAGTTATTTCCTTTTGCCCCTCATTCCTAAATAAGAGCAGAGAAGATATGGACGATGAGGATAGAGAGGTATCGGAGAGATTGAAACGGTCGTTTGTCGGCAAAAAGCTCAACGAAGTTCCCTGCCAAAATGCAAATCTTGCCGACTACGCCACGACGGAGCGGTTGAAAAAAACCGTCGAAGCATTGAAAAAAGGATATGTTAAACTGTAAACAAGTGATTACCATCGGTATAGTCAAGAAGATAGGATAGAAGAAAAAGGTGGATATACAGAACCGTTTTTAGAGCCGGCGTGCGGTAAGCGACGAATAAGATATAAATCATGGCTTAGATTACAATGAGTTAATTGTAGGGGTTGGTTTACAGCCGATTGTGGTGTGTGGTTTTTTTGCGATAATCGGGGCAGGTTGCTTCAATATATGAATTCCGAATTATTCAGAGAACGCTGTTCAGTTTCTTTTTTATATATTTGCGCTTCGAAAAAGTTATAAAAATATGGTACGAACATCGTATAAAGACGACATACACCGTCGTATTCTGCAAGCGGCACGGGGAGAGTTTCTGCAAAAGGGATTCAAAGATACTTCTATGCGTACTATCTCGCGATTGTCGGGGGTAACGCTTAGCAATATTTACAACTATTTCAGAGACAAGGACGATATTTTCCGTGCGGTACTCACCCCATTGCTCAATGCTTTCGAGCAGTTGTTTGCCGAACACAACAGCGATGATTACATGAGTAAGGAATTTTTCTCAATGGACTCGCACCAGAAAAAGTTGATCGATGATTTTATGGTTATCCCGACGAATTACAGGACGGAGCTTAAAATATTGCTTTTCAATTCTGCGGGTTCGTCGCTCGAAAATTTCAGAGATACGTTTGTCGATCGGTACACGCAGGAGAGCCTGCGGTATATGAAGTTGATGAAAGAACGGTACCCTCATATCAAAGCCGACTTCTCTGATTTTTTCTTGCATTCGATGTGCTCACTTTGGCTGACGGTGATGGGCGAAATCGTAACGCACGACGAATTGACCGATGCCGATATCAAACAGTTTATTACAGAATACATCGCTTTCGGTACTGCCGGATGGAAAGAGTTGATGAAGATATGATAGGGATATTTTTTTTGAATGAAAGAGAACAGCGTTCTTTTTGTGGGGATTGGGTGTTAGGTATTCGGTCTTGGGAGTGTTGTAGAGACGTAACTGCCGAGCAAGAGCAAATGGCTAGGTAAAATTGTGTTTTTTACACCCCAACACCTAAGCCCCAAAACCCAATACCAAACATAAATATAATTTGAATTATTAATTAATGACAATACAGATGAATATCGAAAAGATCAACGGATGGTTTGCTCTGCGGGGCGAATGGATTGTAAAAAGACGATGGGTAGTAATAATCGGATTCGTTGCTCTGTTGGCAGCAGGGTTCTATGGGCTTCGGTTTATGAAAATCAACGACTCGTGGGAGAGCTACTTCCTCGAAGACGACCCCGTACTGCTCAAGACAGAAGAGTTCAAAGCCGTCTTCGGCAACGACAACTATGCTGCCGTAATGACCGATTGCGACAACACTTTTACCAAGGAAAATCTGGAACTCATACGCGAGCTGTCGAACGAGATGCTCGACAGTATGTCGTATGCCGACAAGATGACCTCTATTACCGACATCGAATTTATGATAGGCAACGAAGAGGGTATGTCTATCGAACAGATTGTGCCCGAAGAGATACCTTCCGACGAGGCAGGACTTGCAGAGATACGCCGCAAGGCATTCCTCAAACCGTATATCGCCAACCGACTCGTATCGAAAGATGGCAGAAACACTTGGGTATTGCTCAAACTGCGTCCCTTCCCCGACGATTCGGTATGGTACAAGGGCAAAGGTTCGGTGCCTCCCGAGAACCTGACAGGGAGAGAATTGGAACACATCATAAAAAAAGATAAATATAAACCACTCAACCCCAAAGGTATGGGATTGCCCTATATCACCGACCAAAAGATGAAGTGGATAGGCAAGGAGATGCCTCGTATTATGGGGCTGGCTATATTGCTGGCAATCGTAGTGCTGATATTTGCCACAAGGTCGTTGAGAGGTGTCGTGGTGCCTGTCGTTACGGCGATAGGGTCTATCGTGATGTCCTACGGTATGCTCGGCTATCTCCGATTCTCGATAGACAGCGGTATGATGTTGATACCGATGTTGTTGGCTTTTGCCGTGGCGATAGCCTACAACATACACGTGCACTCGTTTTTCAGGCGACGGTTTCGTATGTACGGCAATCGTCGGCAGGCGGTCGTCGATACGGTAGGTGAGATGGGCTGGCCTGTACTGTTCAGTGCTCTGACTACGTTTGCCGCACTGCTGTCGTTCCTTACCATTCCTGCCACACCGATGCACTTTATCGGTATCGCTACGTCTACGAGCGTGATGCTTACCTTTCTGATTGCCGTAACCGTGATGCCTGCCGTCCTCAGCTTCGGCAAAGACCGCCAGCCCGACCCAAAGATACAGGCAGCCGGAGGCGGGTGGCTCGACCACCGTCTCGAAGCGTTCGGCAATGTGATATTGAATCACGAGAAAATGATATGGGGCATATTCATTGTTATCACCGTATTTATGATTTATCAGTTTACCAAGATAGATACGGCATTCGATATAGAAAGTTCGATGGGACGCCGTGTGCCTTACGTGAAAGATATACTCGAAGTGGGCGAGACAGAGCTCGGCTCCGTTTATTCGTACGATGTTATGATAAATCTGCCCGAAGACGGAGCTGCCAAGTCGCGCGAAACGCTGGTAGCCCTCGACTCGTTGCAGAGATATGTCGATAAATACCCGTTGACCAAACGCAGCTCTTCGATATTAAACATACTCAAAGACCTCAATCAGACACTCAACAACGGCGATACAGCCTACTATGCCATACCTGCAAATTCCGACGAGATAGCCCAACAGCTGTTGCTCTACGAGAATGCCGGAGGCAGCGAAGCAGAGACGTGGATAGATTACGATTACCGACGGCTGAGGCTGCAGGTGGAGATGAATGGGTATAATTCGGGCGAAGCCGAAAGAGAGTTGAAAGACGTGGCAGAGGTAGCCGAAAAGTTGTTCCCCGACGCCAAAATCACCCCCGTAGGCTCTATGCCGCAGTTTACGGCAATGATGAACTATGTGGTACGCGGACAGATTACCTCCTTTGCCGTGTCGCTGTTGATTATCGGAGTGCTGATGATGTTGGTATTCGGAAGCATTCGTCTTGGGCTTATAGGGCTCATTCCCAATATTATGCCTGCCATCACGGTAGGCGGTCTGATGGGGTGGCTCGGATATCCGCTCGATATGATGACGGCTACCATTATGCCGATGATACTCGGTCTGGCTGTGGACGATACCATTCACTTCATAAACCACGGACATCTCGAGTTTCAGCGGCAGCGTAACTACCGAAAAGCCACTCTCAGGACATTCCGCATAGTGGGTACTCCCATCTTGCTTACGAGTCTGGTCATATCCGCCAATTTTGCGATGTATATGACATCGAACGGACTTACCATAATACATATGGGTATACTGTCGGTGGCAGGTGTATTGACGGCTTTGTTAGCCGACTTGTGCATTACGCCGCTATTATTCCGCCGTTTCAGGATATTCGGTAAAGAAGAGAATTGAGGTAGGTGTTAGGGATTGGGTATGGGATTGTTCTTGCTTAATACCCAACACCTAATACCTTTTAAAAAAGAATCAACCTAATGTAAGTACATAAAGAATAATATGAGTACAACAATCAGAGTAATTGTAGCAGTGGCGCTTATCGCATTGACGACTGCCGCACAGGCACAGACGGCAGGTATCAGAGGTGTTGTCGTCGACGATGCGAACGAAGAGCCGCTGATAGGTGCAAGCATATACATCGAGCAACTTCGGCAAGGCGATGCGGCAGGGAGTAACGGCGAATTCGCCTTCTCGGGACTTGCGGCAGGTACCTATACTGCCATCGTATCGTATATGGGCTATCATACACGGACAGAGAAGATAACACTGCGCGAGGGCGAGACACGACGGATGAAGATACATCTCGAAGCCGAGTCGAAGTCGCTCGGAGAGGTCGTCGTAACGGCAAAGGGCGAAGCCCGAATACTACGCGAACAGGCTATGCCTATCTCGGTCATATCGATGAATCAGCTTAGCGGGACGGTCAATAGTATTGTCGATGTGCTAAACAAAACGGTAGGTGTTACCCTGCGTTCGTCGGGCGGAGTAGGTGGAGCTACACGCCTCTCGGTGCGTGGGTTGGAAGGCAAACGCATAGGATTTTTCATCGAGGAAACGCCTTTGAACGACAATACCGATTTTATCGACATCAACGATATACCTATCGATATGATAGACCGTATCGAGGTGTACAAAGGCGTAGTACCCGCCAAATTCGGCGGCTCGGCAATGGGGGGTGCCGTCAATATAGTGCTCAAAGAGTACCCCGACCGTTATGCCGATGCAAGTTATGCTGTCGAATCGTTCAATACTCATAAGATACAGACCGTTGTCAAAAGAAACATTAAGGAAAAAGGTATCGTATTCGGTGTAGGAGGAGGATATACATATTCCGACAACGACTACGTTATGGAACTGTCGCACCTGAATAATATAAAGGTGAAACGCAATCACGACAAGTATAAAAAGCTGTTGTTGGGCGGGTCGTTGAAAGCTAAAAAATGGTGGTTCGACGAGGTAGAGTTCGAGCCCGTATTTGTCGGTACATACAGAGATATTCAGGGCATAGAGACCGACATACGCGAGGCATTCATAAAGTCGCGTGCGTACATTCTTGCCAATACTCTGAAAAAAGATAATTTCCTAATCGAGGGGCTCGACCTCGATATGTCTACTTCTGTGGCTTACACCGACTATAATCTTGTCGATACGGCAAAGCAATGGTATGACTGGAACGGCAATGCTTATCCGTCCGTATCTCCGTATGGGGGAGAGTTGGGCAACAGGTACGCCTCCGACGCCCGAAACAAAAAGTTTACGATATTAAACAAGCTGAATCTGGAATATCTCATAGGCAAGCAACATACCATCAACTTCAACTCGTACTTTGCTTTTGCCGACGGATATCCCAAAGACGATATGCGGGAGCTCAGCATAGGCAAAAAGGCGGTGTTCGACTCCAAAATGCGAAGTTGGACAGGAGGGCTTACTTACGATTTCCGCAGTGGAGACGACCGTTTCCTCAACTCGCTGACCGCTCGTTATTATCTTTATACGATGAATACACGCAGCGCCAGCATATTCGGATTGGGCGATAAGGACGTGAATCTGAACAAGAGCGACTTCGGTATCAACGACGCTTTGCGTTATCGTTTTATGCCCGACTTGATGGGGAAACTGTCGGCGGGTTACGACGTGCGGATACCGTCCGAGACCGAGTTGCTGGGCGACGGATATACCATATCGCCGTCGGAGGCGCTGTTGCCCGAACGCAATACGAGCGTCAACATCGGTATGCTGTACGACCTGACGGGCAAAAAGCCGAGCAACCTGCAAATAGAGATAAACGGATTCTTTATGTATCTGCAGAATATGATACGTTATACGAAAGGTATTATAGGGGCACAGTATCAGAATTTCGGAGAGATGCGTACGATAGGAGTAGAAGCCGAAGTGAAAGCCGATATTACTCATTGGTTATACGGATATGCCAATGCTACGTTTCAAGACCTCCGTGATGCACGACGATACGAAGAGAACAGCTCTGTCCCAAATCCGACGAAGGGGTTGCGTATGCCCAATATCCCATACCTGCTTGCCAATGCAGGACTGGAGTTTCATACGGAGAATATCTTTGGAGGCAAGGGGCAAAATACCCGTATTTTTGCCGACATATCGTTTGTAGAGGAGTATTTTTACGATTTCGAGATGGCTGCCGGACAGCGGCGTATCCCACGCAGTACGACGATAGACCTCGGCTTCGAACACAGTTTTTTCAACAACAGTCTTTTTATTTCCGGAAAAATAAAAAACCTGACCGATGCACGCGCGTTGTCCGAATTCAACCGTCCGCTACCGGGACGTAGCTTCGGCATAAAAATAAGATACGTGCTTAAATAATACGTTTTTAAGTAATTAAATAACAATAAATCATTTTATAAATAAATTTTTAATCAAGTAATATGTGTAAAAAAATGTTTTTAGCGGCTTGTATTGCCGCAGTAGTGATGACGGGTTGCAAAAAAGACACTCCGAATGTACCCGATGGAGGCAAAGGTAAATTTTTAATTGAGACCACCGTTAAGAATCCCGACGGGATGAGCGGTTCGTCGTTCTTACAGCTTGTTCCCGATATATCGGGGAGTATCGATAATTCCAACGCCATTCCGTTGGGTTTCTCGAGTCCGGTAGCGGTCGTAGACAAAAGTGTGTTTATTTTCCCCACTATGGGCAAAGATGCCGACAATAACATAAAACGCTATACCTACGACCCCTCGGCACAGAAGCTCACCGATATGGTGAAAATGGACGTGCCGGCAAACACAATGCCTGTCAATATTATAAAAGTAACCAATCGGAAAGCCTATGTGCCGTTCTACACTTTGGGCGTGGTGTGGATTGTCGATATCGAGACGATGCAGAAGACGGGCGAGATAGACCTTAAACCCTATTCGCACAAAGATTCAAGTCCCGAACCTGCTTTCGGTATCGTACGCGACGGACTCTATTACCTGCCGCTCGACCAGATTAACGAAAACTTTATGCCTTACGAAGATTATCGTCAGGTAGATGTAGCTGTAATCGATACGAAAACAGATAAGGTACAGAAGATTATATCCGAAAAAACATCGAAGCTCTCTTTCCCGACAAGACCTATGTTGAGGAATATGATTTTCACCGACGAGCACAACGATATCTATATTGCCTGTACGGGTAATTTCGGACTTAACCCGACGTATCTTAATAACGGTTTCGTCTGTATCCCTGCGGGAAGTACCGAGTTCGACGTATCGAAATCGTGGGATATAAAGGATAATGTGATAATCGGCACCGACGAAAACTACAAACCCGCCTCGATATTCAACTGCAAATATATAGGCAACGGTAAGGTAGCCGCCTATGTCAATATCATGGAATTGAACGGCAAAAATCCGTATACCTCGAAAAACAGTATGGCTGTAATTATAGATATGAAAGCTAAGACGATTACCAGAGTGAAGGGTGTCCCGTTGAGTGATAGCCATAGCGTGGTAGTGGAATTCTATAAAGGTCAGGTCTTCTTCGGAGCTTACGGCGACAAGCAAGCAGGCTTCTTCACATACAACCCCGCTGACAGCGAAGCAAAACACGTATTCACCACAACGGGTAATCCTATCGACCTCAATATTTTCGAATAAAAGGTTATTGGGTGTTTGGGTATTGATATACCGTATATACGCCCATATTGGGCGTATATACAACCCGATGCCTCTATGCCGAAAGTTGCATTTGTTCCTGAATAATAAAAAGTTAGATATATGTGCACAAAACAAAAATATAATACCGATGTTCTCTGTCACCGTTCGATACGTTTGTGCGGATAGTTGGCTTTGCCTACAAAGCATTTTATGCGTGAGTTCTTGCGAACTGAGCGGTTGGATTGCCTTGACGGAAAAACGTTTCCCCTGCCCCAAAACAACCCCAAAATCGTAGGAGCATCGATACGCTCTGACGAACATACGAGATTATTAAACATAAAATTAAAAGAAGAGAATACTATGATAAAAACGAATGATTTTACGGATTATTACACGAAGCGACACGCGAATATGATAAAGCAGTTCGAGCAATGGTTTCGGTGCGTGCGAAAAAGCGCTGCTCCGTACATAACGCCCGAGCAGTCGGAGAGGGTGCACGAAATCGCTTTGAAAGAATACGAAACGCTTATCCCCGAAATACCTTATATCGGCGGTAAGAAAGTAGCCGGAACACGCAATCTGGTAGGCAGTGTCATACTGCTTGCACACATCAGAGCGTTCGAAAAAGAAGGGCTCTCGGAGCGAGTCATAGGAGAAATCGTTTATAAAAGTTTCGACGCTTTTTTTGCTCGAATTCCAGCCGTATTCGGCACCCTTGCGGGAAAATTGATGTTCGTGCCGTGGTATGTAAAAAAGCGTAAAAAGACGATGGAACGTGTTGCCGCCTTGCCATATACGGAAGGCTTCGTTTCCAGTTTTGTGTCCTGTGTCGACGGTAGTTTCGTTTTCGGACAGGATGTGTCGGAATGTGCCATTCACAAATTCTACGTAAAGCACGATGCTCGGAAATATGTGCCATATCTTTGTTTGGGCGATTATCCGATGTTTCGCAGACTGAATATCGGATTTTTCAGAACCAAAACGATAGGGCACGGAGATGCCGTATGCGATTTCCGTTTCAAAAAGGGGAAAACCGAAAGCGGCTGGCCTCCCGAGAATTTGGCTGAATGGCAGGGAAGTAGGGAAAACTGAGGTAGCTGTGAGAAATGATATTGAGCGCTGTGGGAACGAATGATGGAAAAATGTTGGTTGACAATACCGAACCGTTATCGCAATGTGATTTTACACGAAGATATCGTAATACCGAATCATTTCCACACAGTTACACAAAACATTAAAATAAATAACAAATAAAATTTTATAGATATGAATAGTAAAAAGATTAACGAAAAAGGAAGCATTTACCCGTCGGAATGCACGACCGTGATAGTCGGCAATAAGATGACAGACGACGGTTCGATGATTGTGGCACGGTCTGAGGACTGGAATACTATGTTTGCCAAAAACTTGGAGATTTACGAAGACACTGCCGAAGGTCCCGAGACATTCGTTGCCCGCGACAGCGCCTTCCGCTGCGAGCTGCCACGTGAGGCACTCGGCTATACGGCATTAGCTCCGTATCATCTGCCGGGACACTGGGGCAGTGCAGGCTTCAACACGGCGGGCGTAGGTATGAGTGCCACTGAGAGTATCTTCAGCAACGAGAAGGCTCTGCAAGCCGACCCGCTTGTCGAGGATGGCATTGCCGAAAACTCGGTATTCAATATCGTGCTGCCGTATGTACGCACGGCACGTGAAGGGGTGCGGCGTCTGGGAGAACTTATCGAACGCCACGGAGCAGCCGAAGGATTCGGTATCGGCTTCGTGGACGATAGCGAGATATGGTATCTCGAGACCGCTTGCGGACATCGCTGGCTGGCTTGCCGTATGCCCGAAGACAAGTACTTCGTGACAGGCAATCAGAGTCGTTTCCGAAAGTACGATCCCAATGATACGGAGCATTATATGGCGTCTGCCGACCTGATAGAGTTTGCCCGCGAGCACGGATTGTACGACCCCGCCAAAGGAGAGTTCGACTTCCACGAAGCTTATGCCCGCGACATAGAGCTCGACACTACCTACAACTATCCCCGCGTATGGGGATTGCAGGCGATGTTTAGCCCGCAGATAAAGAACGACGTGGCACGCAACACATTCCCTGTATTTGCCGAAGCCTCCAAGCCGCTGAGCCTCGACGACATACGACGTGCATTCCGTTTCCATTACCAAGGTACCGAGCACGACCCCTATCTGCACCGCAACCCGAAGGAGAAGTACCGCCCTGTATCTATCTTCCGTACCACGCAGACACATATCCTACACGTACGTCCGGAGTTGCCGCAGGCTATCGGGCGTGTCGATTATATGGCTATGGGAATGGCTGTGCTGGGGGTATTCTTGCCACTGTATCAGGGGATAACGTCGTACCCCGAGGCGTACACGAAGGGTACCAACCGTTCGAGTGCAGACTCTGCCTATTGGAAGTTCCGTAAGGTGCAGACATTGGGAATGGTCGATTTTAATCGCTATGCTCCGCTCATTCAGAGCACATACTCGCGTTTCGAAGCCGAGACGACACAGCGGCAATGCGAGATGGAAGAGCAGTATTTGCAGATATACAAGGCACAGCCTATACGTGCACGTGAGTTGCTGCAATCGTTCTCCGACAAGATGCTCGAAGCGGCTCTCGACGTAACGGACAAGCTGACCGAGAAGTTGTTTACCTGTCTTGCCGAAGATATTCAGGCAGAATACCGCTTTGCCGGAGCGTGATTTCATAGCGACCACCTCTTGCGGTGAAAGATTTTAAACGCAATGTAAGCGAAGGAATATACAAAGTACGCAGTAATATTGATATAATGAAAATAGAAAAATCTTGCAACCACTGCGAAACCCTCTGTATTACTTGCGATAGGAGAAAAAAATAAAAACACTAACGGGGATACGGTAGATACGTCTGATCAGGCGTATCTACACCCTAATACTTTAAATTACATAAAAAAACAAGAAGAATAATTATGAGCCTTGAAGAAATATTGAATCATCGCCGTGCTGTGCGTAAATACAGTACAACGGAGCGTATCGACCCCGAAAAGGTTCGTCGATGTCTGGAGCTGGCTCTGCTTGCCCCGACAAGCTCGAATATGCAGCTTTTCGAGATGTATCACATTACCGACGGAGAACTCCTGAAGAGGTTAGCTGTTGCCTCGCTCGATCAGCAGTCGGCAACCACCGCTCAGGAGATGGTTGTCTTCGTGGTACGCCGCGACCTGTATCGGCAGCGAGCAAATACCGCCTTAGCTTTCGAAAAAGGAAATGTCGGTCGCAACAGCCCTACCGAAAAACAGGCTAAACGTATTCGTCTGTGGGATTCTTACTATAAAAAGCTGATACCTTTTCTTTATGCCCGCTGCTTCGGTCTGTTGGGACTGTTCCGAAAACTGTTGGTATCGGTCACAGGGCTTTTCCGTCCCATCATACGTCAGGTTTCCGAAGGAGATATACGTGTCGTTGCCCATAAGAGTTGTGCCTTAGTGGCTCAAACCTTTATGCTGGCAATGTCGGAGCAGGGCTACGACACCTGTCCGTTGGAGGGATTCGACAGCCTCCGGGTGAAGCGTATCTTGCAACTGCCCTGTTCGGCGGAAATCAATATGATTGTTTCGTGCGGTATCCGTACGGCAGGCGGCGTATGGGGCGAACGTTTCAGACAACCGTTCGAGACGGTATACAAACGAAATATATAGCAATTCAATAGCTTTTATAATTAAAGACATAAAAATAATATGAACACAACAATCAGAACAATTGCCGCGGCGGTACTCTTCACATTGGCAACCGCCGCACAGGCACAGACGGGGCGAGACATCGCTCAGAAGGTAAAAGACCGTCCCGATGGCGACACACGTCGGTCGGAAATGGTAATGAAACTCGTCAACAAGCGAGGCAGCGTACGCGAGCGTAAACTCGTTTCTTACTCTATCGATGTGGGTAAGAACAAAAAAGACCGTAAATCGATGATGTTTTTCAGCTATCCAGGCGATGTCAAAGGTACGGGCTTCCTTACGTGGGACTACGACCAGGTGGGTAAGGACGACGACAAATGGCTCTATCTGCCGGCGATGAAGAAGACACGACGTATCAGTGGCTCGTCGGCAAAGACCGACTACTTTATGGGTAGCGACTTCACCTACGACGATATGGGCAGTCGCAACGTGGACGAAGACACGCACAAGCTGCTCGGCGAAGAGACCGTCGACGGACACAAGTGCTGGAAGCTCGAGTCGACGCCGAAAGACAGTCGCGACATCTATTCCAAGAAGATAGCGTGGATACGTCAAGACTGCCTTATACCCGTCAAAGTGGAGTATTACGACAAGATGAACAAGTTGCACCGCAAGCTCGATATATCGGATATACGGCAGGTCGACGGTTTCTGGACAGCTGCCAAGATGCAGATGACCAACGTGCAGACCGAGCACCAGACCATTCTCGAAATCAACAACCCGAAATACAACGTCCCCCTCGACGAAGCGAAATTCAACGTAACGACGCTGGAGAAAGGGTCGATGTAAAATTTCGGTATATTTGTTTTGTCTTTCCGCAAACAACGTGGTACAACATCGAGATACCTGTAAATAACACAACAACGATGACTCGGTTTAAAAATAAATATCGTTCGGAAACGGTTCGTCTACCGTATTGGGATTATGGTTGGGATTCAGCCTATTTTGTAACTATTTGCACTAAAAACAAGGAACATTTATTCGGCGAAATAAAAAATCAAGAAATGATTTGTTCGGATTTGGGAATCATTGCCAAAAAATATTGGGAGGAAATCCCGAATCGTTTCCCTTTCGTCCTGTTGGATGTCTTTGTGATTATGCCCAATCATATCCACGGAATCATTGTCATCGACAAAGAGGGTGCGGGATACAATGTCGTGCAAACCGCTGGGGGGACGCAATTGGTCGTAGAGACGCAATTAATTGCGTCTCTACCATCGACGACGCAGGAAATGCCAAACCATACCCAACCGGGTGGCTTTGCAGGGAACAAAAACCCTTTGTTAAACAACAATCTGTCACGTATTGTCCGTTGGTTCAAAGGGCGTACAACATTTGAAGCCCGAAAAAACAACCCGCTTTTTGCATGGCAACCAAACTATTACGAGCATATCATCCGCAATAAAAAATCGTTTGTGAACATACAACACTACATTATTAATAATCCGATTAATTGGAATAACGATAAACTATATACCCAACCAAAATGAAACATCATACAATCATCCTTCTGTTTGCCCTGCTGTATGCGGCAATATCGACACACGCACAGACCGACGAAGAAAGTATCTGGCGTATCAAAGGTTTTGTAGATACGTATCATGCTATGCGTACCGACGAACCTAACAACCTGATGAGCTCACGCACTCGTGTACGCGGCGAGATAGGACGCGACTTCGGGCGGTCGTCGCTCTTCGTCTCGTTCAACGCAACGTACAATGCTCTGCTGAAAGCCCGTACCGGCTTCGAGCTGCGTGAGGCGTACCTCGACCACCGTGGCGACCACTGGGGACTGCGTGCCGGACGGCAACTCGTCATCTGGGGAGCAGCCGACGGCGTACGTATCACCGACCTCGTCTCGCCGATGGATATGACAGAGTTTCTGGCACAAGACTACGACGACATCCGTATGCCTGTCAATGCCTTGCGATTCTTCGTCTTCAACGACAAGATAAAGCTCGAAGCCGTAGCCGTGCCCACCTTCGAGGGATATGTGTTGCCTGTAGACGCCTCCAATCCGTGGAGTGTGTTGCCGACAGACTCACCGCTGCCGGTCTTGTGGGACGACAAGGGCAGTCGTCCTGCATTCCGCCTCTCGAACTTCGAATACGGCGGTCGTTTGAGCTTCACTCTGCCGGGTATCGACTTCGCTCTGGCAGGGCTGTATACGTGGAACAAGATGCCTGTATTACAATATAAACCATCGATGACCGAAATCACCGTCTCGCCGCAATACTACCGTATGGGTTTTGTCGGCGGCGATGTGTCGAAGCCGCTCGGGCAGTTCGTGCTGCGGGGCGAAGCGGCGTACAACATCGACAAGCATTTCAGCTACACGATGGAGGCAGCCGGTGTTCCGCAACGAGGCTTCAACTCGCTCAACTGGCTGATGGGCGTCGATTGGTATGCTCCACATGAGTGGACGTTGTCGGTGCAGTGCTCTTCGGAGCATATCTTCGGGTACGAAGACATTATCTCACAGCAGCCCAACGGCACACTGGCGACTCTCAACGTATCGAAGAAGTTGTTCAACAGCACGCTGCAGCTCTCCGACTTCACCTATTTCGACATCGACAACAAGGGCTGGTTCAGTCGCTTTGCTGCCGACTATGCTCTGAGCGACCAGATACATCTGCTGGCGGGCTTCGACTGGTTCGGCGGCGACAAAGGCATCTTCAGCACTTACCGAAACAACTCCGAAGTATGGATAAAGGCGAAGTATAGTTTTTAGGGGAGTTGTTGGGTGTGTCTGCCCTTGCGTTCTTTGCGGTTAGAGAGACAGAGACCGCAAAGAGAGGGAAAATGTCTCGTGTGATTTTAACATTTTTCTCCTCATAAATAGGTAGTATTATGGGTAAAAATACTTACTTTTAAGGATTGTGAAGGCTGTTTATCTATTATAGTTTTGTAGCTAAAAACACATAAAATATGGACAAAAGAATTAAGTTGGCAGGATACATCGGAATTGTGGCGAGTTTGCTGATGTTCACCGGCGATATGCTGCTTTACTTTACAACGGAGAATTTCGCCAATAGGCACGATGAATTGCTGCTATCGATGGGCAGTGTCTCTTTCGGGCGATTGGTAGCGGGCGGTTTGCTAGGTCCTCTGCCTGCGCTGCTGTACATCGTGGGATCGTATCATCTCTACCTCCGCACCCTGAAGCCTTATCGGCGTTCTGCCCGGGTGATGTTTGCCATCTTTGCTGCAGGTTGGATGGTGGACGGAGCTTATCATGGCTTTTTCCCTGCCTCCGGCATTGTTTCGGCACAAGGACATCCCGAACTTATCAAGCCGCTTGCAGAATATGCTGGCTATCTGGGTATGCTCTTATTTGGGCTGATGGCGGCGGGCTGGACGATATTTACTGTCATGACACTGCGTCGCCGGAACGATTATCCTCTGTGGATACTTCTCTTCAACCCTCTATTTACAATGTGGCTCAACTTCGTGTGGGTGGAACTTCCGTCACCTTTCCAGGTCTTGATTGCCGGAGGATGGTACAACTTGATCCATACACTCTTTTTTACCGCATCGTTATTATCATTAAAGAAATCAATCAAATAATATAAACATATGGAACTCTCTTTTTTCACAACATTCGAGATAGGGTGGCTGAATGGATGGGTACCGTCGTTCGCTATGTTGCTGGTGCAAATTATTTTTATGATGCTCTTCCCCAAAGGGGGGAAACGGGCGGTTGATACGTCGTGGTACACCCCTCGTGACCGTCGGTACGCACTTCTGAGTTCGGCGGCTCAGGCAGCAGTGCTGATCGTATCTATTTTTGTACCGTTTAAGTTCGGAACGGCTTGGTTTACTGTCGGTACGGTCGTTTATCTGATCGCCTTTGTATTGTTCATCTGGTCTTTCTTTTCGTATAAGGCAGGGAAACCGGGTGAGACGATTCAGGGAGGTATCTACCGTTACTCACGTAATCCGATGTATTTCTTCTTCATGCTCGGCATGCTGGGCGTGTGTATCGCTACGGCTTCGTTGTGGCTGTTGATTGTCATGCTACCGTTTGCTGTTTTTACGCATGGCATTATCCTTGGTGAAGAGCGTTATTGCGAAGCCACTTACGGCGAAGGATATCTGAAATACAAGGTCCGCACGCCTCGCTATTTTTTAATTGTATAAGGTATTATGAGTGTTGGGTGTTAGTAGACATTGGGTTGTAGGGGCGAACTCTTATGGTCGCCCAATAGAAACAGGGTACGTAGGGGCGTATCAACATACGCCCGAAATATACAGAATAACGAATATAAAAAGAACAAGCATTATGAGTATTACAAATTTTATTAACAGTGAGGCAAGTACCATCGTACAAGGTGTGAATGGTATACGCCTGTGTCAAGAATCGTGGATGATCGAAAGATCCATTAAACAGACAGAACGTTGCAAACCTGCCGTGCGGTCAGGAGGGAAGCGTACAGCAAAGAATTGAGAGTGTTACTTATAAAGATAGAGCGGTGCATAGATGAAACATAAGATACTTTTTTACTCTGAGTGTTTTTTGTAGGTTTGTCTATGCATGGCTTTACCCTCTTGGGGGCAGACAGTTCGTATTATCTGTACGATAATTGACGCCAAGAACAAAGGAACCGCTTATCGACACACCAGTGTCTGTATCGAGCAATTGCAGGTAGAGACAAAGGCATCTTCGGCACCTACCGAAACAACTCCGAAGTATGGATAAAGGCGAAGTACAGTTTTTAGTGAGTCGAGCAGTGCAAACTAACGATTGCTTCTACCCAATTGCAAAATCAAAATTTATATCTAATTTTGCTTGAAAAAATTTCAGTAAGTACTCTTTAAAATTATCTCTAACCTAATTAAAAATACAATTACAATATGCACACACACGACGAGCATTGCGACCATACGCATCACGACTGTCACGGTCATCACCATCACCACCATCATCATGCCGATGATATGAAGGGAGCCAAGTTGCTTTGGGCAACTTTCCTTAATTTTTCGATAACTATCGTTCAGATAATAGGCGGTATCGTCTCCAACAGTCTGTCGCTTATCTCCGATGCTATTCACAATCTGGGCGATTCGTCGGCTATCTTCATAGCCTTCCTTGCAGGTAAACGTGCACGAAAACAACCCGACGAAAAGAAAACGTTCGGCTACAAACGAACGGAAATACTGGCGGCTCTTTTCAATGCCATAGTATTGATAGCTATCTGTATATACCTATTCTTCGAGGCTTACCAACGGTTTGTAAATCCCGAACCTATCAAGGGCAACGTAATGCTTATAGTGGCTGTCTTCGGATTGTTGGCAAACCTCATTTCGGTTGTCATTCTGCACAAAGACAAGTCGCACA
>ERZ772827.375-NODE-375-length-24973-cov-3.657798_pt1 | contig 24973 bp, 14 predicted proteins | sample MGYA00580850_ERZ772827 | MGnify/ENA primary metagenome ERZ772827 (study PRJEB29015, sample SAMEA2737950) | human oral metagenome | biome: human oral; feature: human-associated habitat; material: dental | place: China | collected 2145 ... | reverse complement strand
ATGGCAGCACTGTTCGTTGTATTGATAAGTACTTTTACGATGAGCAGGGGCGGTGTCGTAGGCAGGAAAGGCGTTTAATGGGGTCAGGCAAGTCTGTTTGGTTCATGGCTGTAGAGGATAGTTTCGTCTACAATGGCCCCCAGCTAATGGCTTATACCCGATACCTTTCAACGGGAAAGGTGGAGGCGAGTTTTGTTTACACCTACGATGCACAAGGCCGAAAGACAATGATGAAGAGTATATATCCGGATGGTAACACAACATATCACCAGTTTAGGTATAACGATAAGGGGCAATTGACGGATTATATACGCGAATCTAGCGACCCAAACGACTGGTTTTCGTGTGTACCTCTGTGGTCGGAAAGCAAACACAACAGGGTACATGAGCGGTATTGCAACTTCGATAAGCATGGCAATTGGACCAAGCACTATTTCATAACAGAGCGCAGTAAGGTGTTGTGGTCTATACGCAAGCTGGTGTATTGGCATTAAGGGGTGACGTGTGCGTTGGCAGAATGCTTTTAGTTTGTAGTGCAACATATACGTCGTCTGTCCACACACACATTATACACCTTATTATATATAGGCTGCATTTGTATTAAAAAGGTATGATGTGAGGATTTGAAAGGAGGGCATCCTAAGTTCATTTTGTTAGGCTATGGCATACCACCATTCACCATTTTCGCAAGACTTGATGCGGGTTGAGAGTAACAACGAATAGCCGTTGAAGTGATATAGCTATCTGGAAATGCAGTTACAGCTGACATGTAACAAGGGGAATATTATTTCTTCTCATGATTAAAAAAATAAAAATAAATTGATATAATTAACGTGAAGATAAAACTGTCAATGGTGATGATGTTTGTGATGCTAATATCTTTCTCAGATGAAAATATGCACTTTAATAAATTATACACCCAATAAACAATTAATAGTATTATAGAAAAAAGAAATCTCCTATTTATATGTATTTGATGTCTTGGCATATTTAAAATATGAAATAATGTTGAAAACTGTTATAAAGCAGAGTATTCATAAGTAGACGATTCTGATGCAAAAGTACAAATAATTCTTTAAATGCAAAGTGAGAGACAGATCTTTCTTTTGTTTCTTTATGTTGTTTTATTTTCAGGTACATTTTTAGTTGTTTTCTGCTTGCGCTATCTTTTATCCATGCCTCTTGCAGATTCTTCACTCCAAACTTTCTACCTTTAAGTTGGTTATCTTACTCTTAAACGCACCAGCTTGCTGCAAGGGGAACACCAAAGTACTGATGTAATACATGTCGCCGCGCTTGCCAAAGTTCATCTTTCGCACGGGCAAATCGCTCACAAGGCGGTTGTTGATGTAAAGAGACGTCTTTTCTTTGTCGCCGACAACGGCCATGCGAACCTTTTCGCCAGGGAACAACTGGTAGTCGAATGTGTTGAGATAGCCGTCGCGCGAGAAACCAATCTTGCCTGCAACGGGGTCGGAAAGATAAAAATGCGTGTCGCCGAAGGAGAACAGTACCGTTCCGCGAGGCTCTTGTTGCGCCTCGATGTCGAAACTAACACGATAGTTCCAGCCTATTTGCGGTATCTTCTGCACGGCATTGGGGGCGACGGATGGCTGTTGCAACACCATACCAGCAGGGTAATAGCCCGCGTAGTTCATGCCGGGTGCCTCGCTTAATGTGCGGGCGTTGCTAACAAACTCATCGTAGGCGAATGTGGGTTTGGCGCCCGTCCACATCTTGGTGGCCATCGTTTGCAGTGCGGGCAGCACGCGATAATGCACATCCTTGTCGCTGATGCCATTGCCCACGATGTCGTTCCACACGGCAAACGCGCCACCCTCTATTTGTTTATGGCGTTCGGCAAACTTCATGCCGTTGATGTTGGCAGGTGTCCATTCGTTGTACAATTTCTTCGTGTTGAGGTAATCGAAGTAATAGCCGGCCTTCGGCACGATGTACACCTGACCATCGGGGATGCTCACAAGGTTATATCCCAACTTCATCATCTCGTCGGGCTTGGAGTAATCGTTAGACCACGAGAACATCAACACATCCTTCACCTTGATGGGTGTTGTGCCTTTGGCGTGCGTTTGCTGACCCCACACCACCGCCTTGCGGTTGTACTTTTCCACCAAACGGATATAATGGTCGGTAAAAGCGCGGAACTTCTCCACCACATTTTGGTCTTTGTTCGAGTATTCGTCTGTCCCTACATGCACGTATTTGCCGCGAAAAACGGGGTTTTTGCCTTCAAGATACTCGGTAAAGAGCGAGTCGCAGAAGGTAATGGTGTTAGGGTTGAGCAGGTCGAGATGGTCGGGCGGATAATCCTTGCTCACCAAGTCGGGGCGAAAACGTGTCAAAGCCAAGCAGTGTGCAGGCACATCAATCTCGGGAAGTATCTCTACACCCACGCTGTCGGCCAGCTCTTGCAGGGCGATAAAGTCTTTTTTGGTATAATGTCCATCGCGAGCCGTGAGGCCAGGAAACCAATTACTCTCCATGCGGAAAGCAGCAGGCGTGCGGCTCCAATCGCCATTATAGAACCAATGGAAGGCGTTGTCGTTGAGGTGAATGTGAAAAACATTCATCTTATAATAGGCCATCATGCGCACATATTGGCGGAGCATGGGCATGGAGAAGAACTTTCGGCCGCAGTCGAGCATAAAGCCGCGGAACGGATAATCGGGCGCATCGCTGATAAAGCCACAGGGCAAAGCGCGCGTTTGCGATTGTTCGGCCAGTTGCAGTAGGGTTCGGGTGCCCCAATAAAATCCCTTTCGGTTGGCGGCGGCGATGGTAGCCTGAGCGTTTATCGACATGGTGTAGCCTTCCTCGCCCAACGTCTTGGGAGCTTTAAGGCTCAACACGATGTCGCCTTTCTGCGCCTTGCCGTGGACAAGGGTAAGTGCCGTGCCGAACATCTGCCGATAATCGTCGGCCAGTTGCTGTGCAACCCGCCTTTCTTCTGCACCATTGCACACGATGCGACCCGAAAGAACGAGCGTTCCTTCTGCCCCTTTCCACTCCTTAACCTCTGGAATGGTGAACGGCTTTTTGTTGATGGCGAATGTGGATAAGGCCGTGTTTGCCGCTAGGAGTAATAGTAGTAAAAGTTTCTTTTTCATTATTTCTTTATGCTTTGTCAAAAGGCAATGCGGCTACTTGTTGCCCTTATGCTGTGGCCAAGTAGATGCTTGCTGAATGTTCTGTTGCGACAAAGATACGTCTTTTTCTTGTATCGCCATCTGTTTTGTGGCGAATTTAAACCTTAGGCAGATAAAATGGTGATGCGGTATGGGCGAGGAAGTGATGCGAAAGAGAGAATGCGTCCTTGTTTCTTGTGCTATTATGTTAGAATGTTAATTTCGTCTGTCGCCCCATTCTAGAAAGAACATAAGCCTTACACACCTGCCTATTATCAACTTTTAGACTTTTCAGGCTGCTGTAAATTACATTGTTTCTATTATTTAGGAGGTTTTATTTGGGCTTATCTATAGCACCCTTCAATATAGTGAATAGTATCAAGCGTCAGAATGGTTCTAGGTGGATAAAGTCCTTCCCTTCGCAGCAGATTACATACTTGGCAAAAGCTCTTACGCCCACCACTATATATCCAGGCCGAACATCGCACCTGGTAGTCTGTTGTCTCGGTTGATAAAATCGTCTGTCCTCATATATGATTCTTTTATATTTCTTTTGCCTAGGATGTGGTGTGGCAATATTCCAAGGGTCGACATAGTATATCTTGTCGGGATCAGACAAATCGAGAACAAAGTTGAGAATTGTCGTTTCGTACATTGGAACACGAATAACATCAACGTCTGATTTCTTGAGCGCAGTCGCACCACTGTCTCTAATTGTTACGTACGCAACTCCCGTAAACCATGGTCTATAAATTAGCAGAACTTTATTTGTCTTCGGTATTTTATATCTCTTTGTGTTTTGGCAAGCCCATGAGGCTGTGAGGCAAACAATTACAAGTAGGTAAAACAATATTTTCTTCATCTTCTTTATGTTTTTAAGGTGAACGAGCACCAAATTTGTATATTTTACTTATCAACTAACCTTTAGACTAAAATGCAGATTTTGCCCAATCATACTTTAAGCAAGCTTGGCGTTGTTCATGGCTCAACGAAGATGTCCTTTTTCTCATGCACACGTACTTTCTTCTTAATCGGTATTTCCTGCTCGTTTAGTTTCAGCAACAAATAGTCGAGCATTGAACCTTTATAGCCAGAATTCTTAGCCATCTCGTAGCGCAACGGCAGTTCACCTGGGAAAAATACAATGATTGTTCTTAGTCCGCTTTCACGAAAACTTTCAATCGCAAGCTTCAGCTGTTCTTCATACGTACGGTCAATGTCTTGCAGAGCATAGCAAATAGGCATCCGTACCACATTTTGTTGAAAGTAGCTTTTAAGTTTTCTTACCGCTTCCTCGTGTTGTGGTTGGGGCATTTCCCCACCAGCCTTCTTAACACTTAGTACATATCCTAAGCTGTCTATATTTAGCCATAAAGTCAAGCGTTGATTGTGTTCTAGCATTTCTCGTACAGTATTTAGCCCCAAAACTGTCAACACCACTCGCCCGAATATCCTACAACTGCGAAAACCACAATCATTATCAATCGCTACCTGCCCAAGACATGGTAGATAGAATGAAAGGAGAAGTACAATAATTTTTGTTCTCATATCATTGATGTTTTATTTATAGGTGCTTAATATTATTTTCTGCATAGAGTAACGTAGGGTTAGCCAGCAAGTGCAAAATTAAACTTTTCTTATGTAGAACTCGCATTTTGATGTTTGAAAATCGATTTTTGTCTTGTCTTTTTGTCTCTTTTCTTCTGTATCACCGTAATCTTTTTTTGTAAAATCATCGAGGTTCGCTTTGGCATGTACAGGCCTGACAAGCTGGCTGTAATTGGCTTTTTTGACTAGTTGGTTGGTTTATAGTTCTGGTTTCTTAAAAATAAATATAAAACAAAGTTTTGCTGAATTACCGATAAAGTGTTATATTTGCGCCCGAAAACCTAAATCAAAAAAAGTATGTCTAATTTTATGGAAGAAGAACAGATGCGCAAAAAGCACCCGCCTTTTGTTGCGGGCAGCATGGCATTTTCTTTAGTTCTCGGGTTAATGACCTTTGCTACGCCATCGGTTTCGGCAAAGGCTGGTGCGAATACGTTTGCAAGTATTCAACAACAAAAACAACAACGTATCACTGGCGTGGTGACAGATGCCAATGGCGACCCCATCATCGGAGCCTCAGTACAGGCCGACGGAGCAGCCTTGGCCGTGACGGGTGCTGATGGTAGTTTCTCTGTTTCGGTGGCTCCGGGCACGGAGTTGCAGATTAGTTATGTTGGCTTTGCCACGAAAACAGTGGTGGTGAAAAACGGAGTAAGCAGCTACGACGTAACGTTGAGCGATGATAGTCGCGCTCTCGGCGAAGTTGTTGTGGTGGGCTATGGCACACAGAAAAAGGCAAACCTCTCTGGTTCTGTTGCCCAACTCGATGGCAAGACGCTTGGGGGTCGACCCATAGCGAACGTTTCTTCGGGTTTGCAGGGGTTACTTCCAGGTGTCACGGTTACTGGGGCAAGCGGCGCACCAGGTCTTGACGGCGGTTTGATACTGGTGCGTGGTGTTGGCACGCTCAACTCTGCTTCGCCTTACATCCTTATCGACGGGGTGGAGGCCGGAACGCTGAACTCGCTGGACCCACAGGACATCGCAAGCATCTCCGTGCTGAAAGATGCCTCCTCGGCAGCCATCTATGGGTCGAAAGCTTCTAACGGCGTAATTTTGGTAACCACAAAACGCGGGCAGAACGGTGCGCCGAAGGTGAACTATTCGGGCTTTTTTGGCATACAGAACGCCACGGCGCTGATGGAACGGATGAATTCTGCCGATGCCGCTTACTATTACAACAAGGCTTTGGAGCGCAGCGGCAAGGCTCCGCGTTTCTCCGAAGAGGCCATTCAGAAGTTCCGCGACGGCTCAGACCCATACAACTATCCCAATACCGACTGGTATAAGCTGGCATTTAAGACGGCTTGGCAAAACCGCCACAACGTGAACGTGACGGGCGGTAACGAGTTTATGAAGTATTTGGCTTCTGCGGGTTACCTCAAACAGAGCAGCATTCTGCCCAATGCCGGGCGCGAGCAATTTAATGCTAGGGCAAACCTCGACATGGTGTTGTCTAAACGCATTACGGCACATCTTAACTTGGCTTATATCCAAAACAACTACCGCGATGCCAGCAGCGCATACGCAGGCGGCAGCAGCGACCAGATTATCCGCCAGCTGAACATCATTGCGCCGTGGATAGCTTATAAGAAAGAAGACGGCAGCTATGGCACCGTTTCAGACGGCAACCCGATGGCTTGGCTCGAGTCGGGCATGACCGTAAACCGCAACAACCGCAACTTTACGGGCATGATTGGCATAGACTATCAGGTGTTTAAGGATTTAAAGCTGACGCTTCAAGGGGCATACGTCGATGCTTCGCAGCGTTACTCTTACTTCCAGAAGTTTATCCAGTACAACGCCAACAAGGCTACCGACCCCAACAAGTTGGAAATAGGCCACTACGACTGGCACCGAACCACATTCGACGCCTTTTTGAACTACGACAAGTCCGTTGCCAAACACAATTTCAAGGCTATGCTTGGATGGCACACCGAGCGTTACAAGTACTTGCCCGACTGGATGTATCGTAAGAACTTCCCTAACAACGACCTTACCGACATGAATGCTGGTGATGCCTCGACACAAAAGAATTCGGGATACACACGCGAGCTGGCCATGGTGTCTTATTTCGGTCGCTTGAACTACGACTATGCAGGGCGTTACCTCTTTGAGGCCAACTTCCGTTCAGACGCTTCCTCGCGCTTTGCCAAGGAACATCGCTGGGGTTTCTTCCCATCTTTCTCTGCTGCGTGGCGCGTCTCCGAAGAACCGTTTATGGAACGTTCCAAATCGTGGCTCGACGACCTGAAATTGCGCGCATCGTGGGGACAACTAGGCAACCAAGATGCTTTATCGGGCAACCAAGATGGCACATCAGATTACTATCCCTGGATGAACACCTATAAGCTTGATGGCAGTTATCCATTCGGCGGACAGCTCATGCAGGGCTATTATCAGGGAGACTACCACCTATCAACCATCTCGTGGGAGCGTTCAACCACATGGGGCGTTGGTGTCGACTTCACACTCTTCGGCGGTTTGACGGGTTCGATAGACTACTACAACCGAAAAACAACGGATATCATCATGGATGTGTCTGCTCCGGCAGAGTTTGCACTCGGAAAATATAAGGACAACATCGGTGCGTTGCGCAACGAGGGCGTAGAAATTTCGCTGGCCTATGCCAAACAGCTGAACAAAGACTGGGCAATCAATGCCGGTGTGAACTTCGCCTACAACAAGAACAAGATATTGAACTTGGGAGAAGGAACAGAATATATTGAAAAGGGCAACCGCCGAACAGCTCTGGGTCAGCAATACAACAGCTATTACATGTACAAGGCAACGGGCAAGTTCTTCAATTCGCAGGAAGAGGCCGATGCCTTTACGGCAAAATACGGCAATCCGTTTGGAAGAAAGTTCATGGCCGGTGACATTATCTATGAAGATACCAATGGCGACGGCAAGTTAGACTCGAACGACCGCGTATATACTAAGCATACCGACATCCCAGCCATCACTTATAACATCAATCTCGGTGCTACTTGGAAGGGTTTCGACCTGTCGATGACGTGGCAAGGCGTTGGCAGCGTGTCGCATATCTTCAATCGTGAGGTGCTAGGAGAGTTCTCTGGCGATGCTAGTCACCCGTCAACCATGTGGAAAGACTCGTGGACGGAGAGCAATCACAATGCAAAGATGCCCCGCGTGTTCGAGACGGGCAACAGTCCGAGCGACATGACCCGTGCCATGTCTACCTTCTGGTTGTGGAACACCGCTTACCTGCGCTTGAAGACTTTGCAGCTGGGCTACTCTCTTCCAGAGAACGTGCTCAAGGCCATTGGTGTTGAGCGGGTGCGCGTCTACTATGCAGGCGAGAATCTGTTAACATTCCACAGTCTGCCGTTCAACATCGACCCCGAGATAACCAGTGAGCGCGGTTCGTCTTACCCCTTGTTGCGTTCTCACGCCATCGGTATCAACATCACATTCTAAACAGTAAAGCCCACTATACATTATGAAAGCAATAAAAACATACATATTGGCAGGTGCGGCAGCGTTGGCACTGTCGTCTTGCGATGATTTCCTCAACACCATACCGAAAGACGCCATGTCGCCACCTACAACATGGAAGACAAGTGACGATGCAGAGAAGTTTCTCGTTGGCTGCTACGACGGTTGGGAAGGAGGAGCAGCCTTGCTATATTGGGATGCCGGCTCCGATTTCGGCTACAACAACTTCCCTTGGGAAGGCTTTACCAACATCGGTAACGGCTCGTTGTCGCCGTCTTCTCCGGGGTGGTCGTTCTACGACTATACCATTATCGGCCGTTGCAACACCTTTCTCGAGAATGTAGACAAGTGTGCGTTTGGCAGCGAGGCCGTTAAGAAGAACCTTGTGGCGCAGGTGAAGGCCATTCGCGCTTACAACTACTTCCGTATGGGTTTCCTTTATGGGGGCGTACCTATCGTTAGGCCCTTTACCAGTGCAAAGGAAGCGCAGGTTCCACGCAATACCGAACAGGAAGTGAAAGACCTTGTGTTTAAAGACTTGGAGGAGGCCATTGCCGACATTAGCGACAAGCCCGCATCGCGTGGATTTATCGCAAAGGGAGCTGCATTGGCCATAAAGATGCGCGCCGCCCTGTATTGGGCCGACTACCAGAAAGCGAAGGATGCAGCACAGGCCATCATCGACTTGGGGCAGTATGAGCTCGACAAAGACTATACCAACCTCTTTAAATTGGATGGGAGAGACTCGAAAGAGATTATCCTTGCCGTGCAATACAAAACGGGTACGCACTCGTTGGGCACCATCGGTCAGTTGTATAACAATGGCGACGGGGGATGGTCGTCGGTTGTTCCTACGCAGAAATGTGTAGACAACTACGAAATGAGCAACGGAATGGCCATCGATGAAGCAGGTTCGGGCTATGATGCAACCCATCCCTTCCACGCACGCGACCCGCGTATGGCGATGACGATACTCTTTCCCGGTGCCAACTGGAACAAAAAGGTGTACAATACGCTGGACGAGGACTGGAACGGTGGGAAAAACCCGAACTATCCTTCGAATGCTGCCAACTCTTCTAAAACTGCGCTCACGTGGCGAAAGTATCTGGACCCGATGAGTCAGTACGCCGACGTTTGGGACACCGAGTGTTGCCCGATAGTGTTCCGCTATGCGGATGTGCTATTGACGTGGGCCGAGGCAGAGAACGAACTGAATGGCCCCTCGGCAGAGGTTTATTCCAAGATAAACATGGTGCGTAAGCGTGTGGGGATGCCCGATGTGGACCAGTCTAAGTACAACAGCAAGGAGAAACTGCGCGAGTTAATCCGCCGTGAACGTGGTTCGGAGTTCGCCGGTGAGGGACTTCGCCGTGCAGACATTTTGCGTTGGACCACCCCCAGTGGCAAGATGGTGGCCGAAACGGTGCTTAACGGAACACTGACACGTATAACGGGAACCGTGGATACAACTGTGGTCGACCCTACCATGCGCGCCATTGTGAACGGAACCAGTGCGGTGGAGGAGCGTACTTTCCACACCTACAACAGGTATCTGCCCATTCCACAGAAGAATATTTCCGACAATCCCAAGCTAGAACAAAACCCAGGTTACGCCAAGTAATGGGTATCTGCCCTGCAAATGGGGTTTATATCGCTCCCCTTTTATTGCCCAGACATCAAGACATATGGTGTCTGGGCGTTTTCTTCTTGTTTTGCAGCCCATTTTTCACCAGTTTTGCAGACTTGGTTCTTGTACAGCGTAAGGTGAAATAAAGCCCCTCTTTTCCCAAAGTAGTGAAGTAAAATCACTTGTTCCGCCATACGAGTTACCTTTGCAACCGCCTATACTTTAAGGCAATGTGCTGCTTTGTAAGTGTTAATCGTCGCTATATGTGTTTTGTAAGTTGTTGACTGTCAGTCTTGAATTGCAAAATAACAGCGAGGCAGCCACTTTTTAGGGCACTTTCTTATCCCGAACTGACATAATAATGCAGAAACTTATAACCCCATGAACTAACAATCTTATACACTTATAAACTCACAACCTCACAACCTCATGAACTCATGAACTCACAAACTCATGAACTCACAACCTCATGAACTCACAACCTCATGAACTCACAAACTCACCACCTCAAAAACTCATTAACTCAAAAACTTACCAACTAATAAACTCATGACCTCACAAACTAAAAAACTCATGACCTCACAACCTCACAACCTCACAATCTTACGATATATTTTACAAAACCTACCTCGTTTGGCCTTCCATTCTAGAAAAAATAAAGGCCGAAAAGCATGTATTTAGTCGCTTTTCTTAGCCTTGTGCGTTTAGTTTCATGTCCAAATTTGCGTGTGTTACCTGCATTTTGCACCATTTAGCCTTTCTAGTTTGTTGCTGACTCGCATTTTTTTCAATCCCCAAAATCGGTATTTAGCCGCTAAATGCCACTGCATTTTATGCTTTTTAGCATGTTTCGGGTGCGTTATCCTATCGTAAGAAATGCTTTAAGTGCCGACTCTCACCGTATATTGTTGCATTGGGTCTTGCATTTTATTGCATTTTGTCTTGCGTTTAGCGGCATATTAGCCTGCGTTTTGGTGCTAAATGCACTGCGTTCTGGTGCTAAATACCTTGCGTTTTGGTGCTAAATGCACTGCGTTTTGGTGCTAAATGCGGGGTGTTTGGGTGCAAATGGCACTTAATTGGGCAATGTTTGCATATTAATACCACTCCTAATGCCTTGTCGACATGTGTAAGCAGTGCCCCGTTCTGCACCAAAACAAACCCTCGCGAGAATTGATTTTTTGCGAAGGGGTGGGGCGTTGGTGGATAAAATGGGCGGTTTTTGTGTTAAAATTCTTGCTGAAAAGCGGACAAAATGGGCTGGCAAGTAGATGGGAAGTTTAGGTGGTGGGTAGACAAGTAGACGAGTGGGCAAGTAGGTAAGTAGCCAAGTAGGCGAGTAGATAGGTTGACGAGTAGGCAGGTTGATGCGTAGAGAAGTTGATGGGAAGACAAGTTGGTGAGTAGACGAGAGGTCAAAATGACGGGTTGGCCAGTTCGTTTCTAGCGTCTGGGTTAAACCCCAATCGGTCGTTAGACCGCTTACCTGTTGTTTTAGGTTGTTCCCATCGCTTCCTGTTCATCTTTTGTTTGCTTGTCGGCATCTTACCTGTCTTATTCTCTTGACGTAGCCCGCTACGCCTTCAAGAATAAGGAAGACAATATGCCCAACAATACATAAAATCTGCACAGGCTCTAACGACCGATTTGGGTTAAAACAGAGAGGGATGAAAGGGTGAATGTGCGAGAAAGTGAAAGGCTGAAATAGTTAAAAGATTGCTGCATCTTTCACGCTTGCTTGTTGTAGTGATGGGCTAATCCCATTTAGTTTCTTTGGTGTTCCCTTACATTTTATGTCTGAAATACCTGTATTTATGTCAAAACACGAGGGTGTAAGCAGTCAACTCGACTACTCATAGAACTGTAAACTTGTCTCCTTACCTACTTTTTAACTTGTTAGATGGTCAACTCGTCCACTTGTCAACTCAATCTTTGTCCGCTTTTCAGTAAGGATTTTAACATTGTGGCTGCCCTCGCTGCTCACCAAACGTCCACCCGGTCGCAAAAAAACGATTCTCGGGAGGGTTAGTTTTGGTGCAAAATAGGGTTAGTTGTGAATGCTGTCAAAATGAATGTACATTGCATAAAAACTCAATTTGCACCAGTTTCGGAGCTATTTGCAGCAGAATAAAGTGCGTTTTGCCGCAAAATGGAGTGCGTTTAGGTGCTAAATGCAGTGCATTTTGGTGCTAAATGCAAGTAAAAATGCTGCCAAATGCAAGTAAAAATGCTGCTAAATGCGAGACGATGTGCATGAAAATACACTGCAAAGTTATCATAAAACCGTTTCGAAACTATTAAAACATGGCTTAAAAGGGGTAAAATGCCCATTAAAAAGTTAAGTTTTCGAGGCTAGAAGCCAGGTATTTGGACTTGAAAAAAATCGACTTGGCAACCAAACTAGAAAGGCTAAATGGTGCAAAATGCAGGTTGTCTTCTTAAAAACAGACAAATCAATAGGGGCGAAAGGCTGGCAAAAGTGGTAATTTTCCTGTTTTTCAACCTCAATTTTCGCTAGAATGGGGTTGCGACTAGGGTACGTTATGTATGATAAAAAGAAAAGATTTACGTTTCTGAGCTGATGTGTTTGAGTGATTATGGGTTTGCGACGTTTTGGAGTTGTGGCTCTATGGGTTTGTAATCCCATGTTATTTTGTTTATCCGAACTTGCGATGGTGGAAAGATGTCCTACGGTTTTATTTGTTGTTCGTTCGTCAGAGATAGGCACATTCTTTTGTTGAGCTGGTCTTATTCTAAGCCAGGAGAAGTTGGTTTGATAAGTAGAATGTTCATTAAATCCAAATTGGACATGAGAGCCTGTGCAAGTTTTGTGTATTGTTGGGTATAATGCCCGTCTTATTCTTGAATGCCTAGCGAGCAATGTCAAGCGGATGTGAAAGGCCAGATACCGACAGACAAACGAAGGTTGGACAGGAAGCAATGGAAACGACTGATAGACAAGCTGAAATGAATTTGGAAAGCTATAGGTACATCGTAAGCTAACAAAATGTGCTCTCTTTCCTCTATGTACGGGTGTATTTTGCCATGCTACGCACATTTTATACTCTTCGAGCAACTATTTTCCCAAGGCAACACAGTTTACTATATAAAGATGAGCTAAGCGGTGAATGCCCGATTGGGGTTCACTTTTTCTGCTGGAAATTGTTGAAGATTATATAGTCAGGTATGAGTTGGCTAAACGTCATGGGGCGTTTTCGTGTTGATGATGGTATCTTCATATTAGCTGTGAGGACCGCGGATAACGTTTTGCAGAAAAGAAACCGTTACAAATAACTGTTCTTTTACAAGTAGTTGAGGTGGCTTCTAGGTACACGCCGTTGTGGCTTACGCTATTGTCCGCTTCAATTTTCTTATGCAAGTCGATTATAATCCCTTGTTGTTTAGTGCGTTGTGGTTATATTTTACGTTTATCACATCTTTATATATGTGTCTTTGTTGGCATTTCGCTCTTGGGCTTGTTTTTTAGTATGTTATTTATTCTCTTGTTAACCAGTATTTTATTGTTCATTTTTTCTGTTATATTATCTCCTTTTTTATATCTTATTCATTTTAACATGTTTTACAACAGAAATACCGAATAATTTACATTATTTTCTTGATTTTCTTTTGGGTGTTTCTTTTTTTTTGTAATTTTGCATCAGAAATAGTAAACGGGCATGTTCGTTTAAATTAAATTTATTACCATGATTGACATGCCAATCGTGTTATATTTTATATTTAATATTAAGGAAATATGAAAATGAGAAGGTGTATCTTGTCTATTGTAGCCGTAGCATTTGTCTCGGTTATGAGTGCCTCTGCTCAGTCTGAAAACCAAGGGTCTGCAGTGGCGGATGCGCAAAGAGCCGTAACCGACGCCCAAAAGGCCAAGAGCGACGCTGCAAGAGCAGCCGCAGAAGCTGCAAAACAAAGAGCCGAAGCAGCAAAAGCTAAAGTGATAGCAGCTAAGGCTAAAGTGGAAGCAGAGAAAGCGAGAATGGACTCTGAAAAAGCTAAGGCTGAGTCGGAGCAGGCACGTGCTGATGCAGAAGCTGCTGAGGCTGAGGCCCAGAAGGCCGTAGAAGCCGCCAACCAAGCAAAGGCCGAAACGGAAAAGGCTATCGCTAACGCAAATGCTTGCAAGGCCACGGCACTTAAAGCTCGAACAGAAGCTGCAAAAGCAAAGGAAATGACGGCCAAGGTGGCAGCAGATGCTGCTAAGGCTAAGGCCGAGGTTGACAAGGCTAAGGCAGAGCTGGCTAAGGCCGGTGCCGATGCTGCTGCTGCAATCGAAACAGCTAATGCTGCTATTGAAAAAGCAAAGTCAACAAATTAAAAACCGCAACGATAGGATAACATTTCCAGTTGTGAGATGAGACGTCAGGGCCATTTGGAGTCGTGACTTTCAGGTGGCCCTGGCCTATCTTCAAAATGACGTTAATAATCTAAATGACGACGAAGAACTATTCGTTTTGTTATGTAGCTAATATCTTACGTTTATAATTCTTCTTTTGTTGTTTGCCTTGTCTTATGGCAGGGTTGACAGTATGGAATATTGCTGCTGACGAAATAATGAACTTCCTGCTTAATTTTGCAAGGAGAATTGGAGTGAAGTGCCTTGATAATAGAATGTGCACAGTCCTGTCATTAGTCGACAGTCTGTTATTAAATTAATGGTGATCAAATAATTATGAGTATGACTAAAAAGTGGCTGGCGTTTGTTTTCTGTGCTATGATTAGTCTTCCTGTCTTCTCGCAGGACTATTTTTCGTATAATGACGATTTGCAGGTGATTGCAACCTTACTTACAAGCAGTCCTGACGCAGCTAAGAGTAGCGCGGAGAAATTCGCAAGTAAACATAAAGAAGACGGAGCCTTGTTGGCTGGTCTCGGTACGCTTTACCTTAGAGCTGGACAAGTGGATGAAGCCACCCATTATTTTTATCTAGCCCAAAGGTGTAGGCGTATTACAACAAAAGCCTTAAATCTAGGCGGAGATATTGCAAAGGCGAGAAATAGGCCCGACTCCGCACAATTTTATTATAGAAGGGCTATGTACTTTGACCGTAAAGACCCGGAAGCGTATTATAAGTTGGCCGAGTTGTTGAAGGCGAAAGAAATCAACAAGTCCATAGAAACGCTTCATGCTTTGAAAAGAAACCGGCCTGACCTAAATGTACAGCGGATGATGGCTGAAGTGTATTATACTGCAAACGACCTTACAAATGCCATTGCAGCCTATAAGAGTATAGGTATCGATTCTTTGAACGATAAGGAGTTAATGCAGTATTCTCTAAGCTTGTATATAAAGAAAGATTACACGCAATCCTTAGATCTTGCTACATTGGGGCATAAACGGGCATCAAAAGACCCTGTGTTTAATAGGTTGCTCCTGTACAACAATACCGAACTGCAACATTTCGATACTGCTATCAGTAATGCTAACGACTTGTTCAACAATAGCAAGGATACTAAACCTCAATACCAAGACTATATATACTATGGTTATGCGTTGAGCGGACTAGGAAGAACGCAGGAAGCGATACAGCAATTTAATGTAGCACTCCAAAAGAATGGAAATATTCCGGGAATCCACAAGCAGATTTCTGATGCATATAGCCGAATACATGATTATGATAATGCCATCAAGTATTATGAGCAGTATGTTTCTAACTTGAAAGACACTACCGATAATCGTGCATACGAAATATTCCAGTTGGGCAGGCTCTATTGGAGAAAGGGTACTTATGTCAAAGAGAATGAGAAAAGAACCGAGGAACAAACCAAGGCTATTGAACATGCCGCTGATTTGTTTGGACAAGTGGCAACGCTACGACCAAACAGCTATCTCGGATTTTATTGGCAGGGGAATGCAAATGCCATGCTCGACCCGGAATACGCAAAGGGATTGGCTAAACCTTATTTCTCGAAGGCTGCGGAACTACTCGAAAAGAGTGGGAGCAACAAGGAACATCTTATCGAATGTTATAAACAACTCGCTTATTATTATTATATAAAGAAAGAAATGAATTCTTCTGTTGAATACGCAGAGAAAGTTTTGGCATTGGACCCCGAAGATGATTTTGCTAAGCAGATGGTGGCAACAAAAGGAAAGTAATTTGACAATGCACAGTTGACAACTATATGTTATGATGAATATGAAAGGATATAAACTGATACTTGCACTGACAGTCCAGCTCTTCGTTGGAGTGACAGGAGCCTGGGGTCAGGGCAATCAACTATATTACAACAAGGTGGATACCATGGAACTTCAAAACCGATTCAATTTGAAAACGGATGCGGTTGGATGGTTGACCTTGACGCCAAACTTGGGCCTCGAGTTTTCCTTAGGGAACAAAAACTGGAACCAATGGACTGTTGGCGTCTATGGACGTGCGAATTGGGATGTTAACACTCGTACGAAATCGTATTATGTGTACGACATTTTTGGAGCTCGCGCCGAAGTACGTAAGTATTGGCACGCTAAAATGCCTAAACGGGCTTACTATATAGGCTTGTATGGGGGGGCAAACTCTTTTGACATCAAGTTCAGCGATATTGGTAAGAAAGGTAACTCATTCGTTGGCGGATTGATGTTCGGAATGGTCACACAGGTTTATGGATATACTAATGGAGCAAGCCTAGACTTGGAATTGGGATTTAGCCCAGGTGTTGTCTTTGCTGACATGCATGATTACACGCGACTTTATAAAGACGGTAAGTATTACTATTCACGTACGACAAAAGATACAGGCTACAAACTGACTTTTAATCCTTGGGTTTATGCTGCCTCCATAGATGCAATTCATGTTTCTTTCGTATACCACTTTGGTACAAAGCTGGCAAACAGGTATAAGAACCGAAACTTGATAGACAATGATTATCGATTGGCGGTTGAGAAAGAAAAGATCAGAAGAGACAGCGTACATACAGTACAGGCAAAGGAGAAGCGTATAAAGATGGATTCGCTTGCTAAGGCTGATTATGAGCGTAGATTTGAAGAGCAACGCCTTGAAATAGAAAGAGCTTACACGCAGGATTCTATTAGACAGGAGAATAAGGCTTTGAAAGAAAAGCAGGCTATTGAACGTGAAGAAGCAAAACAACGTGCAGATTCTCTGAAAGAAGCCGCAAGAATTAAGGCATTGGAAGATAAGGCTAATGCTAAGATTACTGCCGATTCGCTTAAATATGCGGAGAAAGCTAGGCAGCTTGAAGAAAAAGAAAATGCAAAACGAACTGCAGATTCCTTGAAGTATGCTGCACAAGAGCATGCACGTGAACTAAAAGAGCAGAAAGCCATGGAACGTGCAAATGCTAAACGTACCGCAGACTCCATTAAGGTCGCTCAAAAAATGGAAAAACAACAGACCGAAGCAGATAAGAAAAAGTCTGATGTTTCTACTCCGCAAGAAAATGTAGACACTTCGCAAACGCGAAAGGTAGAAGATACAGCTCTGCCTAAGGAGGAGAAAGAGGGGCAACCTAAGGAAAGTCCTGATGATAGTTCAAAGGACGATAATGGCCAGAGTACAGGAAAACCTGTAACGGATCAGAAACGTACCGAGGAGAAAGGGCCTGAAACGAAAGAAAATAAAGAAACCCATGAATCACCAGAAGCTAAGCCTTCTGGTGAGAATGGGAAATCAGAAGATGGCTCTGAGAAATCCGAAGACAAAGAGAAATCCGAATCTGGCTTAGTGAGACATGTTGGTGATGCCAAAGAATTGGACGATGAAGATGGCGTGCTTAGAAACGCATGCACATTCTCTGATGCAGGCATGTTGGAGAACGCGGTTCCTATTGGATACAGTTCCAATATTGGAGTGTTGTATCTTAAGCAGATTGATAAACGAACTCAATATGCTTTTGGGGATGGTTTCTCACAGAAAATTGACTAATAAGGAATAATTATGAAAATGGTAACTAAAAAAATAGGACTACTTCTGTTCTTGCTTGTAGGATTGTTCATCCAAATGCAAGCCCAGACCTTTGCCGTCAACTCTAACCTTTTGTTGCTATCCACGCAAACATATAATTTGGGTACAGAGATAACCGTAGGTGATCATACTACACTTGGATTAAGTGTTTTTGGCAATAATAAGCCATACTTCCACAAGGATATGAGGACAATAGGGGTGCAACCTGAATTCAAGTATTATTTCGGTGGCCGCCCAATGTATCACCATTATGTGGGTATAGGCCTTTTAGCGGCTGACTATTCTATAAAATGGGGTAATAGGAAGTATGATGGAACTGCTTGGGGAGGCGGAATGACCTTTGGATATGTCGTTTCATTGTCTAAAAGATGGAACCTTGACTTCCATGGGGGAGTTGGAGCGATATTTTCCCACCATAGAGAATTTATGGCTAATGGAGATGATTTGTTGTTAGACGACAATTCTCAGGCCAAGGACGGTTTTTGGGAGTATCGCATCTTGCCTACCAAAATAGGCATAACCTTATCGTATACAATTTGGTAAACAATAGGAGGAAATATAATGAAACTAGAGAAGATTTTTATCTTGCTACTGTTTTTGGGGTTGTTTACTTTGAAAATGTCTGCCCAAGCTATTCATATAACTGGTAGTGTATCAAAATCTATGAAAGAAACGAATGGGCAAGTTTCTGGTAAGATGCCTTTGTCGGTGCCTATTTATATCTTCGACAATAAGGCTGAAGCACGAAAGCAGGCTCAGTTGTACAATTCACAGAATGGTATGTCAGGAAGTATCGTGAAAATTAAGAGTAATGATGTTGTTATTCCCGACTACGAAGGGCATTTCGAAGCCGACATTTCCGTCGGTGGTGCAATGCTGTTGATAAACGAAGGCGCGCTCAAGATGGTCGATGTCGTTGGGGGAAAACTCAATTATGACATTGTTTTCGCACCATCTAGGACAGATGGTATTCTCATTAAGAATGTTAATGTGTTTGCTAAGAAGCAAGGCGTTGACTTCAAGGAGGTTCCGCCAGTCGATGATGGTGAGAATATGCGTTGGACAGTGGGCATTTCTCTACCTGCATGGTATACCACTAAGCATTCTAGGTTGATATTTCAGCCTGTTGCCGTTAATACCGCAACGGGGGATACCATCCAATATCTTGAACCGCTTGTCTTTGAAGGCGATAAGTATCACCAGAATCAGATAAAACGTAAGAGTTTTGGTTATGAGAGAAACGACTCTCTTCACGCTTATTATGTTCCTGACAATGTGATGACAAATGCTCCATTTAGTTTTAGCTGGGATATAACATATCCTAAACCAGACATAGACAAAACCTATAAATGGAAAGCTAAGCTGAGTTTGGAAGATTACACTCATGTGTATTTTAATGACAACAAGGAGGGAACTAACAATGTTAGACGACCTTGGAAGATGCTTGACTTAGGAGCATCTGCAAAGCATATAGACTTAGACCCACGTTTCTTCGAGACGGTGAGGGCACGTCTATTAGAGGTACCACGAGATTTGCAAGTAACCTTTGTGGTAGGTAAAGATGAGTTGACCACTGACGAAGAAAACCAGAAAACATTGGATTTTCTTATTGAAGAGCTTCGTTCTTATGGTACTTCTTTGATGAATATCTCTGTGCAGGGTACAGCATCTCCTGAAGGCGGGCTTTCGTTGAACATAGAATTGGCTAAGAAAAGGGCACGCAAAATCCTGTCAATGGTTGGTAGCCATATTCGTAGTGCTAGTTTGACGGTTAAAGAACCTTTGGTTTATACCTGGGATGATGTAGCTGACTCATTGGTGCAGAGAGGTCAGGCTTCGGAAGCGGAAGAATTGCGTAAGTATGCTAAGTCGAAGGACTATGCAGGCATAAAGCGTATGACGACGAGTAATCCTGCAATAGAGGAGATAATGCAGAACCAACGTTTGATGCGCAGTACATATACTTTGCGTAGAAATAAGATAATGGAGCCCAAAGAAGCAGTCTGGGCATATTATAATGACAACAGATACAGGCCAGGCGGAGAGGAGTATTTTTCGAATGGTGACTACTACAACCTCTTTACGCAGATCACAGACTCGGTAGAACTCCGTAAGTTGACCCATCGTGCCTATAAGGAGAATATGTCGAGAAAAACAGCGAAGTTCAGTGCCTTTGCTGCTTACTTAGCTAACCGTATTGCTATTGAACTGTTAGAACAGGATTCTGTAAACCTTTCTGTTTTAGAGCCATTCGTAGACATGTCCTCTGGGGTTGAGGTGCAAAGGCCTGTTGCTTTTGAAAGTTCCTATATGTATACGGTGAACTTTAAGGAAGTTGTAGCTAATCAGGCTCTGATGTATTTGAAGTCGAGGAAATTAAGCCATTCAGCACACCTGGCGAATAAACTGCCAGACACGCAGAAGTTCCACGACCTAAAGATGTTTATAGATCTCGAATCCCTATTCTTTAAGCAGAATAAAACTCCGGAAGAGGAACAGCGGGCATCGAATGCCTTGAACTTTGTGATGAACCAGAGCCCCCTCAATAGAGCTATACTAAGTGTGGAACTGGCACCTGAATTGGGTTTAAGTTATGAAACACTCAATCCTTTGGTTGATTCCTTGCCAGATAATTTGGTTAAGAAGTGGTATCTGAAAGGAGTGATAGCCGCGAATAATCCTGACATCGAACAAGAAAACGATTTTATGAACCTTATAAAGGAATTTGGAACTGAGGCTGCGGTAAAGATGCAAACTAATGATACGCCTAAGTTCCTGGCTTATTTCCAACATTGTTTTGATTTGGATCCTTCATTCTATGAGCGCTTCTTCAAGACTGATGGTAACATCACGGATGAAATACGTAAGAGATATCCGTATGTTGAAAGTAAAAAAGACCTGTATAGGGAAAAGTTTAACATGATGATGGTGAAGCCTGCTCCACAAGAAACGGCTTCTGAATGATAGAGTATGAATGTGATTTTAAGAAGATATACAATGAAAAAGAGAGTCCTTGTTGCAATGCTTGCAGGGCTACTCCCACTGTGTGCCAGCGCGGGGGTTAGTTCTCAACCTTTCAACAAACGTTTCTATATTTCTGATCCTGATACCATAGCAAAGCAAGACACCGCGAAGATGGATCTGGAAGACTTGGAAAACATGTTACCCGACTCGGTCTTGGAAACCAAACAAGATACTGTAATGGGGATTCCAAGGCCTAAAGGTTACAATGGTCTTCGTTTTGTCTTAGACAAAAGACACCGTTATGCTGGCGACCAATTTGTTGATAGCGGTTTCTTTAGTCATACCTATGTGATGCTTGGTGGTGGCGCGTCTGCATTTTTACCTAATGGCAGGTTTAGCTACACTCCCATAGCTAATCTTCATATAGGTGTCGCAAAAGAGCTCAGCCCAATGAGCACTATTCGGTTGTATGCTGAAAAATCATGGGGCTTCACTAAGGCTGCACTGGGTTTTTCGTCAACAACGACCTATAGCACTTGGGGAGGTGGAATTGACTACTTGTTTAACTTTAGTAATTACCTTATGGGTAACAGGCCCGATAGACGCTTGAACGTGCTAGGTACAATTGGTGTCGGAGTGCAGACAGCAAGATTGAATGCAACTGAAAATACTTTCGTGCCTTATTATGCTGAAAACTCGGCTTTGTCGTATAATGCTCGGTTTGGTATGCAGTTCAAGATCATGACTAGTCCCCATGCGTCGTTGGCTTTTGAGCCTTATCTGAGATTGGCTACACGTACACACGATCTTGTGAAGGGCTCTGAATTTGAGAGTCTTGACCTGGCATACGGAATAAACATGTCGTATATATGGTACTTATGGCCAAATCTTTCCAGTGAGAGAGATAAAGGCAGTTTCCTAAGACGTTTCAATGACAACGAACGTTTCTTCCGTGAAGAATACATGAAGAAGCCCTGGCGTAAGCCATTCTTCTTTGAGTATAACATAGGAGCAGCATTTCATAACCGTACAAACCTGTCACTCATGAATACGATGGGTTGGAGTAGTAATGTGTATATGGGATGGTGGCTATCCTCTGCTATTGGTCTTCGGGCAGGTTTCCATGTCTCAAATGCAGATTGGGCAGACAGACCTGTACGTGGAGACATAAAGACGAGGAGTATGATTGGTTCTCGTGGTGTCGTATTGGACATGCTGTTCAATCCCCTAGGTTTTAAACGTGGGTATGATTGGGATAGTAATGTTGGATTCAATTTGTTCGCTGGCTACGAGTATGGCCAGCAGAAATTGGCAAACGAGTGGCACTATGGCTCGTATAGTGGAAACTATGTGGGCTATCGTACAGGTGCACAAGTTTGGCTGAAGCTATGTAATGATCTTAGGCTGAATGTCGAGCCTTCCTATTCTTTCATGGAATTGTATAACGCAGTTAACGAGCGTAAGCAATATGATGAAATAGGCCTCAAGCTGGGATTGGCTGTGCTCTTCCGCGACAAAGCTCATCGGGAAAAACTTCTCATTCCTGTTGATAGTGTGCCTGCTTCAATGCGAATGTCGCCTAACCGCGGATTCTTTATTGGTATGGGGTTCGGCTGGAATACAATGGTTAGAGCATGGAGATATACAGGAGGTGACGATCTGGCATTAAAGAACGCTGAGTTCTTTGCTGGATATAATTTCGACCCGTTCCATGGCTTCCGTCTTAGTGCTGAATATTTGGGTGACAGAATACACGCCTTAAACGAGCTCGGCAACGGTTTGAATAACGAGAACCTACAGAATATGATGCTTTCACTTGATTATCAGTTTAACATTATGAATGCGTTTGCTGGATATAATCCATATCGTCGGTGGAACGTTTATTTGTATGGTGGTCCTACTTGGGCACGAGGTGATGCCAGGCAGTTGGCATTCAACTTCGGTGGAATGTTGACATACAGCCTGACAAGTAGCTTGGCTCTGTTTTATAACCATACGGTCTACAGAATGCCCAAAAACCGTTATGAGACAAATCAGATATATGGTAATGATGGTACATATGTTAATAGTCTCAATGTTGGAGTCTTATATACCATTAATCAGCCTATCCGTGATGTTCTTCTAGGTATTAGTCAACTCACCAAGTCAGACTACTCACGACAACCTCTAACATTTGAGTATAGTGTAGGACCTTCTTGGTATGACAACCTGCCAATCTCAAAAGGAAGTTCACTCGGCTATACAGCCAACACCTACTTGGGGCTGTGGTTAAATTCTGCGATAGGATTGAGAGGTGGTGTCCATATAAGTAATGCTGATTGGTCTCATGATCTTAATGAATTACGGAAGAACCAGTTGGGCTTATTAGCGGGAACGGTTGATTTGATGTTCAATCCCCTAGGAATTAGGGGTAAGTACGATTGGAATGTGCCGTTTGGCTTTAATCTATTCATGGGGACAGGACTTGGAAAGATACGTTTTGTGACCAGTAGAAAGACTGCATACGAAACGAAATTCCATGAATTTAGAATGGGTGCACAGTTGTGGATGAAGATGACGGACGATCTTCGTTTCAACATTGAACCAACATTTTCTAGGATGAGAGGCTTTGAACATGGACGGGTCGCTAAGCATGTTGATGAATTGGCGTTAAAGTTTGGCGTGTCTATGAACTTGGGTGAAAAGACCGATAAGAATAGGCCAATTGAACTTGATAGTGCTACTCAGGCTCGTGTACGTTCACCATATGGCTTCTTCTTGGGAGCTGGTTTTGGCTGGAACACAACAGTTCATACTTGGCGGCATACAGGGAAAGGCTTTGATCTCTTGAAGAATGGACTATTCTTTGCGGGATATAACTTTAACGAGTATCATGGAATGCGTTTGAGTGGTGAATATCTCTACGATTATGTTTGGAATGATTTTAATGGACCAGGCATTTACGAGAAACAGGAGTTTACAAATACGATGTTGTCGCTCAATTACCAATTCAATATTCTCAATGCTGTTGCAGGTGTTAGGCCTGGTCGTAGATGGGAAGCTTCTTTATATTTGGGTCCTAATCTTGCTTTGGGTGAGAAGGGAACAGATTTGGGATGGAACTTTGGCGGAATCCTATCGTACCAGTTAACAAAAGAGTTCTCCGTTTTCTACAGCCATACCGTTTATCGCATGGAGAAGAATCGATATAAGACGGCACAGGTATATCGTACTCCTGGAACTTATGTCAACAGTTTAAATGTTGGTATCATATATAATATGAGTGGTTCTTTGGGAGATGGGATAGGCTCGTTCGCATGTGATTATAAACATCAGCCCGTAATATTCGAATATAATGTAGGTCCGTCTTGGTTTAACAACCTTGAGGTATCTAGGGCTAGCTCGATGGGATTTACAGCGAATGCCAACCTTGGTTGGTGGCTAAATTCGGCATTAGGTGTACGCGGTGGTATTCATGTAAGTAATGCTGATTGGACGAACGATGTTTCTGGTGAACAAAGATATCTGTTGAGATTCTATGCAGGAACCTTGGACTTGATGTTCAATCCATTCGGTTTCGAAAAGAACTATGACTGGAACTCGACAGCTGGTCTTAACCTATTTGCTGGAGCAGGAACTGGTAACATAAGGTTCGTAACAGGCCAATCAACAACTCATGAGAGCAGGTTTAACGAGTGGCGTTTAGGAACCCAAGTTTGGTTACGTTTAGCCGACAATTTACGATTTAACATCGAACCAACGTATTCGTTACTTAGAGGTTTCGAGAAGGTGCAATCCGTTGCAAAGACTGATGAATTATCCTTAAAATTTGGCTTGTCACTATTGTTGGGTAAAGATCTTGCTAATAAAGAAGGTGTTTCTTCATCGGATGCTTCGCAGATTGATTATAACCCAGCCAATGGATTCTATGTTGCTGCTGGTGGTGGATGGAATACCACTATACACACATGGAGAACCCGTGGGCAAGAATCTCCATTCTTTAAGAATGCTTTGATTTTCTTGGGCTATAAGTTTGGTGGTTATCATGGCGTACGTGTCAGTGCCGAATACTTGCAAGACAAGGTATGGGAGAAGACTGGCACCATGATGGAAAGCAAGGAGTTTGAGAATACTTTGTTCTCTTTGGATTATAACTTCCACATCCTGAATGCTTTTGCTGGTATAGATCCCGCAAGACGCTACGATGTTTCATTATATGCAGGACCGTCTTATGTACTAGGTAAGGCTGG
>ERZ772827.374-NODE-374-length-24996-cov-6.041859_pt1 | contig 24996 bp, 30 predicted proteins | sample MGYA00580850_ERZ772827 | MGnify/ENA primary metagenome ERZ772827 (study PRJEB29015, sample SAMEA2737950) | human oral metagenome | biome: human oral; feature: human-associated habitat; material: dental | place: China | collected 2145 ... | reverse complement strand
GCACGGCCGATGCCGCGGGTGGAGCCGGTGATGAGGATGGTTTGGGTCATGATGGTTGTCCTTATATATAAAGGCAGCCTGTTGGGAGGAAGGCTACCTGAAAACGCAAACTTCAACGAAACAGATTGATGTCCTAACGAAGCCGAGGCGGGATTTTGCCACGCTTATCCCTCTTCGGGAACAGGGATGTGTGTCCCGGGCGGTTTCAGCTAGCCTCAGGCTCTTCGGAGTCTGCCATCAAATTTCCCTTCCCGATTGTATTTTAAGAAAGGCAGGTATCCGCTACCTGCCTTTTTGCGTCGGCTGTAAAGAGGCTACCTGAATATTCAGGTAGCCTTTGCCGCCTTAGGCCTCTTCTGCCTCGTCCATACCCACAATCGCCAGGCTGTCGATACCGGATGCCTGGCCGGCATTGCCGCGCTTGCTGTTGAGCTGGATATTAAGGCGCAGGTCGTTTACCGAATCGGCGTTTTTCAGGGCGTCTTCGTAGGCAATCAGGCCTTCTTCGTAGAGGTCGAACAGGGATTGGTCGAAGGTTTGCATGCCCAAATCGCGGGAACGGGCCATGATTTCTTTCACGCCGTGGATGTCGCCGTTCAAAATCAGCTCGGCAATCAGCGGGGAGTTGAGCAGCACTTCCACGGCGGCCACGCGGCCTTTGCCGTCTGGCTTGGGCACGAGGCGCTGGGAAATGAAGCCTTTGAGGTTGAGCGAGAGGTCGTTCAACAGCTGGGTGCGGCGCTCTTCGGGGAAGAAGTTGATGATGCGGTCGAGCGCTTGGTTGGAGTTGTTGGCGTGCAGGGTGGCCATGCAGAGGTGGCCGGTTTCGGCGAAGGCCAGGGCGTAGTCCATGGTTTCGCGGTCGCGGATTTCGCCGATGAGGATGACGTCGGGGGCTTGGCGCAGGGTGTTTTTGAGGGCGGCAAACCAGTTTTCGGTGTCCACACCCACTTCGCGCTGGGTGATGATGCAGTTTTTGTGCGGGTGCACAAATTCGATCGGGTCTTCGATGGTGATGATGTGGCCGTGGCTGTTTTCGTTGCGGTAGTCGATCATGGCAGCCAGGGAAGTGGATTTGCCGGAGCCGGTGCCGCCCACGAAAATCACGAGGCCGCGTTTTTCCATCACCACTTGTTTCAAAATCGGCGGCAGGTTCATGTTGTCGAACTTGGGAATCTGGCTGGTGATCACGCGGCACACGAGGGCGGCGGCACCGCGCTGCACCATGGCGTTGATGCGGAAGCGGGATACGCCGGCCAGGCTGATGGCGAAGTTGCATTCTTTGGTGTTGTCGAATTCTTCGGCCTGTTTGTCGTCCATCAGGGCGCGGGCGATGAGGGCGGTATGGTCGGCGGTGAGCGGTTTGTCGGTAATCGGGGTGAGCTTGCCATCGAGCTTCATGGCCGGGGGGAAGCCGGCGGTGATGAACAGGTCGGAACCTTTGCTCTGCACCAGGTGGTTGAGCAGGCCGTGGATGAATTTTTTCATCTCTTCGTTGTAAACGGGGATTGCCATAGATCGTTTTCCATTTGGGTTGGTTGGTTAGACATATTTAAAGCCAAATTTTTCAGGTAGCCTCTTTGCGCGGGTAGGAGGCTACCTGAAAACATACTGAAGCTAGGCTTCGCTGTCCGGGCGGCGGAACAGCAACACGGGCATGGGGGCTTGGCGCAGCACGCCTTCGGCCACGGAGCCCATCAACAAATGCAGCAGGCCGGAGAAGCCGTGGGTGCCCATGGCGATGAGGTCGCACTCTTGGCGCACGGCTTCTTTAATCAGCACGTCGGCAATGCGCATGCCGTCGTTTTCCAGGGTGGAGACTTCATATTTCACGCCGGCCTGTTTCATTACGGCTTCGGCATGGTCGGCCACCTGCATTTCGGCCACATACAGCTCTTCGGAATTGGGCAGGCGGCTGGCTTCGCGCTTGAGGTCAGTTAAATCCACCACATGCACGGCCACCAATACGGCATCGGTTGCCTTGGCCAGCCGGCAGGTTTGCTCCAGGGCGTAGAGAGAGGTTTTGCTGTCGTCTATCGGAACGAAAATCCGTTGATACATTTTGCCACTCCTTTTGTTTGCTGGCGGCCGCTCGGAAAGCGCAGCCGCCAATCCGTTACAGTCCGAATCACTTTACCTGTAGTGGGATTGTAAAACAAATTGCATTACTTTACAGCGGCTGCCCTGTTTATCGAGGCAGGCTACCTGAAAACTGTGGCGGCTTGGCACAGCAACATATAGCGAATTAACAAGCCGTACGGATCAGCTTAAAGGCTACCTGAAAAACGGAATGGGGTTTTCAGGTAGCCTTTGCTTGATAGATACCAAACTACTCTTCGTCTGGCGGCAAATCGGCGCTGCCCATGCGGCGCAGGATGATGCGGGTTTTATTGCGCAGGCGGCGGTCGTTGCGGTGTTGTTGGAAGTATTTGGGGTTGGGCAGCATGGCAATGAGGGAAGCGGCTTCACCGGCGCGCAGGCCGGATGCCGGCTTGTGGTAATAATGCTGGGCGGCGGCTTCGATGCCGTAGATGCCTTCGCCGAATTCGGCCACGTTCAGATACACGGTGAGGATGCGCTCTTTGCTCCACATTTTTTCCATCATCACGGTAATCACGGCTTCTTCGGCTTTGCGAATATAGGAGCGTTCGGCAAACAGGAATAGGTTTTTGGCCAGCTGCTGGCTGATGGTGGAGCCGCCGGCGCGGATGGTGCCGCTGCGCTGGTTGCGGCGCATGGCGTGTTCGATGCCGTTCCAGTCGAAGCCGTCGTGGTTGCTGAATTGGGCGTCTTCGCTGGCGATGGCCGCCTGTTTCACCACGCGGGCGATTTGGCTGTCGTCCACCCAGGTTTGCTGCACGCGGGAGAGGGTGGAGAGGTTGTGGCGCAGCATGAAGGCGCTGGTGTGCACGGGCTGGCCTTTCCAATAGGCTAAGAGCAGGAAAACCAGCAGGTGGAAGCCCAGCAGGAAGAGGACGATGCCCCACATCAGGCGTTTAAACCAGCGGCGCAGCAGGCCGGGGCGTTTTTTGGTGGGTGGTGCAGCAGGTATGGGCTGGGGGATGGGGCTGGAAATGAGTTCGGTGGGCTGGGTATCCATCGGCAAATCGATAGTGACAAGACGGGGCGATTATAAAGGAATCCGGTTTTAATTTTGGTGAAGCTTGTGTTTTGGCTTTGCCAAGACATCGTTTCAGGTAGCCTTTAGTATGACCGACAGGCTACCTGAAAGCATCGACTCCAACCTGGCTTGTACGAGGCTGAGGCGAAACGGCTAATCATTAAATCGAGAAGTCTTCGCGAATCGGCTCGTATAGCGCCTGCTCGATGCGTTTGCGGGTGAGGCCGGGCAGGTAGAGCTGCATGAAATCGTAGGCATAGTTGCGCAGGTAGGCATCCTGCCGCACCACGATATAGGTAAACGACGGCTTAAACAGATGGTCGGCCGGCAGGCAAACCAAATCGGCATCGCGCTGCTGGTCGTAGGCCGCATCGGCTAGCAGCCCCACGCCCAAACCGGCACGCACATAGGTTTTAATCACGCCTGCATCCATACTGGAAAGCACCACCTGCGGTAAAGTCAGCCCACTACCGGAAAAGGCCTGCTGCAAAGCCGTATCCTGCCCGGCCTCGGTGTAGCCGATGAGCGGCACAGACGACAAATCCGCCAAACCGATGCGCTCTTTGCCCGCCAGCGCGTGCCCCTGCGGCACCAGCACGCAGCGGTTCCAAGCCCGCGCGCTGATGTGGCGCAGCTCGGAATGGCGTGCGTCCGCTTCCGAATTGATGGCGAAATCGGCCAAACCCTCGGCCACCATTCTATCTACCGCCGAAGGCTCGGCCGGCACTAGCGACAAGCCCACTTTTGGATATTGTTGGAAAAATTCGGCCACCACCGGCGGCAGCACATGCCGCGCCTGGGTGTAGGTGGTGGCGATTGTGAGGCGGCCGCTGTCCTGTTCGGCAAACTCCGTGCCGATATTACGGATGCTCTGCACGTCGCGGAAGATGCGCTCGGCAATTTCCAGCACGGCCTGCCCCGGCGGCGTAACCGCCACAATGCGTTTGCCGTGCCGCACAAACAGCTGCACGCCCAGCTCGTCTTCCAGCAGTTTTATTTGCTTGGAAATGCCCGGCTGGGACGTAAACAAAATTTCCGCCGCCTCCGAAATATTCAGATTGCAGCGGTAAACCTCCAAAAAATAGCGCAGCTGTTGCAGTTTCATGATGCATCCAAGTGATATTTGTCGGATTTATGCGACAGGCCAACCGCCAAAGTGCCGCCGAAATCACCGGTTCTACCCGAAACCAGTAAGGGCTGGATAGTATCATAGCCCGCCATCGTTATTTTGCCGCATGCCGGTAATTTTCGGCGGGATTTGTTGCTTTTTAGCAACTTATGAGGAAATATCCCCTCCTTTTGCCATTATCCTGCTGACAGCTAGGGTAATTTTGGGCATGATTGGGCACACAGGAAACGGAGGCGCCCGTGCAGCGGGTAGCCAATTCCTTATTGACAGTTCGGGCACGGTTTTTTATAGTGACACCCCGAATATATTTGGATTACCGCAGTATTTGGGCGGTCCGTATATGGTGATTTTTGTGAAGGCCGGCATGCTGCAAAGCTTGCCAAGTCTGCGCATAACAAACTTTTTGATGAGGGAATAACATGACCAAACAGCTTAAATTAGGCGCTTTGTTCTTGGCCTTGGTTGCTTCCGGTGCCGCCATGGCGGACAGCAGCTTCAACAATGAAAAATACGGCTACACCATCAGCCAGCAGTCTCGCGAAGTGGTTCGCTCCAACTATGAGCCCAACGGTGCTCACGAATGTTGGGAAAACAGCTTCTTGAACGGCGAAGTGGATCGCTTGGGCTTGGTAGAGTGCGGTGACCGTCAGCCGGAAGCTCCTCCTGCTCCTGCCGAACCGCAAGTACGCGAAGAGCTGGTATCTCTGTCATCCAAATTCCTGTTTGGTTTTGACAAATTTAATCTGCGTCCTGAAGCTCGCACTACTCTGGATGAACTGGCTCAGCGCCTGACCGGCAGCAATGTGCAATCTGTACGTGTTGAAGGTAACACTGACTTTATGGGTAGCGATGCCTACAACCAACGCTTGTCTGAGCGTCGTGCTAACACTGTTAGCGAGTACTTGGTTGGTCGCGGTGTACCAGCTGAGAAAATCTCTGCTGTTGGCTTGGGCGAGTCTCAAGCTAAGATGACCGAACAGTGTCAGCAGGAAGTTCGCAACTTGGGTCGTCGCGTTTCTGCCGCCCGTAAACGTAGCGCTCTGATTGCATGTATTGAGCCGGATCGCCGCGTAGATGTTCGTATCCGTACTCTGGTTGAACAGCCTGCTCAGTAATCGCTAACTGATTAGCGTTTAATACTGAAAAACCGGACTTTGTGTAAAGTCCGGTTTTTTTATGTGTACTACTTGCAGCTAGAGACGGCATACGAAAATAGCTGCTTACTACTACATCGCCCATTGTCTATATAGCCAGGATAGCGCAAAATCTGCCTGCTGGAAAATTTTCTATTAAAAATAGTCGTATGCTGGAAAAACTCCTACTTCTCTGCCAATACTGCTCTCGCCTGCTATTAGCATTCGTGCTCTTCTTCTATTTTCAGGTAGCCTTTGCCATCGACTTCGGCCATATCCAGCCGGATGAAGTAGCCGTTTATGTGCAAGACCTCGATAGCGGGCAAATCTTGCTTGCGCATCGGGCCGATGCTTCCATGAATCCTGCATCCACCATGAAGTTGGTCACCACCTTCGCCGCCTTGCGCGGATTGGGTGGTGATTACCGCTGGCAAACCCAGTGGCGCAGCAGCGGCACGGTGGCCAATGGCTCTCTGCAGGGCGATTTATATTGGGTAGGCAGCGGCGACCCCTCTTTCGACCAGCCCGATTTGTTGGATATGCAGCAGCAGCTGGTGCGGCAGGGCATTATGTCGTTAAACGGCAAAGTGGTACTGGATCGGCGCGTTTGGGGCAGCCTTGCCGGTGCGGAAGGTTTTGAAAACGATGCAGACGAAAGCTTCGTGGTGCCGCCCGACCCCCACATGATTGCCTACAAATCCCTTTGGATTACTGCCGCCCGCAATGAATCCGGGCAGCCTGTTTTCCTACTCAATCCGCCACTCTACGGTATTCAAACCGATCTCAGCCAACTCACTGAAACCAACGGCCGCTGCGGCAAGCTTTCCAATCATGTTTCCGCCAAATTTGAAAACGGCATGCTGGTATTTCGTGGCCGCCTGCCGGCTGCTTGTATGGGCGAGAAAATGTTTATCAATTTGTTCGATGCCGCGCGATTTGCCGAAGAAAGTTTTCGCGGCCATTGGCTTGCGCAGGGCTTGGGCGGCCTCTATGGCTTTGGCCGGGGAGCTGCCCCCGGCAACAGCCGCATCTTGGCCACGCACTTTTCCAAGCCGCTGAGCGAGGTGCTGACCGACATGAACAAACACTCCAACAACCTGATTGCACGAACGGTTTTCCTCACCCTCGGCCATCAGGAAAACGGCCCGCACAGCGTGCAGAACGCCGAAGCCGCCGTGCGGCGGCAGCTGGTTTCGGCCGGATTGGATGACGAAGCGCTGGTGCTGGAAAACGGCTCCGGCCTTTCCCGCCGCGAGCGGCTTACCGCCCGTTTTCTCGGCAGCATGCTGTTTCAAGCCTACCGCTCCCCCTTCCGCGATACTTTCATCCACACCCTGCCGATTGCCGGCACCGACGGCACCCTACGCGGCCGCTTCCGCCAACTCGGCCGCTCGCTGCGCATGAAAACCGGCACCCTGCGCGACGTGCGCGCGCTGGCCGGCTACTGGCTGCCGCCCAATGGGCGCAAGCTGGCTGTGGTGGTGATTATTAACAGCCACCGTTCCGGCGGCTATCTGCCCGATATGGACGCTATGGTGCGCCGGATTGTGCACGATGCCGATGTATTGGATAACATGCAAACCATACCCGCCCAATAATTCCATGCGGCGGGAAAGCTGCCGCATACCTTATCCCACAAGGAAAAGCTGGCAAAACGGGGCATTTTCAGGTAGCCTAACGCAGTTTATAGCGGATCAATCCGCCATATCACCATTTTGATTTTTCCACCCCTTTTCTCAGGAGTAAACCATGAGCGAACAAGAACAACAGCAACCGATTTTCAACGTAGAAAGACTGTATGTAAAAGATTTGTCTTTGGAAGTGCCGCACGCACCGGAAGTATTCCTCAGCCAGGATGCGCCGAACGTGGAAATCCAAGTACACACCGATTCTAAGCAACTGGAAGAAGAACACCACGAAGTAACCGTTACCGTAACCGTTACCGCCAAGCTGCCCGATGGCAAAGTATTGTTCCTGAACGAAGTGGCTCAGAGCGGCATTTTCCGTTTGGCACACATTCCCGAGCAAGACGTGAAAGTATTGCTCGGCATTGCCTGCCCGAACATCCTCTACCCCTATGCCCGCGAAGCCGTGTCTTCCTGCATCACCCGCGCCGGCTTCCCGCCCGTGGTATTGATGCCGATCAACTTCGAAGCCATGTACGAGCAGCAACAAGCCGCCGCCAACGCCCCGGCTGCCGGCAACGCTTAATTCGAGGCCGGACAAGGCAAACAGGCTATGGCAGGGAAAACCATAGCCTGTTTTTTGTTTTATAGCGGATAAAATAAAACGCTGCCACATTGCCCCATCCTTAAATTTAATCCGCTATGTATAAAATGCAAATTGAAAACCCCTATACGGCTTCTTTATTCAGGTAGCCCAACCAAGAAATTCTGGTTTTAGCAGAACGGCCAAACCTAGCTCTCCGCCCATCGCGCTATAATCCGCCGTTTAAAGGCTACCTGAAACCCAACTCCCGTTTTTCAGGTAGCCCCCATCCTCATCACACACCACCACATCATGCACACCGAACCCGCCAAATTCCGCACCGCTTCCTACATCCTGATGGCCGCCGCACTACTGGTTATCCTATATTTCCGCTTCCTACCGCTGCTGCTCTCCATCATCCTCACCTACATTTTCATCAACCGCACCAACGGCCTGATTCTGTGGATGCGCCACCGCCTGCTGCCGCACAACACCTTCCTGCACCGCTCGCTCAATGTGCGCAACATCAACTTCATGTCCGCCACGCTCACCATCAGCCTGGTGCTCTTAGCCATCACCCTAATGGCACTGGGCGTGTACCGCCTGATTCACAGCGGGCACATCACCGTAATGCTGGCCAAGCTCGCCGCCATTCTGGCCAACACCAAAAATAACGGCGAGCTGCCGCCGGCCATTTTGAATATGCTGCCCGAAAATCTGGCCGAGATTAAAGCCGCTGCTGCCGAACTGCTTACCGAATACGGCGCCACACTCACCCGCATCAGCAAAAACAGCTTCACTTCCTTTGTGTATGTGCTCATCGGCGTGATTATCGGCGCGCTGCTCAGCTTCCACCGCCTCAACACCCGCCGCAGCCGCCATCAGATGCCGCCGTTCAAAGTCCAGCTGGTGCGGCGCATTACTAACTTCCAAACCAGCTTCGAGCGTGTGTTTATCGCTCAAGTGAAAATCTCTCTAATCGATACCGCCGTTACCGCCGTTTATCTGTATCTGATTCTGCCCGCCTTCGGCGTGGAGCTGCCTTTCCGCCTCACCGTGCTGGTGATTGCATTTGTGGTGGGGCTGGTGCCGGTGGCCGGTAATCTGGTGTCTAACACGGTCATCATCATCCTCAGCCTGGGCGCGTCGCTCTATGTGGCCGCGGCCTCGTTGGTGTTTTTGGTGGTGGTGCACAAGCTGGAATATTTCCTCAACGCCAAAATCATCGGATCGCAAATCGAATCGAGCGCATGGGAATTATTACTGGTGATGGTGGTGTTCGAGCGAATCTTCGGCATCAGCGGCATCATCATCTCGCCCGTGTATTATGCTTATTTGAAGAACGAGCTAAAGCAGGCAGGGCTGATTTAGCCGGATAGAGGCTACCTGAAAAATCCTGCCGGCTTGAGCATGGATGTCCAAGCTACCCAACACATTAAAGGCTACCTGAAAATTTTTCAGGTAGCCTGTGTTGTTGGTTTCCAATAGTTATTTGGCTGGTTGAGTATTTGCCTGCGGCAAGAGATAGCCAGTTTTCTGCAAATCTCCCAAGCAATTGATTACCACATCATCCATTACGCTGCTAAAGGCAGCATTGAGATTAGGATGCGCCAGCATTCCTGCTGGAGGCGAGGCATTGCCGACCGTAGACGCAATAGCGTGCTGATAATTTTCTGTATGCAATACTTTATTCCTATCCAAGTAACTGCAAGAGACTTCATAATTATCCTGCACTGTGTTACCAGCCAAGCCGAAAGTTAATCCGGTTCCAAACCCTTTCCGTACTGCGTCTCCTAAGTCCGCAACGTTGTTGGCAGAAATTTTAAAAGTATGTTCTGCATTATCGGATGGTTCTATCACGTGGGTTCGCCGCAAAGTTTGGACTACATTGCGTTTTACTTGGGGAATAACGGCGGGTAGAGGTTGTCCATTGCGGAAAAATTCTGCCTCGATTCGTGCCGCAAATGGTTGAGTTGGTATTTTTAGATCACTTGCGCGGTATTTTTGATATTCTGGTGAAGTATAGCTGTATACACAAGCACTTAGTATCATGCTTAATGGTAAGATTGACAAAAATTTCAACTTTATCGCCATGTCTCAAATATCCTTAAGTAAGTTATTAATAATAGGTTTGCTACTTAAATCAGCTTAAACGAGATACAGCCCGTCATCATCAGCGTCATCAAGCACAGCACCACAATATTCATCAATTTCTTCGTGTTCTTCATAATTCTCAGGCAAGGTAAAAGAATAAAGGTATCTTCATTATGAAAGCGGCAGCCTGTGCAGCCTTGTATTTCTTTACACAGATTTGCCAACCACCAACAATCGAGATAATATCCTTACGCCCTTGGCGGGCTCAATCGGGAAAATCGGTTTTTTCAACCGATTTTCGGCTTTAAATCCCAACTACATAGAACGGCATCATCATGGCGGTAAGTGATAAAATCCGCGCCTTGCGCGAACTGAACAATTGGTCTCAGGAAGACATGGCCGAACGTTTGAATATTTCAAAAAGCAGCTATTCGCGGCTGGAGAGGGACGAGAGTAAATTGGATTTAGCCAAACTGGAAAAACTGGCTGCCATCTTTAAAATAGATATTGCCGAATTGATTACCACCGACGGCAAAGGTTTAGTTTGCCTGATTGGAGAAAACAGCGGCAGCAACGCCAACTACTACGGCCAGCCGGAAAGCCTGACCGCCGAAATTGAGAAACTCAAGCTCAGCATTGGGCATGCGCAGGAGCTGCTTTCCTATAAAGACCAAATCATCCGGCAAAAAGATAATGAAATCGACGCATTGCAGCGGCTGCTGGATGCCCTGCAAAAATAGTTTATCAGCATGCAAAGAGGCTACCTGAAACTTTCAGGTAGCCTCTGCGCTATAATATTGCCCCTCCCCCACGCGAGCCGAATCGTGAGCTTCTTCGAGCGTTTTATCCATGCCTTGCTGTTTGAAACCGGCGCGGTGCTGATTTCCGCCGTGGCCGTGCTGCTGTTTGGACTTTCCCATGCCGGCACGGCGTTTGGCATGAGCGTAGCGGTGTCGGTCACGGCGATGGTGTGGAATTTCCTGTTCAACTGGGGGTTCGACAAAATCTTCACCGGCCGGCGCGAGCGACGCGGCTGGGGCGTGCGGATGCTGCAAACCGGCGCGTTTGAAGGCGGGCTGCTGTTTTTCACCACGCCGCTGATTGCCTGGTTTCTGCAAATTACGCTGTGGCAGGCGTTGCTCACCGACATCAGCCTCACCCTCTTGATTGTGCTTTATTCTTTGGTTTACAACTGGGCGTTCGACCACATCCGCGCCCATTGGCTGGCCACTCGGCACAAGGTTTCCTAGCCGCCAGATTTTATTCTTTGTATAGATGGAGTAAAATCCGCCCAACACTCCAAACAGGCTACCTGAAACAGCCAAACCCTTTTCAGGTAGCCCTAATCTTTATTCGAAATTCACACAAGCAATATGGACAACAAACAACAACTGCAAGAAGGCCTTGCCGCCCTCGGCCTCAGCCTTTCCACCGCCCAGCAGCTTTTGCTGCTCGAGCACGCTTCGCTGCTGCAAAAGTGGAACCGCACTTATAATCTCACCGCCCTGCGTCGCAACGACCAAATCATCAGTCGCCACATTCTCGACAGCCTCACCCTGCTGCCCTATGTGAAAGAGGCAAAAACCTTGATGGATGTGGGCTCCGGCGGCGGCATGCCCGGCATTCCCACCGCCATCTGCCGACCCGATCTGCAAATCACCCTGCTCGATGCCAACACCAAAAAAACCGCATTCCTGCAGCAAACCGTGATCGAACTGGGCTTGAGCAACGTTACCGTGGCCGCCGGCCGCGTGGAAACCATCTACGATAAAAAAGTAGACGTGGTAACCAGCCGCGCCTTTGCCGAGCTGGCCGATTTTGCCGCACTCACCAAACACCTGCTCAATGAAAACGGCTATTGGGCCGCCATGAAAGGCGTGTATCCCTACGAAGAAATCGAGCAGCTGCCCGCGAATATCGAAGTGGTGTCTGTCGATAAGCTCGACGTACCCTTGCTGGAAGCCGAGCGGCATATGGTGATCATGCGCCCCAAGCGTGCATGAATCCGCAATTAGCCTGAATTTCCAGCTTCCCCAACCCCTCCCATAGAAAGGCCGGATGATGAGCGCTACCGTTATCGCCATAGCCAACCAAAAAGGCGGCGTGGGCAAAACCACCACCGCCGTCAATCTGGCCGCTTCCCTGGCCGAACGCAAACAGCGCGTGCTGGTGGTTGATCTCGACCCGCAAGGCAACGCCACCACCGGCAGCGGCATCGACAAAAGCAGCCTGCGCAGCGGCACTTATCAAGTGCTGCTCGAGCAGGCCGCAGCCGCCGATTCCCGCCTCAAAAGCCCGCACGGCCGCTACCACATCCTCGGCGCCAACCGCTCCCTGGCCGGAGCAGAAGTGGAGCTGATTCAGGAAATCGCCCGCGAGATGCGCCTCAAAACCGCCATCAAGCCGCTTTTGCCCGATTACGACTACATCCTCATCGACTGCCCGCCCACCCTCACCCTGCTCACCCTCAACGGCCTGGTGGCCGCCGACCGCCTCATCGTACCCATGGTGTGCGAATATTATGCCCTCGAAGGCATTTCCGACCTCATCGCCACCGTGCGCAAAATCCGCAAAGCCATCAATCCCAAGCTCGATATCCTCGGCATCGTGCGCACCATGTACAACCCGCAAAGCCGCCTGTCGCTGGAAGTGGGCGAGCAGCTGGAAAAACACTTCTCCCGCCTCGTGTTCAACACCATCATCCCGCGCAACGTGCGCCTGGCCGAAGCCCCCAGCCACGGCATGCCCGCCCTGGCCTACGACCCCAAAGCCAAAGGCAGCATCGCCTATCTGGAACTGGCCGACGAAGTCATCGCCCGCTGCAAAGCGGCTTAAAATCAGAGAGAAAGGCTACCTGAAATTTTCAGGTAGCCTCTTTTCCGTAGGGCAGGCAAGCCGTTGCCTGTGCAAAAACCATATCCGCGTCCGCTCAAACACAGCAATACCGGAGCGAAAGTTATAGTGGATTAACAAAAATCAGGACAAGGCGGCGAGCCGCAGACAGTACATACGTTACGGCAAGGCGAGCCAACGCTGTACCGGTTTTTGTTAATTCACTATAAGCTGACTGGCCACAGGCTACCTGAAACCCCGTTTGACAAGCCCCGCCCCGCTTTGTAAAGTCCCATTTTCCCAGCACCCTCACGGAGATGCCCATGCGCACCCTGTTTAAAGCCCTTGCCGCCTTCGCCCTCACCCTGTTTATTGCCGCCTGTTCCGGCGGCGGCACGCCCGAAAAAACCGCCGAGCAATTCATCCGCGACGCCTACAACGGCAACGGCGACGCCGTGGTGGCCATGCTCTATATCCCCGCCGATGCCAAACCCGGCGAAAAAGAAATGGTGGAAGGCAAAATGCGCTCCTCGGCCGCCGAAGTGAAAGCCAAAGCCGAAACACGCGGCGGTGTGAAAAACATCACCGCCGAACCCGCCGAAATCGACCAGCAAGACCCAAACCGCGCCCGCGTGAAGCTCACCATCGAATTCGGCAACGGCGAATCCACCTCCGACCGCGTGCGGCTGATTAAAATAGACGGCAATTGGAAAGTACAAGTCTTCTAAACCATGCACCGCCGCCTCATCCCGATTGCCGCCTGCCTGCTGATTGCAGCATGTGCGGCAATCTTTTTTGCTGGCCGCCCGGCCTTTTCAGGTAGCCTCTCTGCCAATGCGCCGCTGCCTGCCCGCACCGCCGTCCTGCCCCCGAACGGCCTCCTGCAGGAAGGCGACTGGGTATTCCGCCACGGCACCGCCACCGACAGCCGCCTCATCCGCGAGCTCAGCCGCAGCCGCTTCTCCCACATCGGCATCGTGGTGCAAACCCGGCCCGAAGTATGGATTGCCCACGCCACCACCGACGACGATCCCGCCCATCCCAACCAAGTCCTGCTCACCCCGCTGGCCGAATTTGCCGCGCCCCGCCTCTCCCGACAAACCGCCTACGCCCGCCCCCGCTTCCTCAGCCCCGAACAACGCCGCGCCAGCGCCCGCCACGCCGCCGCCCAAGTCGGCCGCCCCTTCCGCCTCACCGCCCGCGCCGAACAGCCCTACTACTGCACCATCCTCCTGCTCGACGCCGTGCGCACCCAAACGCCCGCCTTCAACCCGCCCTGGCAAAATATCGACCTGGCCGTATTTCGCGGCGAATACCTCTTCCCCGAAGCCTTCGCCCAAAGCGACATCGAATGGCTCGCCGTCATCCCCGCCAATGCCGCTGCCGATGCCCGCTGAAGCAGCAAGCCTAGCTACCAACTGTTTTCAGGTAGCCTCATCCCGCTTTGAGGCTACCTGAAAAATTGAAATCCGCGCCGCCGCCCTAATCTGCCGCCTATTCCCAACCGTTTCAAAAAGGAAGCACCATGCAGCAATTCGACGGCACCACCATCGTTTCCGTGCGCCGGGGCAGCCAAGTCGCCATCGGCGGCGACGGCCAGGTCAGCCTGGGCAACACCATCATCAAAGCCACCGCGCGCAAAGTGCGCAAACTGTATAACAACACCGTTTTGGCCGGATTTGCCGGCGGCACGGCCGATGCGTTTACCCTGATTGAGCTTTTTGAAGCCAAATTGCAGAAACACCAAGGCCGGCTCACCGTATCCGCCATCGAGCTGGCCAAAGAATGGCGCACCGACCGCGCCCTGCGCCGCCTTGAAGCCATGCTGATTGTGGCCGATAAAGACAACACCCTCATCATCACCGGCAACGGCGACGTGCTCGAACCGGAAGGCGGCATCGCCGCCATCGGTAGCGGCGGCTCCTACGCCCAGGCCGCCGCCCGCGCACTGGTGGAAAACACCGAGCTGCCGCCCGAAACCGTGGTGAAAAAAGCATTGGAAATCGCCGGCAGCATCTGCATCTACACCAACGACCAGCACACGGTGGAAACGCTCTAAGCACCGGCCGAATGTAAGAAAGGCTACCTGAAAACGATTCAAACCGGTTTTCAGGTAGCCTTTGCCATTTGGCGCCAACAGGCTTGCAGCCCGCCTATGGGGGAAGGAGCAGATTTCAGGTAGCCTGCGGCACAGGTGTATAGTGAATTAACAAAACCCAGTACAGTGTTGCCTCGCCGTACTATCTGTACTGTCTGCGGCTCGTCGCCTTGTCCTGATTTTTGTTAATTCACTATATGGTTGGCGACGGGGTAGCGGATTTGGATGGGCAAGGATGACCAATGCCTTTTAATCTACGATAGAAACACCCAACTGCCGCCATCGGCCTAAATCGGGCACTAAGCGAGAAAGAAGGCTACCTGAAAATAATCGGTTCCCCGTTTTCAGGTAGCCTTTGCCGTCAGAGCAGCTATTTACTTTCCTTCTTTCTTGGCTTGCTGCTCCACCAGCGCCACAGCAGGCGGCCGAATTTGGGCAGCAGTTGGCGTTGTTTGGGGGCAGGCAGAACGGCGGCTTGCCACAGCAGCATGGCCAAGGACAGGCTGTCGGCCAGCTTGAGCCAGTCGATGGGCTTGCCGGCGCGGTTTCGGCTTTGTTGGCGTAGCTGTTCGCTGCGGATTTTCAGGCGGGCGAGTTCGGCCTGCAGGGCGAGAAGTTCGCGCTGCTGCGCTTTGCTGAGCGGCTGCTGAGGCTGGGGATTCATTCTGGCTGCTCCGGCGCGGTGTCGGCAGGCCGGGTTTTTATGCCGGAAGTGTGGCCGCGCAGGGTGTCGAGGTCGCGGCGCATGTCGGCAAGGGTGGAGGCTACCTGAACGCGGGCCTGCCGCCAGCCGGACAGGGCGCGGGCGAGCAAGAACCAGGCGATCAGCAGGAGCAACACGGGCAGGCCGAAAAATACCCAAATTTTGATGTTTACGGGTAGGACGGCATCGAGGCCGAAAAAGAGGCTAACCAGGGCGGCGAGCAGCAACACGCTGCCGGCGAGCAGGGCGGCGGTAATTTTTATTAAGCCTGTGGCTTGCCCGGAAAGGTCGATGCCGAGGATTTGCAGGCGCAGCAGCAAGAGATCCGCGCCTTGGTTGATGAGGAAGCGGATGTGGTTGATGTTGTGTTTGAGGCTCATGCGGCGCTCCCGGTAGGATGGGGATGGTGGTGCCAAATAGGCGGGCAACGCAATGCTCTGCCTGTTTGGATCAATGATAAAACGCCCGCCTGCACAGGGCGGGGCGGGCGGCTGGGGGCAAGGATTAACGGCGGTTGAGCAGCACGCCCACTACCAAGCCGGCGAGGGCGGCGAAGCCCATGGCGTAGTAGGGTTTGTCTTGCACCAGTTGGTCGGCCTGGCGGGCGGTGTGTTTCACGCGTTCGGCAGCCACTTCTTCAAAATCGCCCAATTTGCGCTGGGCAGCCTGCAATTTGCGCTGCAGCTTGCCGCGCAGCTGTTCGGCTTCTTTGCTGCCTTCTTCAACGCTGCTGTGGTACAGCTCTTCCACGTCGTCGAGCACGGCGCGCACTTCTTGCAAGAGTTCTTCTTTCTGCTGGTCAAAATCTTTACTCATGTTTAATCTCCTGATTAGGTTAAGAGTAACGGCATTCGGCCTGCCGTTTAAGATTATATGGAGCGGTTGGATGGTTTATCAAGGCTACCTGAAAAATATACCGCCATCTTTTCAGGTAGCCTTTCCTGTTTTGCCTGAAGCTGCCTGAAACCCTGCACTGTATGTGGTAAGCCGATAGGTTGGTTTGATTTCACTTTTGCCACACCGTGAACCAGCCGCCGGCCGATTAGTATCGAATAGTGTTAATCCATTATATAATCAAGATTTTCTGTATTCATCCCCCGGAGTGTTTGTGTCGGATTTGAGCAAAGGCGTGGTGCTGTGCCTGCTGTCGCAGCTGCTGTTTAGCGTGCTGTATCTGTTTAGCCATTGGATGCAGCCGATTAGCGGCACGGATGTGTTCGCATTGCGCATGGTGGTGATGGCGGCGGGGCTGTGGCTGATCACGCTGCGCCTCATCGGTCTGCCGGCCATGCTGCGCTTTGTGCGCACGCATTTGAACAGCCGCCGCCGTTGGCTGCTGTTTTTGTTGGGCACGCTGGATGTGGCCAGCCAGTTTTGGCTGTTTATGTGGGCGCCGGTCAATAACGAGGGCGTGAACGTGGCGATGGGCTATTTCCTGTTTCCGGTGGTGATGGTGCTGGCGGGGCGGTTTTGGCTCAAGGAGCGGCTCAACGGCCTGCAAACCGCAGCGCTGGTGCTAGCGGGCTTGGGCGTGGCGCACGAAATATGGATGCAACAGGCCTTTTCGTGGACCACGCTGTGGGTGTGCCTGACGTATCCGGTGTACTACCTCTACCGCCGCGAGATGAAAATCCCCGCCCTGCAAGGGCTCACGCTGGATTTAACCCTGATTCTGCCCTTTGCGCTGGCCTATCTGCTGTGGCATGCGGATATGACTGCCTGGGTGCTGGGCGAGCCGCGCTATTGGCTGCTGCTGCCGCTGCTGGGCATGGCCAGCGCGGTGTCGATGTCGCTTAATCTGAAATCGGGGCTGCTGCTGCCGGTTAATTTGTTCGGCATGCTCAGCTATGTAGAGCCGGCCTTGCTGTTTTTACTGGCGGTGTTGGTGTTGAAAACGCCGGTGCAGCCCTCGGCCTACATCACCTACGGCCTGATTTGGGCGGGGCTGCTGCTTTTGGTGGCCAACGGCTGGCGCAGCATGCAAAAATCTCGCCATAAACAAGTTTAATCAAATAATGCTGCATTAATAGCATAAAATAATCCATTTATTCTCACACGCCAAGGAACACCATGACCGAATCCCATACCCGCCAGCTGCCCGCGCACGAACTGGTGATGTCCGAACTGATGATGCCGAACACCGCCAATTTCAGCGGCAATGTGCACGGCGGCGAGCTTTTGCGCCTGCTCGACCAGGTGGCATATTCCTGCGCCAGCCGCTACAGCGGGCACTACTGCGTTACCCTGTCTGTGGACAAAGTATTGTTTAAAGAGCCGATTCACGTGGGCGAACTGGTTACGTTCTACGCCAGCGTCAACTACACCGGCCGCACCTCCATGGAAGTCGGCATCCGCGTGGAAGCACAAAACATCCGCACCGGCCAAGTGCGCCACACCAACAGCTGCTACTTCACCATGGTGGCCGTGGAAAACGGCAAACCCGTGCCCGTGCCGCCGCTGCAAATCACCGGCGAACGCCAGCGCTGCCGCTACGAAAAAGCGCTGCAGCGCAAACAGCTCAGCCTGCAGGCCTCCGCCTCCCTTTCCTGCGGCTGCGAAGCGGAATAAGGCTACCTGAAACTTGCAGGCCAGGCAGAAATGCCCGGCAAACCGACACAAGCGGAAAAGGCTGCCTGAAAATGACCGGCAGCCTTCAGCCCGCGCACCGCTTGCGATAAAATACCGCTTTTTTCCAGGATTCCCGATATGTTCCGAACTTTGCTGGGCGGCAAAATCCACCGCGCCACCGTTACCCGCGCCGATTTAAACTATGTAGGCAGCATCACCGTGGATTTGGATCTGCTTGATGCGGCGGGCATCTGCGTAAACGAGAAAGTACAGATTGTGAACAACAACAACGGCGAGCGGCTGGAAACCTACACCATCGCCGGCGGGCGCGGCAGCGGCGAAATCTGTCTAAACGGCGCGGCGGCGCGGCTGGTGCAGCCGGGCGACGTGGTGATCATCATGTCGTATGTTTTGCTCTCCGAGCCGGAAATCGCCGCACACCGGCCGAAAGTGGTGCTGGTGGACGCGCAAAACAAAATCCGCGACGTAATCGACTACGAGCCGGCCAATACCGTTTTGTAAACACCAAAGGCTACCTGAAAGCAAAGCCTTGGCAATGCCGGGCTTGGATTTTGTGTAGCCAAAGCGGCCGCTTTAACAGCGCCAAAATCCCAAACCCAGTTTCAGGTAGCCTGCCGCCCAATTTGCAGGCTACCTGAAACCCCAAACCACCCGTTTTCAGGCAGCCCCAAGCCAACCATGAATATCCTCATCAGCAACGACGACGGCTACCAAGCCGAAGGCCTCGCCATTCTTGCCCGGGTGGCCGCCGAATTTGCCAACGTGCGCGTGGTCGCCCCCGAGCGCAACCGCAGCGGCGCCAGCAATTCGCTCACGCTCGACCGCCCGCTGCGCATTCAGGAAGCCGCCAACGGCTTCTATTTTGTCGACGGCACGCCCACCGACTGCATCCACCTCGCCCTGCACAGCCTGCCCGATTTCCAGCCCGACTGGGTATTTTCCGGCATCAACCACGGCGCGAATATGGGCGACGACACCCTCTACTCCGGCACCGTGGCCGCCGCCACCGAAGCCTATCTGCTCGGCATCCCCGCGATTGCTTTTTCGCTCAACGACAAAAGCGGCCGCTATTGGCATACCGCCGAACAGGCCGTGTGGCGGCTGCTCACCCATCTGTTTGCCGCGCCCAAGCCCGCCGCGCCCGTGCTGTGGAACGTCAACATCCCCGCCGTGCCGGAAAACCAAATCCAAGGCATCGCCACCGTGCGCCTGGGGCGGCGGCATCATCAGCAAAGCGTGGTGGCCGCCCGCAGCCCGCGCGGCGAGAACGTATATTGGATCGGCGCGGCCGGCGAAGTGCTCGGCCGCGAAGAAGACACCGATTTCGCGCAAAACGAAGCCGGCATGATTACAGTTACCCCGCTCTCCGTGGATTTAACCGACCACGCAGGCCTAGGTGGCGCGGCGCAATTCTGGCAGGGCGCCGCACGATGAACGCAGCACACTCCGGCGGCAGCTTCGATTGGCGGCGGCGCAATATGGTGCAGCGGCTGGCCAAAATGGGCATCAGCCGTGCCGACGTGCTTGCCGCCATGGGCAACGTGCCGCGCCATGTGTTTGTGGAAGAAGCCCTGCGCTCGCGCGCCTATGACGATATGTCGCTGCCCTTGGGGCTGGGGCAAACCATTTCCCAGCCCTACACCGTGGCCATGATGACCCAGCTCATGCTCGGCGACACGGCAGCGGAAAACTTCGGCCCGGTGCTGGAAATCGGCACCGGCTGCGGCTACCAAACCGCCGTGCTGCAAGCCGTGGGGCTCAAGCAGATTTATTCGGTGGAGCGGCTGCAGGCGCTGCACGAAAAAGCCAAACACAACCTGCGCACCGCCCGTTTGCTCGGCGGCACGCGGCTGGTGTGCGGTGACGGCTACCTCGGCCTGCCTGAAGTCGCCCCGTTCAACGGCATCCTTGTGACCGCCGCGCCCGCCGAAGTGCCACTGCCCCTGCTGCAACAGCTCGCCGTAGGCGGCCGCATGGTGATCCCGCTGGACGAAGGCGGGCAGCAATACCTGTGGCTCATCGAAAAAACCGCCCACGGCTTTCAGGAAACTTGCGTGCATGAAGCCCGCTTTGTACCGCTGATTAACGGAACTTAACCGCGATAAACGCCGCCCAACCTTGCATGAAACCGCACGGATTGCTTATGATTGCGCTGTTCCCGTGCACAGAAAGCCCGCATCCCCATGAATCAATTGTTTACCTTCCGCACTCTTCCTCTCGCCCTCACCGTTTTCCTCGGCGCCTGCGCCCTCACCCAGCCGCCCGCCCCGGTGGTGTCTGGTAACGGTGCCGGCTACGGCAACAACTACGGCGGCAACACCGCCACGGCCGACAGCAACCCCTACGGCGCGCAGCCCTACAGCCCGCCTGCCGCCACCCAAGCCGCCGACACCACCCCCTACACCCCGCCGGCCGCTGCGCCCGCTCCCTATACCCCGCCCGCAACCAGCGCCGCCCCTACTGGCGGCAGCGGCTACACCCCGTCTTACGCGCCCGTTGATCCCAACGCTACCCAGCACACCGTGGTGCGCGGCGACACCGTGTACAACATCGCCCGCCGCTACCGCATCAGCCAAGACAATCTGCGTGCTTGGAACAATCTGTCCGACAACAACATCAACATCGGCCAAGTATTGCGCGTGAAGCCCGCCGGCTACACCCCGCCCGCCACCGCGCAAACCCCGCCGCCCGCTACTCCGCCGCGTACCACCCCTGCGCCGGCGCCCACTCCCGCCCCGTCGGCTAACACCGCTGCCACTCCAGCCGCCACGCCTTCCGTATCCGGCAGCACCCGCAGCGCCGCCGGCATCACCTGGCAGCGCCCCACCGCCGGCAACATCCTCACCCGCTTCGGCGGCAGTGAAAAAGGCATCAACATCGGCGGCACCGCCGGCCAACCCGTAGTGGCCGCTGCCGACGGCAAAGTGGTGTACAGCGGTTCCGGCCTGCGTGGCTACGGCAACCTCATCATCGTGCAGCACAACCAAACCTACCTCACCGCCTACGGCCACAACCAGCGCCTGCTGGTGCGCGAAGGCCAAATCGTGCGGCGCGGCCAAAGCATTGCCACCATGGGCAACAGCGATAGCCAGCGCGTGCAGCTGCACTTCGAGCTGCGTAAAAACGGCCAGCCGGTAGACCCGTTGCAATATATTCCGAACTAATCTATCGGGCGAAACAAAGGCTACCTGAAAACCGCAAATCGGTTTTCAGGTAGCCTTTTGAGTGTGCCGACAAAATAAAGCCAGTTATAGTGAATTAACAAAAATCAGGATAAGGCGACGAGCCGCAGACAGTACAGATAGTACGGCAAGGCGAGGCAACGCTGTACTGGTTTTTGTTAATTCACTATATTTCCGTGTATAGCGGAACACTGACCATACCAAGGGCAAGCCATGGCCGTAAAAGCGTGTTGGCTATACCGCCTTCCGCCCAATACTCACCCTATCTAGCCCGGCCAAGTCGCGCAGGGTTGCCACCTGCTGCCAGCCGTGTTCGGCCAACATGCCGCGCACGGCCTCGCCTTGGTTCCAGCCGTGTTCCAGCAATAGCCAGCCGCCGGGTTTCAGGTAGCCTTGGGCTTGGGCGGCGAGGGTGCGGATATGGCTGAGGCCGTCGGCAAAATCGGTGAGCGCGGCGGTGGGCTCGAAGCGCAGGTCGCCTTGAGTCAGGTGTTCGTCGCCAGCCTCGATGTAGGGCGGATTGCTGGCGATGATGTCGAACAGGCCTTCTGCCGCGGGCAGAGCCGCAAACCACGAGCCTTGCGCCCATTCGATGTTTGCACCCAACGCGGCGGCATTGGCTTGCGCCACGGCCAGTGCATCTGGGCTGATGTCGGAAGCGCGCACGGCGGCATCGGGGCGCTCCAGCGCCACGGTGAGGCCGATGATGCCGCTGCCGCAGCCCAAATCCCACAGCCGCCCGCTCGGGGGCAGGCGTGCAAGCGCGGCTTCCACCAAAAGCTCGGTTTCGGGGCGCGGAATCAGCACGGCGGGCGATACGCGGAAACTTCTGCCGTAAAACTCACGGCTGCCGAGCAGATAAGCCATCGGCTCGCCTAGGCGGCGGCGGGCGGCCAGTATGTCGAGCACGGCGCGTTGCGGCTGCGGCAATTCGTCGCCACTCCGGCTGATGAGCTGCACATGAGTGATGCGGCACACGGCTTCCACCAGCAGCCGCGCTTCCAGGCGGGGCAGTCGGCAGGTATCCAGCCATTGTTGGAAAGTCATGATTGCTTCTTTAAACCAATAAAACGGCGGCTATGGTAGCCGAAACGGCGGCGCGGCAAAAGGCTACCTGAAAGCGTCGGCTCGGATGCAGTTTCTAGCCAAGCTAAAAATGATGATCGCCATTGCAGCGGCATTTTCAGGTAGCCTCCTGCCCTGCCCAACAGGCCATTTTTGCCGTTGTTATTGAGTGGTGCAGCAATGCGGAAGGCTACCTGAAACTTGCTCGGCGACTCGTGCGGAAACAGCATCGCCTCCGAGCCGTCCCGCCCATCTGCCGCAGGCAATAATCTGCCAAAAAAACGCGGCTATCGCAGCTTTATTCCTTACCCACAAAAGCTGTGGAAAACTTTGTGGAAAACCATGTGGGAAGCGTAAGATTTCCTGATAAATCAGGCCTTGGCTTAGGTTGCATAAAAAATGGCCAATTTTTATAAAATATATAGATATCAATATCTTAAACGAAAGCGAAACTTGTCAAGCGGCAGATTTGAGCCTTTATGCCAATCCGAAAGCGGCTTCCTTAGCCTCTTGTGGGAAAACCAAAAAAATTTCCGCCAAAACGCTTGACAGGGCGCGTAGCTAACGTAAATTGCCGTCCTGTCTGAGAATTTGCCCAGCGAAAGATTTATCGTGCCATCAAACCCTTTTTTTCCACCCAAACATACCGACACCCCGCCCGCCGCTTGGTTGTTTTGCCGCGTGATCGACAACTACGGCGACATCGGCGTTTCCCTGCGGCTGGCACGCCGGTTGAACGAAGCCGGTTTTCAGGTAACCCTCTGGCACGACCACCCCGCCGCGCTGGCCAAACTGCTCGGCGAAGCCCCGCCGCCTGCCGCGATTCGGGCGCACCATTGGCAGGGCGACGCGGCCGAAAGCATCGCGGCCGAATTGGCCGCGGTTGCGCCCGCCTTAGTCATCGAAACCTTCGGCTGCGATTTGCCCTCCGCCGCGCTGGCCGCCGTCCGCACACACCGCCCGCTGTGGTTCAACTGGGAATACCTCAGCGCCGAACCTTGGGCGGAAGCCATGCACGGCAAGCCTTCGCTGCAAGCCGACGGCACGGAAAAATATTTCTGGCTGATGGGTTTTAGCGAAACCAGCGGCGGCCTCCTGCGCGAAGCAGGCTACCTGAAAAAACAGCAGGCTTTTCTCGCTAACCCCGCTGCCCAAGCCGCCTTGCGCCGCCGTTTGGGGCTACCTGAAACCCCGCGCCGCGCCGTGCAATGTTTCTGCTTCGGCTATGCCGGCGCACAATGGGCCGATTGGCTCGCCGCCTGGCAGGCAGCGGGCGAAGACTTAGATATATGGCTGGCAGACCAGCAAATTATCCACAGCCTGCGCCAAGCCGGCACGATTCCGGAGCATGCCCTGCGCGAGCCCGGTAGCGTGTGGCAGGCCGGTGCGGTGCGGCTTATCCGCATCGGCTTTGTGCCGCAGGCCGAATTTGATGCCGTGCTGTGGCTGGCCGATATGGCCATCGTGCGCGGCGAAGACAGCTTCGTGCGCGCCCAGCTCGCCGGCAAACCCCTGCTGTGGCACATCTATCCGCAAGCCGAGCAAGCACACCTGCCCAAGCTGCACGCCTTCTGGCATAAAGCCGCCGCGTTTGCCCCGCTGCCCGCCGCCCACCAAGCCCTTTCCGACGACCTGAACCACGCCGCCACGCTCACGCCCGCCGCCCGCACCGAAAGCTGGCGGCAGCTGCTGCAACAGCTGCCGCAATGGCGTCAGGCTGCCGAGCAATGGCAGGGCGAACTGCTGCGCCAACCCGATGCCGTAGAGCGCGTGCTGGCACGTTGGCCGAAGCTGGTGGGCTGAAAGTACATTGCTGCCGCCCAAACGCTGCTCAAACAACTTTCAGGTAGCCTTAAAAGGCTACCTGAAAACCAATCCGGGCAACAAAATGATTTACACGCCGCAAAAGCCCGCCCGCGCAGATTTCGGTATAATGCGCCCCTGTTTTAACAACCACCTAATGAGAACAAACCCATGAAGCACACCCTCTCCGCCATCTTGCTGGCCGCACTGCTGCCTCTGGCCGCCTGCAACGCCCAGCCTGCCGTGCAGCAGAACGCCTCCGGGGCTGCCGCTTCGGCCGCCTCCGCTCCCGCCGGCAGTCCTGAAGCCGTTATCCGCAACAAGCTCACCCAAACCTACGGCGACCAAGGCCTGGAAGTGTTGAGCGTTACCCCCGCTCCCGTCAGCGGCCTGTATGAAGTGTTCCTTTCCGGCAACCAGCTGGTGTACATGACTGCCGACGGCAACTATATGTTTACCGGCGATTTGATTGATGTGACCAAACGCAGCAACCTTTCCGAAACCCGCCGCGAAGAGCTCAACCGCATCGATTTCTCCACCCTGCCGCTCGATTCCGCCATTAAAGAAGTGCGCGGCAACGGCAGGCTGAAAGTGGCCGTGTTCTCCGACCCCGACTGCCCCTTCTGCCGCCGTTTGGAAAAAGAATTCGAGCAGATGACCGACCTCACCATCTACAACTTCATGATGCCCATCCCCAGCCTACACCCCTCCGCCGAAGCCAAAGCCGTGCGCATTTGGTGCAGCCCCAACCGCACCGCCGCCTGGACCGAATGGATGCGCAAAGGCAACGTGCCGCCCGAATCCGCCGGCTGCGAAAACCCGGTGAAAGAAACCATGGCGCTGGGCAACCGCTACGGCTTCAACGGCACCCCCACCATGGTGTTCCCCAACGGTAAAATAGTGCCCGGCTATATGCCGAAAGATGATTTGCAGCAAGCATTGGAAGCCAACCAGAAATAAGGCATCTGCCCAAACGAAAGGCTACCTGAAATTTCAGGTAGCCTTTTTATTGCCAATGATGCAGCCGACCGGCGCAGCC
>ERZ772827.371-NODE-371-length-25147-cov-7.627013_pt1 | contig 25147 bp, 19 predicted proteins | sample MGYA00580850_ERZ772827 | MGnify/ENA primary metagenome ERZ772827 (study PRJEB29015, sample SAMEA2737950) | human oral metagenome | biome: human oral; feature: human-associated habitat; material: dental | place: China | collected 2145 ... | reverse complement strand
CCGCGGGACCATATCGTCCGGCGCAGTGGACAGTGCCTCAGAACCTTCAGAGTCTTCAGGGTCTTCAGGGTCTGCAGGGTCTTCAGAGGCTACGGTGTCGTGGGAGTCGGCCATGGCCGCATTGTCCCGCACCTGACTGCGCGTGCGCGGTAGCGGGGAACCAGGTGTCGCGCACATGCGGTAGACGCGCACAGTCCCACAGTCCTTCTGAAGCTTTCTCAGCGCAGCTTTTTGACGCCGCCCGCCGGCCGGAGGGCGCCTGATCGCCCTTGAGCAACTCTGAGCTCGTAGAACCGGAACGGGCAGCGCCCCGTTCAGTGACCCTGACCCGAGTCCTCGGGGTGACGCAGGTGCTCTCGAGCGACGGCCAGGGCCTGAGCGCGGGCCTCCTTGTCCTCACGGCGCCCGCGTACGACCAGCGCTGTAACCGACACGGCCAGGCCGCCCCAGATAATGACGATGGCAACGAGCATGAGGGTGATCGCGGGACCGGTCATCTCACTTCACCTCCTCATGGGCGTCCAGATCGAGCGGGGTGAACTGGTCCACCGGCGTCCTCCAGGGGATCACGGTCAGCACGATGGTCGCCACCGCCCCCACGAAGAGCATGCCCCATCCGAACACGGCCTCGAAACCGTGCGAATACGTGTAACCGTCATGTGCGTAGGACCATGCGGTCTGAACGAACATGTAGCCGAGGAGCAGGGGGACGACGACCGCGATCATCACCCGCCACCATGTCCCCACCACACGGGTCTCGGAGACCACGTTGAGATGGCGCTGGAGGACCTTGAAACGGCGCAGGACCAGGCCCAGTCCGAGGCACATGATGATCGCCGAGGCCACGACACCGATGTTGTTGATGTACGCATCGACGACATCGAGGTCGTACAGCCCCGAAGAGGTCCCGAAGAGCACGAAGGACAGGACGGCGCTGGGCAGGCCGCAGGCGAAGGTGGCCGTGATGTTGGACCACCCGAACTTCTCGGCGATCGCAGGCGCCACGACCTGGATGATGGAGATGAAGGAGGTCAGACCCGCCAGCGTGAAGGAGGCGAAGAAGAGGAAGCCGAAGATCGGCCCGCCCGGCATTTGGGAGATGACGGTCGGGAAGGTCACAAAGGCGAGGGCGGGTCCCGAGATGCCCTCGAGTTCGCCGACCGTGACGTTCTGCACGTGCGCCATGAAGCCGAGGGTCGCGAAGACGCCGATGCCGGCGAGCAGCTCGAAGGAGGAGTTGGCGAAGGCCGCCGTCAGCCCCGTGCCCACGAGATTGGAGCGACGCTTGAGGTAGGAGGCGTAGGTCAGCATGATCCCGAACCCGATGGACAGTGAGAAGAAGATCTGTCCGAAGGCGGCCATCCATACCCGGTAGTCGCCCAGCTTGCTCCAGTCGGGGGTGAACAGGGTGTTGAGTCCATCGGTGGCGCCGGGCAGGAGCATGGCGCGCACGACGAGCATCAGGAACATGACGACCAGGATCGGCAGGAAGACCCGGTTGGCGCGTTCCACTCCTTTGGAGACGCCACGGGCGATGACATACAGCCCGAACGCCCACACGAGCACCAGCGGGATGATGACGCCGGCGATCGGCTCGGCGGAATAGGCAGGAGTGCCGGCTTCCGAGACCTCGCCCAGACCGATGTAGTCGCTGAAGAAGCCGGAGGCGTCATCCCCCCAGGCGGTGGTCAGGGAGAAGATCGTGTAGCGCAGCGCCCAGGCGACGATGACGGCGTAGTAGGTCATGATGACGAAGCAGATGACGACATGCCACCACCCCAGCCACTCGAACTTGGTGGATAGGCGCCGGAAGACGGCCGGGGACGACCCCCGGTAGCGGTGCCCCAGGGCGTAGTCGAGGAGGAGAACGGGCACACCCGCGGCCAGGAGGGCGACCACATAGGGGATCATGAAGGCGCCGCCGCCGTTGGAGTAGGCGACGCCGGGGAATCGCCAGATATTGCCCAGCCCGATGGCTGAGCCGATAGCGGCCATGAGGAAGCCGAACTGGCCACTCCACTGCTCGCGTGCGGGCACCGAGGACGTGGGGGTGGAGGACATGATGAAGCCCCCTGTAGGTGATTGGGCGGTCGTCTTGAGGCGGCGTCGTGCACACGGCGTCGCCGACCTGCGGGAAGAACGCAGAGACGGTGAACCCGGGCACCCTATCCCTGCTCACTGAATGACACTTCAGTGTTTCACGATTTGGAACATCAAGACCGTGAAGCGCCGTAAAGCGCCATCAAGCACCGTACAGCGCTGTCTTGGCTGTCTTGATGTGTTGAGCGGATGTTGAGCGGAGCGGGACTACTCGATCCGGGAAGCCTGCCAGGCGGCACCGACGATACCGGCGGTGTTGAGCAGGGCGGCGGGCACGATCTCCGTGTGCAGCTCAAGCAGCGGCAGGAACTTCTCGTGCTTCTTCGACACTCCCCCGCCGACGACGAACAGATCCGGGGAGAAGAGCATTTCGACGTGGGAGTAGTAGCGCTGCAGTCGTTTGGCCCATTTCTTCCATGACAGATCCTGGAGAGTCTTCTGCCCCGAGGAAGCACGGGTCTCGGCGTCGTGGCCATCGATCTCCAAGTGGCCGAGCTCGGTGTTGGGCACCAGGGTGCCGTCCACGATGACCGCCGAGCCGATACCTGTTCCCAGCGTGGTGACGATGACGGTGCCGCCCACCCCCTTGGCAGCGCCGTAGGCGACCTCGGCCAGGCCCGCGGCATCGGCGTCGTTGAGCGCATAAGAGCGTCGACCGAGTGCCTGCGTCATGAGCTCATTGACATTCAGCCCCACCCAGGACTTATCGAGATTGGCCATGAACCGGACGGTCCCGTGCACGATGGGAGCCGGAAAGGTGATTCCGACGGGCACGTCGGGCTCGACGCCCAGCTTTTCGATGATCTGCCCGCACACCTCGGCCACCGCCTCGGGAGTGGAATGCTGCGGGGTGTCGATGCGGACGCGCTCGCCCGCGAACTCGCCGGTCTCCAGATCGACGAGGGCTCCCTTGATGCCTGATCCGCCGATATCGATCCCGCACGCCACCCGGGTCACCTGGCTCATGACAGCCTCCTGAGAATCTTCTGACCAGTACGGGCTGAGAATATAAGAGAAAGCGGTTGCCCAGGGACCGATTGTCCTCGGATTCCGGGGCAATCATGATGCACGGAGGTTGGGCACCGGCGGGGTTGCACTCGGACCCGGCCGTCGACTACGACCGGGTCCGATGCCGACCTTTGCCACCGCCCCCGTCATCGGCTCCGCTGCGGGTCAAGCCCCGGTGCGGGACATCGCCGCGCCCGAGAGCCTCTTGGCCCACAGATACAGCCCTAGCGTCATACCAGCGAAGAGCAGCACGCCGATGATCTCGGAGACGGTCGTGAAGCCGGCGCCGACGACAGCGAGAGGCTCGTCTTTCCCAGTGGCGGCAACGATGCCGGCCAAGGCCACGCCGAACAGGCTCTCCCCCACGATCAGCCCGGTCGCCGCCAGGGTGCCCAGCCTCTTCGTGCTCTCCGGATCCGCGGCCCTCGCCGCCCAGCGATCGTAGACCAGACCCGCCAGAGCGCCGATGGGAATGATGAGGGTCAGGCCCATCGGCAGGTACATGCCCATGCCCACGGCCAGCGGCGGCAGGCGCAGCCTGTTGCTCGAAGCGCGTCCGAGCAGCTCGTCGATAATGACCACGACCGCTCCGATCACAACGCCCAGGCCCAGGAGCCCCCAGTCGAGATCGCCGCCGAAGACCCCCTTGGCCAGCGAGGACAGAAGCGCTGCCTGAGGCGCCGCCAGGGCATTGTCAGTCGCGCCGGGCGCACCGGCGAAACCGAAGCTGTTATTGAGCAGTTGCAGAACCGGCGGAATAACCACCGAGCCGAAGAGAACGCCGATGATCAGGGCCACCTGCTGCTTCCACGGGGTGGCGCTGACGAGCTGTCCGGTCTTGAGATCCTGGAGGTTGTCGTTCGAAATGGTGGCCACCCCGAAGACGACCGCGGCGGTGAACAGGGTATAGGCGATCAGCGCATCACCCTGATCAGACGACTGTGCACCGTGCACGACCTTGATGAGCAGAGCGGCGGTGATCACAATGAGAATGCCGACCCCGGAGATAGGACTGTTGGAGGCGCCGATCAGACCCGCCATATAGCCGCAGACGCCGGCAACGGCCAGGCCGATCAGCAGCACGAAGAGGATGCTGACGACGACCATGCCGGTCGCGTGATGGGCGATGGGCGTGTGCCGCACGAACAACCACAGCAGCAGCCCGATGGGGAGCATGGAGGCCAGGGTCACCCAGGCGACCACGCGCATGGACAGATCGCGCTCGGAGACGGGCACCTCCGTCCCATCGTGACGTGCGCGGGTGGCCGCCAGAGCCTCCTTGACCCCTCGGACGATGGGCAGAGCGATCTTGGCGAGGGTCCAGATCGCGGCGATCGCCATGGCCCCGGCCCCCACGAAGCGCACATCGGAGCTGAAGATACCCGACACGATCTCGCCGAGGTCGCCGCCTGCGGGAATCTGACCGGCAGTGCGCAACGGCAGCATGACGCCGAAGGAGATCACCAGTCCGACGATCATAGCGATGCCGACGGTCATGCCGACGAGGTGGCCCACACCGATTAGAGCCAGCGAGAGACTGGCGCTGATCATGCTTCCGCCGGAACCGACGCGAAAGGTCCTCTCAATGCTGCCGGCCACGACCTTCATCGCCGCCAGCAGGGCGAGGCCGGCAGACGTCAGGCCGCCCACGACGATGACGAGCAGACCGCGCTTGTTCTCCTGCACGCCCTCGGCGCTGTCTCCCACGCGCAGCACCTCTGCCGCGGCCACGCCTTCCGGAAATGGCAGGTCCGATCCGGTGACAAGCGCACGTCGCAGGGGAATCGAGTACATGACGCCGAGAACACCGCCCAGGGCGGTCACGAGTGCGGTCTGCCAGTAGGGGAAGCCGGTCCACCAGCCAATCATGACCAGGCCGGGCAGCACGAAGATAATGGCGGACAGCGTGCCAGCCGCCGAGGCGATGGTCTGGACGATATTGTTCTCCGCCACGGAATGATCGCGGAAATAGCGCAGAATCGCCATGGAGATGACCGCTGCCGGGATAGAGGTGGCGAAGGTGAGGCCGACCTTCAGGCCAAGGTAGACATTGGCCGCGGTGAAGACCAGGGTGATGAGGCCTCCGATGATGACGCCTCGCACCGTGAGCTCACGTGCACCTGGTGCAGCGGGAACAGTATTGCTGGACATAGCACTCCTACAACATAGGGGCACCGCAGTGGGGATCAATGGGGATCGGTGGGCGCCCACAGATCACAATACGCCTCGATGGGAGAATTCCGTAAAGAAATGCAGGCCTTTCTACCGCACAGGATGCCCGGTGAGCAGCGCGGCCGGGCATTAGCCCCCGTGATCCGAGGAAGATCTTCAGGCAGCAGCATGCCGGATAACAGAAAAGCCTTGCTCCGTAAACACGGAACAAGGCTTCATTTATTCGTGGAGCTAGAAGGAATCGAACCCCCGCCTCCCCCACAATAGTGGGAGCGCGCTACCAACTGCGCCATAGCCCCATCCGCACACGCATCACGACCGATGTCGAAATGCATACCGTGGAGCTAGGGGGATTCGAACCCCCGACCTCTTCCATGCCATGGAAGCGCGCTACCAACTGCGCCATAGCCCCATTTATGATCGCCGCCCTGGGCGACGGGGATTAGTCTATGAACTCCTCACCGCTGCGGGCAAATCCATTTCACGTGCGGTACCTCACCACCACGATCGGCCCTTGCGGACGGTCAGGACAGGTGCCCGCCGTGCGCGCCAACATCGCCGGAGTCTCCTTCCCCACCGCCGTTCCACCGCGAGATCCTCCACTCCGGAGGCCGGTTCATGCTGTTCAGCACCGCATAACGGCAGTTGCCCAGACCATGCAGCCCGAACCACGAGGAGGGGTCAAGCCCCAGAAGATGGGTCGTCCCCAGAGTGATGGCCGCCCCGTGTGCAACGACAACCGCGGTGCCACCCACCGCCGCAGCGATCTCCCGCATCGCTGTTCCCACTCGAAGAGCGGCATCGCTGCGGGTCTCAACTCCCACCCCCTCCGGATCGCCTCCGGACCGCCATACGTCGAACTGCTCGGGCCACCGCTCCTCGATCTGAGCACGGCTCAGCCCCTCCCATCGGCCGAAGGACCTCTCAGCAAGACGATTATCGACATGCACGCCCAGGCCAACGGCCGAGGCCAGCACCTCGGCGGTCTGTCGAGCCCGCTCCAAAGGGGAGGAGAAGATCGCCGCCGGATTCAGGGCCACGAGATCCGGAGCCGCCGAAGCGGCCTGATCACGTCCAACGTCATTGAGCGGGATGTCGACACGCCCCTGAATCCGGCCCTCAAGGTTGTAGTCGGTCTGGCCGTGCCGCCATAGGACGAGCGTCATCGGCACGCCTTCTCAGCAGGCCGCATCAACAGGAGTCAAGACATCCTCAGGCAGCTCGATGGGCGGGCAATCCTTCCATAAGCGCTCGAGCTCGTAGTATTCACGATCCTCGCCCTGTTGCACGTGAATGATGACATCGGTGTAGTCGATGAGCACCCAATGGGCCTCCTCAAGGCCCTCGCGCAGCCTGCGCTTGGCCCCGGCCTTGAGCATGGCCTCATCGATCGCATCGACGATGGCGCGGACCTGACGATCGTTGTCACCCGAGAGAATGAGGAAGACATCGGTCAGGACAAGCCGCTCGGAGACGTCGATGGCGACAATGTCACCAGCCTTCTTCTCTGCGGCGGCACGAGCAGCGGTGCGGGTCAGGGCGACAGCATGGTCAGTAGCGGGCACAAGACTCCTTGCGGTAAACAGCCAACGGGACCCGACTCGTCAGCCCAGCAACGAGGTCCATGTGGGGATGGCCCCGAGGCCCTCTGCGGAGCTGCTGCCCCCGCGGTTGAGGACGAACCACACCACGGTGATGACCACCAGCACAACGACGATGGCGATCAACACCATCAGCAGTATCTTGCCCATCTTCGATGTCTTCGGCGGCTCAGCGACATTGGCGGGGTTGACCGGAGAGCCCATCGGGGCGGGATTGCTCCATCCCGCTTCCGGACTGGGGGGCGCCTGCATCACAGGTTCGGAGAACTGCGGTTCAGGAGCCGGCTCGGGCATCGGCTCATATGGGGTGAAGGCCGGTACGGATGATGTGGTCTCTTCAGCAGCGGCTGCAGACGCTTCCGACTCAGTAAGAGCGGGAGCAGCGCCGGGCCGGCCGGCCTCCGGCCGCAGAATACGCCACTGCGGGTTGTCGATGCCGTCGAACTCGTCATCAACCGGACGAACTTCGCTGAGCTCTCCAGTATTGCTATCGACTGTGCGCACTCCCTGAGCCGCGTTGGGAATCCGCACGGTGGGCCGACGAGCCGGCCCGCCAACAGTCGTATCCGTCGCCCAATCGGGCAGGCTGCCGGCACCCGGACTGTCAGGCGCACTATCGGGCATCGCGTACCCGTCACCGCCTGCAGCGACCTGGCCGGGGCCGCCCGACTCGTACCCATCACCGCCCGGAGAAGCCGGACTGGGCCCACCCGGTCCGAATCCTTCGCTGACTCCTTCGCTGACTCCATCACTGAATCCGTCGCTGACTTGGGGAACCTGAGCGGGGCCGCCCGCCCCGTACCCATCACCGGCGGTGGACTGCGTTCCCGCATCAGTGGCGTCAGCCGGTGGTACATCGCGGTTGAAAAGAGAGCGCCTTTCAGGCAAAACGGCCGGTTCGCCCATGGGCGGGGCCGATGGATGAGAAGAGGGCGACGACACGTCAACCGGTCTCATCACACCGGTCGGCTGAGAAGAGATGTCCTCGATATCGTCGTCGGACAGAGAGGTGTTGGCGACCTGCGGCACCGGATCGGCGAAAGAGTCATCGGGAGCCGCCCCGGTCCCACCAGGGGCGACAGGGGTGAAGGGCGCGGCCGAGCCGCCCTGATCGCCCGAAGGCACCTCCCGCCCGAACACGGATCCCGTTGCAGGACCGGGGGCTGATGGTGACGCCGTCTGCATGGGAGACTCGGGCGCATAGGGGCGTGACCGCCATGAATCGTCTGCACTCTCGGCTTCGCGGGGCAGCGTCGGACTCGTCGGAGCGCTCTGTGCGGACGGGACCGCGGGCTCGTCCGCAAGTCGATTCCCAGGACCAGGGTAAGCGGATGCGCCGCCTTCCAGGCCCCCCGGTGCCGCCTCGCCATCGCGCACAGGCGGCGTCCACGCTCCCGCTTCGGAGATGCCAGTCGCCTGAGGCCGCTCGGGAGACTGCAGAGCACGTGCCGCTTCCGCCTCGTCGAATGACGGTGCAGAGGCCGGGCTGCCCAAGGCGCGCCGCCCCGGTGCAGCATCGAGTGGACTCTCCGCGCGAGGCGCGGAAGAGGCAGATGCAGCCGACACGACAAGCTCGTTGACCTCCACCGCCCGCGAGCCGGATGAAGCCGCGTGGCTGCCTGTGGCCTCCAGACTGGGAGACGCGATCGCAGGCTGCTCGGCCAGCGGGTCCTGCAGCGCCTTGGCCTGCTCGGGAGTGATCTCCCCCGAGGCGACGGCCGCGCGCAGTGCCGCAGCCTCCTGACGCAGACGCTTGAGCTCTCGCCGGGTCAGAAGAGGCTGCTGCCCGGTCAAGATGGCCTCGCGCTCAGCAGCGCGTTCAGCCTGCCGCATCGCCCGTCGACTGCGACGAGTGCCGGTGTCATCATCTGCGGCATCGGACTGGCTCTGGTTGACGTCGGTGGGATCACTCACCGTCGTTCTCCTTCCTCAGGGACTGCTCCCGTGCGACACGAGCGGTCATCGACGTCGTCGATGCCGAACGCTCAACCGTGCGGTAAAGACCGTACTTGCGGATGTACTGGACGACGCCGTCGGGTACGAGATACCAGACGGGAATGCCTCGGGCGACCCGACTGCGGCAGTCCGTGGATGAGATCGTCATCGCGGGCACTTCCACCAAAGACACAGTATCCTCAGGCAGGCCGGTATCCGTTAAGACATGCCCGGGGCGTGTGACACCGACCAGGTGAGCCAGGTCGAATATCTTCGCATTATCCTTCCACGTCAAGATCTGCGCCAAGGCGTCGGCTCCGGTGATGAAGTAGAGCTCGGCGCCGGGATACTCGGCGATAACATCGTGGAGAGTATCGACTGTGTATGTCGTACCACCGCGATCAATATCCACCCGCGAGACGGTGAAATGCGGATTCGAAGCGGTGGCGATGACCGTCATGAGGTAGCGGTGCTCCGCCGGTGTGACACGACGGTTCTTCTTGAAAGGCTGATTCCAAGTCGGCGTGAAGAGGACCTCATCAAGTCCGAAGGCGTACTGCACCTCTGAGGCCGCTACAAGATGCCCATGATGAATCGGATCGAAGGTGCCACCCATAATGCCGATACGCAACTGGCGCGAGGCGTCACTCATCGGCGCCGCCTCTATTGCTCTTCGGCACTGCTGCTCCTTACGGTCACTGCGAGCGGTGTGCACGCAGACGCGCCCATCCTGCCACGGACAAGACGTAGTAAGCCTCGTGCCACGCCCGCACGCGCAAGCGTGATCGGTATCGCGCTAACAGGCATCAAGAGGCTGATCACGTCCTACAGAGCAATCCTGGACTTCTGACACTTCCGGCACTCCTGCGCACTCACGGCCGCACATGACCGTCTCCTTCGACAATCCATTGCGTCGTCGTCAGGGCCGCCAATCCCATGGGCCCACGAGCGTGAAGCTTCTGAGTGGAGATGCCGAGCTCGGCCCCCAGACCCAGCTGGCCGCCATCGGTGAAACGGGTGGAGGCATTGACCATGACGACGGCGGAATCGACAGCTCCGGTGAAGCGGTTCATGGCGGCGATGTCCTGGGTGAGGATTGCCTCCGTGTGCCCGGTGGACCACTGCGAGATGTGGGCGACGGCCTCTTCCAGGTCGGATACCACTCGCAGCGCCAGATCGAGACTGCCGTACTCGGTGGCCCAGTCCTCCTCAGTGGCGGGCACCAGGAGGGCCTCGCAGCCGGCCCGCGCGGCCGGCCCGCGCAACGCGGTCTCGGCCGCCTCATCCGCGTGGAGGGTGACGCCTTCGTCCCACAGCGCCGCCGCCACGGTCGGCAGGAGGCGGTCGGCGACGTCATGGTGGACCAGAAGAGTCTCGGCGGCGTTGCACACACCTACGCGCTGAGTCTTCGCGTTGACGATGAGCGGCACCGCGGCCTCGAGGTCGACGCAGGAATCCGCGTAGATATGGCAGTTTCCACTGCCGGTCTCGATGACGGGCACTGCGGACTGCTCGACGACGGCCTTGATGAGCCCCGCCCCACCGCGCGGCACGAGCACATCGATGAGCCCGCGAGCCTGCATAAGCGCTGCAGCCCCGGCTCTTCCGGCGGAATCAATGGTTGCGACCAGGTCAGCGGGCAGGCCGGTGGAGACCAGGGCGGCGCGCAGAACATTCACAATCGCCGAGTTGGTATGCGCGGCGGCACTGCCGCCGCGCAGCACGACGGCATTGCCGGACTTCAGCGTCAGGGCGGCAACATCGACAGTGACATTGGGACGGGCCTCGTAGATCATGCCGACCACGCCCATGGGAACGCGCACACGGCGCACCCGAAGACCGTTGGGAAGGGTCTGACCATCGACGACCTCGCCGATCGGATCGGGCAGGCCGGCGATCTCGCGCAGAGAAACGGCGATGGCGGCGATGCGGTCGGGGGTCAGGCTCAGGCGGTCGATCAGCCCTTCGGTCATGCCCTCAGCACGGGCGCGCTCGACATCGTCCCTGTTGGCGGCCAGGATCTCCTCGGTCGCCTCCAGAAGGCCATCAGCCATGGCATGCAATCCGGCGTCCTTGAGCTCACGGCGCGCCGCAGCCACGGATCGCTGCGCGCTTCGAGCGGCTCGGGCCGTGCGGGCGACCAGTTCGGTCGCGTCCTGCTGATAGGAACTGTTGGCATGAGAGCTCATGGCAGCACCATACGGCGCCGGACCCGCATCGCGGGAGCGTGCTTGGCGCATATGGAACGCGAATCGCATCCTCATCCTGAGAGCGACGACTGATGATGACCGGACCCGGCTACCACGCCGTGGGAAGACGCGCTAAGATGCCTCAGGCGAGGGCGCTTGACCGTTCCGCCCATGGCTTGAGCACCCGCATCGCTCGCCGTGGGTCGACACCACCACCACCCGCGGTTGAGTGCCCTCGCCCCTCCCACATCTGCGCGTATGGTCCGCCGCACTGTAAGTCTCTCTAAGCCTCTCTAGGTCTGTCCCAAGATCACGCGCAGTACCGAAGCAGTTGCAGAAGCAGTACAGAATTCGCCATCGGATTCTCCCGACCGAAGAGCGAGCGAGAAGCGAGTACCGTCCATGAGGATCACGCACCTGGCAGCGAGCAACTGGCGGAACTTCAAAAATATAGACTTCAGCGTCGGAGAACGCCTCTTCGTCGTGGGGCCCAACGCAGCCGGCAAGTCCAACCTCTTGGATATATTCCGGTTCCTGTCCGACATCGCCGGTCAGGGAGGCGGGCTCGCCTTCGCGATCAAGCGCCGTGGCGGATTGGGAAAAGTACGCAGTCTGTTCTCCCGATATAATGCCAGGGGACGCCTTGTCGTTGACGTGAAGCTGCGGGACGGCGAGGACACGTGGCGATACAGGCTCTCCGTCAAGGGCGAGAGAGGGGGGCAGAACCGGCCTGTCGTCGATGAAGAGCTAGTGACCAAGAACGATAGAGAGATTCTCAGGCGCGCCGATGATCGGGACCGGAAGGATGAGGTGCTCCTGACCCAGACGCACCTCGAGCAGGTCGCCTCCAACCAGGCTTTCCGTCCCATCGCCGACTACTTCGACCGGGTTCAGTACTTCCACCTCGTTCCGCAGATCATCCGCGATCCCTCGCGTGCCGTCACCTCCGGTGACGATCCCTTCGGGAGCAGCTTCATCGCCCAGATGAACGCAACCGCACCCCGAACCCGCGACGCATGGCTCAGACGCATGCAGGAGGCCCTGCGCGCGGCGGTCCCCGGCTTCGAGTCACTCTCCATTGAGCTCGACCCCGCTGGCAAGCCGCACCTGATCGCGGGTTACAAGAACTGGCGCCCGACGCCGTCGAAACAGAACGAGACGGACTTCTCAGACGGCACGCTCCGGCTTATCGGACTCCTGTGGGCCATCATCAAGATGCCGGCGAATCCGGGGGTACTGCTGCTGGAGGAGCCCGAACTCTCTCTCAACAGCGCAATTGTGAAGATCCTGCCTTCGGTACTCGCACAGGCACGGCGTTCTTCAGATCTTCAGATCATTCTGTCCACTCATGCCCCCGAGATCCTCAATGACGAAGGCATCAGCCCGGATGAGGTTCTCCTCCTTCGCGTCACGGACGACGGCTCGCGCGCGGAGCTCCTCTCCTCATTGCCGGATGCGAGCGACCTCGACCTGGGGCTGACCATCTCGGACGTTGTCGACGATCTCATTGCTCCTGACGATCTCACGGGGCTGTTCAAGGCCGCGCGGAGTCGTCGATGACTGGAGACCCTTACGTTGAGGTCGCCGTCGAGGGAGATTCCGACACCGGTATGGCCCAGGTTTTCCTCAATAACGCGGGACTTGCGCTTTATCGCCCGTGAGCACTGGGATATCGCCAAGGCGCAAGAATGCAGCCCCAGCCTTCGCCGTACGGTCATGAGGCTGAGATCAATGCGCAGTCGGCTCCTCGCCGCATCGCCTGAGGTCTGATCGCCCCGCGAATCGACGGCGCACAGACGGCAGGCGGATCTTCACGCGCCCGCGGTGTGAGGGAGCTCGGCGAGGTCGTCGCGGTGCACCACGGGGGCGACATGATCGAGTGCGTCGGCGGCCCCCTGCCTGCGTGCCTGGAGGACCTCCTCGAGCTCGGTGGCGCAGTAGCGGCAGATGCCCCGGGCCACGGCCCCTGCGGGTCCCACGACCTCCACCACCGCCCCGGACTCGAAGTCCCCACTGACGCCGATGACACCGGGCAGGAGAAGAGACTTCTTGCCGACGGTGATGGCCCGCTGAGCACCGGCATCGATCGTCACGCGCCCCTCGGGAATGGAGGCGTGGGCCATCCACAGTCGCCGGCTGGGACGGTGCGGACCAGTCGGCGCGAACCAGGTGCCCAGGTCGGCGGGCACTTCCCGCTGCCCCAGGAGGCGCGGAGCGTCATCAGCCGCGGCGATGATCGTGGCGGTTCCCGACGCGCAGGCGATCGTCGCGGCCTGAAGCTTGGTACGCATTCCGCCGGTGCCGAGTGAGCCGCCGCGCCCCGACACATCCACCGCACCGAGTTCCTCCGGCGCTTCGACATAGCGCACAGGCCGAGCACCGGGCGTGCCCGGCCTGGCCGTCCACATGCCATCGACGTCGGTGAGCAGCACGAGAGCATCAGCGGTGACCAGATGAGCCACGAGAGCAGCCAGGCGGTCGTTGTCCCCTAAGGTGAACTCGGTCGTGGCAACAGCATCGTTCTCGTTGACGATGGGCACGACCCCCATTGAGAGCAGAGCATCGAAAGTGGCGCGCACGGTCCGGTAGTGAGTGCGTACGGCGACGTCCTGCGCGGTGAGCAGCACCTGAGCGGTCACCACCCCATAGGCGCTCATGGCGGTCTGCCATCGGGAGACCAGGTGGCCCTGGCCCACGGAGGCCGCCGCCTGCAACAGGCGCAGCTCGCCGGGGCGCTCCGTCATGCCAAGGGGAACCAGCCCCGCGGCCACCGCCCCCGAGGACACCAGGACCACGTCATGGCCGCGCTCGCGCAACCCGGCGACAAGACCGGCGACAATATCGATACGGTTGAGATCAAGACCGCCGTCGGGGCGGGTCAGCGACGACGAGCCGACCTTGAGCACGATCCGCGCCCCATCGGCCAGCCGCACCGGCCGGAAGCCCGTCGCCCTCATGCATCGTCCCCGTCATCGCGGTGACTGGCAGCATCCACCCAGATCCCCTCGGCGGCCTCGTCGCGCAGCTGCTGACGAGCGGACTCCTTGGCGTCCATGAGTTCATGGTACTGAGCACGACGCTCCACATTGCTGCGCCGATGCCGATCCTCAAGACGCATGTCAGTGCCCCGGGCCCCGAGAAGCTCTCCCCCAGTCGTCATGGTCGGCTCCCAGGTGAACAGCACCCCGTTGTCGATCGACCCGATGAGGACGGCGTCCCCGGCATGAGCGCCAGCGGTGACCAGCTGGTCCTCCACGCCGCCGGCTGCCAGGCGGTCGGCCAGGTAGCCGACCGCCTCATCGTTGGTGAAATCGGTCTGCTGCACCCAGCGCTCAGGCTTGTCGCCACGCACCTGGTAGACGTCGCCCTCACGCGGATGGTGGATGAGATTCACCGTAGCCAGGGACTCCTTGCCGCGACGGCCGACGGCCGCCGGACGAATCACGGGGCGCTCCCCCTCGGCTCGGGCCACGGTGGCCGCGGAAGCCGTCCGTGCCTGGGTCACGAGCTCGGCCAGGGCGAACGACAGGGCGCGCAATCCCGTATGTGCGACCGCGGAAACCTCGAAAACGGCCAATCCCCGGGAGGCGGCGTCGGAATGCACGAAATCGGCGAGCTCGGCGGCCTCGGGAACATCGATCTTGTTCAGCACCACGACGCGCGGACGTTCCATAAGCGGTACACGACCGGTCCGAGCCGGAGCGTCCTCCGCCTGATCGAGGCGGGCCGCGTATGCGGCGAGCTCGGCCTCAATGGCATCCAGGTCGGACAGAGGGTCGCGGCCGGGCTCGAGCGTCGCGCAGTCCAGGACGTGGACGATCACCGCACAGCGTTCGATATGGCGCAAGAACTCCAGGCCGAGGCCCTTGCCCTGGCTCGCTCCCGGAATAAGCCCGGGGACGTCGGCGATTGTGTACCGCACCTCCCCGGCCTCGACGACCCCCAGGTTCGGTACCAGAGTGGTGAAGGGGTAGTCGGCGATCTTGGGGCGGGCCGCGCTCAATGCGGCGATGAGTGAGGACTTGCCCGCGCTCGGATATCCGACCAGGGCGACATCGGCAATGGTCTTGAGCTCCAAGGTGATGTCGCGAGCCCGCCCGGGCAGGCCCAAGAGGTGGAAGCCCGGCGCTCGGCGCTTGGAGGACGCCAGGGAGAAGTTGCCGCGCCCCCCGGTGCCGCCCTCGGCAACGACGATACTGTCGGTATCACCGACCAGATCCGCGAGCACGGTGCCGTCGGCATCTTTGACGACGGTCCCCTCGGGAACGGGCAGCACCAGATCCTTGCCGTCGGTGCCACGGCGCCAACCGCCCATGCCGGGAGTGCCGTTGCCCGCCGATCGGTGAGGAGAGCGATGGTAGGTCAGCAGAGTGGTGACGCGCGGATCCGCGACGAGTACGACATCGCCGCCGTGACCGCCGTCGCCGCCGTCGGGCCCGGCCAGGGGCTTGTACTTCTCGCGGTGGATCGATGTGCAGCCGTGGCCGCCGTTGCCGCCGACCGCGTGGATGACCACTCGGTCGATGAAGCTGGGCATGATGTCTCCTGAGGGGCTAGGCGAGCAGAGCATATGCCGCGAGGGCGGACGGCACATGCCGTTCGCCCTCGCGGAACCAGAATAGTGATGCGGAGAATGCGGAGAATCAGGCCTCGGGGAGCACGACGTTGACAACCTTGCGGCCGCGGTGAGTGCCGAAATGAACATTGCCGGCAGCAGTGGCGAACAGGGTGTCATCGTTACCGCGGCCCACATTGTTGCCGGGGTGGAAATGAGTGCCGCGCTGACGGACGATGATCTCGCCGGCCTTGACGAGCTGACCGCCAAAGCGCTTAACGCCCAAACGCTGGGCATTCGAATCGCGGCCGTTGCGGGAGGAACCAAGACCCTTCTTGTGTGCCATAGTGAGGCTTCTTTCTCTTAAGCTGGCGTCTGACGCTGGCGCTTGAGAGCGGTGCGCGGGAACGCCGAGGGAGTGGTCAGTTGATCGCGGTGACCTTGACGGCCGTGAGCTGAGCGCGGTGGCCCTGACGCTTGCGGAAGCCCGTCTTGTTCTTGAACTTGAGAATGTTGATCTTGGGGCCCTTCTCCTCACCGATGATCTCGGCGGTAACGGAGGACTTGGCGAGGTCGGCAGCAGTAGTGGTGACCTTGTCGCCATCCACCAGCATGACGGGAGCGAGGGACACCTCGTCACCGATTTCGCCGGCGAGTTTGTCGACAACCACGACGTCGCCGACAGAGACCTTCTCCTGACGGCCGCCGGCCTTGACGATCGCGTAGACCACTTGAATGCTCATCTCTGTCGAATCTTTGGACCATTTCCGGAGAACCTCACGTTCCATCACCGAAGAACGATCCCTTTGGCAGGGTGCAAGACGCACCGGCGAACTACTTTAAGCGATCCGCAGCGTCCGACCAACCCGCGACAGTCGCGCAGGCCTGTGTTCTTGGGCACGAGCCCCGCGCGGAACCATGCGGTCGGACATCCGCCCTCATGAGCCCTCATGACCGGCCCCCGCATGCTCGGGAGAATGACTGTGAGCCTGCTCGGTCGCGGCGGCGATCTGAGCCAGAGCCCCGCGCACTGCGGCACGCGCGGCGTCATCGCGCTCGGGGGCCTCAGCCTGACTGGCCTCACTGCGCGCCTCCGCAGAGCCACCGGACCGCCTGGACGACCGGGATGCAGCGGATTCCTCACGATTCTTGCGACCGCGACGCCCCGCCCCCTTCCGACCGGAGGCCGACATATCCGCGGCCTGGTTCTCGACCGGATTGTCGTGGACGATGAAACCACGGCCTCCGCAGCACTCGCACGGGGTGGAGAACGCCTCGACCAATCCTTGGCCCACACGCTTGCGAGTCATCTGCACCAGTCCGAGAGACGTCACCTCGGTGACCTGGTGGCGAGTGCGGTCTCGCCCGAGGCACTCGATCAAGCGGCGCAGAACGAGGTCGCGGTTGGACTCCAGAACCATGTCCACGAAGTCGATGACCACCATTCCGCCGATGTCGCGCAGTCGCAGCTGGCGGACGATCTCCTCGGCGGCTTCGAGGTTGTTGCGCGTGACCGTCTCTTCAAGAGTGCCTCCGGCCCCTCCGGTGAAACGACCGGTGTTGACGTCAATGACCGTCATGGCCTCAGTGCGGTCGATGATGAGCGTTCCCCCGCTGGGAAGCCAGACCTTGCGATCGAACCCCTTGGCGAGCTGCTCATCGACTCGATGGGCGGCGAAGACATCTTCCGCATCCACCCAGTGCTCAAGGCGATCCGCCAGATCCGGGCTCAACTCGTCCACGTACTGGCTGATCGTCTTCCAAGCGCCGGGTCCTTGGACGACCAGGCGTCTGAAGTCCTCATTGAAGACATCGCGCACGACGCGCACCGCCAGCTCGGGCTCGCCCTTGAGAAGAACGGGAGCCTTGCTGGAGCCCTTGAAGACAGAGGATGCCTTCTTATCGATGGTCTGCCACTGGGAGATGAGGCGCTTGACATCAGCAGTGAGCTGCTCCTCACTGGCGCCCTCGGCGGCAGTGCGCACGATGACGCCGGCGTCATCGGGGATGATGCGCTTGAGGATCTTCTTCAAGCGCGCGCGCTCGGTGTCCGGAAGCTTGCGGGAGATGCCCGTCATCGTGCCTCCCGGGACCAGCACGAGATAGCGACCCGCCAACGTGATCTGGCTGGTCAGGCGCGCGCCCTTGTGCCCGATGGGGTCCTTGGTGACCTGCACGAGGACCGTGTCGCCGCTGGAGAGAGCGTCCTCAATACGACGGGGCTTACCCTCCATGCCGGTGGCGTCCCAGTTGACCTCGCCGGCGTACAGCACGGCGTTGCGCCCCTTGCCCAGGTCCACGAAGGCCGCCTCCATGGACGGCAGCACGTTCTGAACCCGACCGACGTAGACATTGCCGACCATGGATATCTGCGTATGACGGGCGACGTAGTGCTCGACGAGCAGTCCGTCCTCAAGCAGAGCGATCTGATTGAGACCGTCCTGCTCGCGCACGATCATCTGGCGGTCCACACTCTCACGGCGGGCCAGGAACTCCGCCTCGGTGACGATGGGGCGACGGCGTCCGGCCGCGCGTCCCTCGCGACGACGCTGACGCTTGGCCTCCAAGCGGGTCGATCCTTTGAGTGCGGTGACCTCGTCACGGGGATCCCTACCGGCGTCGGAACGGGTGCGGGAGCGCGAGCGGCGGCGACGTCGGCGACTGGAGGAAGCCTCCTCAGCCGCGTCAGCAGTCTCCTCGGCATCGGCCCTCGAGCTTCGGGGATCAGCGGAATCAGAATCCGAGTCCTCTTTACCTTTACCTTTATCCTCTTTTCCGTCCTCCTTCTCGCCCCCCTGACGCGTCTCATTGCGAGAACGGGTCCTGCGGCCGCGGCCTCCACGGCGACGCTTGCGGCGGCCCGCGCCATCGCGCTCGTCATCCCGGGAATCGCCATCGGCGTCGCCCCGATTCTCAGACTCCCCGACATTCCCGGAGTCATTCATGTCATCTGAGTCGTCCGAGTCATCCGCCGGCGCCTCGAGATGTTCGGGCGCGGCCTGGGCCGCCGTGGCCTTACGGCGCCGTCTTCTACCGCCCTTCGACGCGGTCGCGGGCTCGCCGGAGGCGCGGGCCTCGGAGTCTCCCTCATCATCCTGAGCAGCTGTCAGAGCGGGCTGCTCGGCGGCAGGAGCCTGTGCGGGGGCGGTCGTCGCGGCAGTCACCTTACGACGACGGCGTCGAGCGCGCGCGGGGTCCGGGGCCTGAAACAGCAGGGACGCAGCGGGAAGATACGGCGCCCACCCGGGCGCACCAGCCTCGTCGCCCCGCTCGGCGCCGGCCTGCGAGTTCTCAGACCCATCATCAGCTTCGGCATTCTCAGCCTCGGACGCCTCGATTTCTTCAGCAACCTCGGCGACTTCAGAGTCTTCAGCAACGTCAGTGGCTTCAGTGGCTTCCAGATCCGACGACTCCGCCGCATCAGCCGCCTCGGCAACTCGGTCGGCATCAGCGCCCCCGGAGTGAGCCTCCTGAGTCTCCTGAATCCCCTGAGTGCGCGCCTCGCCGTCAGGATCACGACGAGGGTCCCGCGAGTCCTCCGTCAGGACCGGCTGCTCGGCGGCAGGAACCTGTGCGGGGGCGGTCGCAGCGGCAGTCACCTTACGACGACGACGGGCAGGAGCCGTGCCGGTGGACGTCTTCTCAGTCTTCTCAGACTTGGCAGTCTTCTCTATCTTCTCCGCCTTCTCGGCGGCAGCCGCATCTGCGGGCGCTGGGGACGCCTCGGAATCGCGTCCGGAAAAGGATGATGGGTTTGATGTGGACACGGTGGTGCGCACTCTCCGGGTGTCCCTGCCTCCGTCGTACCCACGGTGCTGGGACGCAGTCACGCTCCCGACGAGGGAGCCGAAAAGCCTGTGTTCTCGCCTTGCGGCGTCGGCCTGCGGAAGGACTTAACGATCCGGGAGTGCGGCGGCGCATTGTGCGGCGCACTTCTCCAGAACGGTCTCAACCAAGGGCTCGAGCACCGGATGCCGGTACGCAGCACCCGGAGCCGACGACAGTATTTCACACCGGAGGCCGCAACAGCTCTCAGCTCGCCCAAGGGTCTGCCTCACTCTCACCAATTACCTTCTCTAGCATTCGCAATGCTAGTGCTAGCCTTGCATCGCGGAATTCATGACAAGGTGTCACCACTTGGCTTATACTGCACCTATTACTCCGCGACGATCGCGGCAGATTCACTTATTGCTTTCATCACTCGTCGCGAAAGGTGACGCTGATGGCCCTCGCACCGATGGCACTGGACTCTCTCGACCTGGCTCGATGGCAGTTCGGCATCACGACCGTCTACCACTTCATCCTCGTCCCGCTCACGATCGGCCTGTCCCCGCTCGTGGCGCTCATGGAGACCAACTACGTGCGCACCGGCAACGAGCAATGGCGCGTCGCCACCAAGTTCTTCGGCAAGATCCTGCTGATCAACTTCGCACTCGGCGTGGCCACCGGCATCGTGCAGGAGTTCCAGTTCGGCATGAACTGGTCGGAGTACTCCCGCTACGTCGGCAACATCTTCGGCGCTCCACTGGCCTTCGAGGCGCTTCTCGCCTTCTTCATGGAATCGACCTTCCTCGGCCTGTGGATCTTCGGCTGGGACCGCCTGTCCCCCAAGCTGCACAACCTGTGCATGTGGATGGTCGCCCTGGGAACGAACATCTCCGCCTTCTTCATCCTCGCCGCCAACTCCTGGATGCAGCATCCGGTCGGCACAGTCGTCAATCCCGACACCGGCCGCGCCGAGCTCGACGGCATCAGCGGCTTCTTCGAAGTCCTGAACAACCACATCCTGTGGACCACCCTGATCCATACCGTGTCCTCCGCCTTCCTGGTCGCCGGCGCCGTCGTCCTCGGCGTTTCCGTATGGTGGATGACCAAGGCCGCAGCCGCCGGGCAGAGCTATGAGGCCTACGAGCTGTGGCGGCGCCTGACGCGATTCGGCGCGATCACGATGATTCTCGCCGGCGTCCTGACCTCCGGAAGCGGTCACATGCAGGGCCAGCTCATCGCCGAGGAGCAGCCGGCCAAGATGGCCTCGGCCGAGATGCTGTGCCGGACGGAATCCGGAGCGGGCTTCACGGTGGCCGCCTTCGGCTCCTGCCAGGACGGCACCGCCACGCATGTCATCACGGTGCCCTATGTGTACTCCTTCATGGCCACCAACGATCCCAATGCCGAAGTCATGGGCCTGGCCGACGCCCAGCACATGTATGAGGACCGTTACGGGCAGGGAGTGGACTACACCCCCAATGAGATGGTCGCCTTCTGGTCCTTCCGGCTCATGATCGGGCTGGGCATGATCTCAATCGCCATCGGGGCGCTCGCAATGTGGCTCACCCGCAGGAATCGCATCATCGAGAGCTCCCGGCTGGGCAGCGCCGCGCTATGGACGATGTGGCTTCCCTTCATCGCCTGCTCATTCGGCTGGATCTTCACCGAGATGGGGCGTCAGCCCTGGGTGGTGGTCCCCAACCTGGCCGATCCAGTCTCGCAAGTCCGCATGCTGACGGCCAACGGCGTGTCCACAGTCGTCTCCCCGGGCACGGTCCTGGCCTCAATGGTCATCTTCACTCTCCTGTACGCCGTTCTCGGCGTCATCTGGTTCATTCTGCTGCGCCGCTACATCCGCGAGGGTGTGCGCACGCAGACGGAAGAGTCCGTCAAACTGGTCGATAAGGCCGCTTCCCACAAGACGCCGATCCCCGTCCTGTCCTTCGAGTACTGAGCCGGAAGAAGGAAACTCCCATGACTCTGCCCATCCTCTGGTTCATTCTCATCGCCGTCCTGTGGATCGGCTACCTGACCCTGGAGGGCTTCGACTTCGGTGTCGGCATGCTCCTGAAGATCCTCGGCCGCGATGAGAGGGAGCGCCGGGCGATGCTCGGCACCATCGGCCCCCATTGGGACGGCAACGAGGTCTGGCTGCTGACGGCCGGCGGCGCCACCTTCGCGGCCTTCCCGGAGTGGTATGGCACCCTCTTCTCGGGCGCCTACCTCGTGCTCCTCGCCATCCTGCTGTGTCTCATCGTGCGAGTGTGCGCCATCGAGTGGCGAGAGAAGATCAACGACCAGCCCTGGCGCGACCGGTGGGACTGGGTGCACACGGTCGCCGCCTGGATCCCCTCGATTCTGTGGGGAGCCGCCTTCGCCAATCTGGTGCAGGGAATGAGGATCGAAGTGATCGACACCGCCTCGGGCGCCCCCGTGCCCGCGAGCGAGGTCTCCCCCGATACCCTGGTCTACGGCGCCTCCCACCAGATCACCGGCGGATTCCTCAGCATGCTCACGCCCTTCACGCTGCTGGGCGGTGCAGTCACCTGCCTGCTGTTCCTCACCCACGGAGCGCTTTTCATCTCCCTGAAGACAGCCGGAGAGCTCTCTGAGAGAGCCCTCGCCCTCGCCCGGCGATCTTCACTCGCCTCCACGACGGTCACCGCCGTGTGGGCCCTGTGGGCCCAACTCCTCCACTCGCCCAACGCACTGGCCTGGATTCCTCTCGGTCTTGCCGCACTGGCACTGATCGGCTCGCTGATCCTCACCCAGCAGAACAGCAGCGGAAAAGCCTTCACCCTGCACTTCGCAGGCATCGCCTTCGCCGTCGTCTTCATCTTCTCGGCGATGGCTCCCGACGTCATGCGCTCCTCGATCGATGAGGCCTACTCGCTGACGATCCAGCAGGCCGCGAGCGCGGACACCACCCTTCTGATCATGACGATCGCCGCTGTTCTGTTCGTCCCGGTCGTGCTCGTCTACACGATCTGGGGCTACAGGGTCTTCTCCAAGCGCATCAACGCCGACGCGATCGATCCCGACGAAGGCGGTCTGCACCCCACCAAGGTGCGCGACTCCGCCCAGCCCGAGGCAGCCATCGGCTACTGATCCTGCTCGGCCTGCTCAGCCTGCTCGATCCGTCTCGCTGCATCGCGGCTGAATCAGCAATCGGACCGCGGCAACGGGCGAGCCGCAGAAGGCCGCTCCTCGGCGCTGCCCGATATCGAGGCCTGACGATGAAGGGCCGCCCAGGCTCCCAGCTGATGCAGCGAGATGACCAGGACCACGGTCCCAGGAGCACTATCCTGAGACCGTGAAGCCCTTGGACCCCCGGCTCATGCGTTATGCGCATGCCGCTCGGCGATACATCGCCATCACCGCCCTGGCCGGCGGTATGACGGCGCTGCTCGTCGTCGCGCAGGCAGTTCTCATCTCGAGGTCCGTCTCCCCCATCATCACCTCCCGCACCGCCCTCAGCGCGGTGGCGCCGCGCATCGCACTCCTGGCACTCGTCATGGCGGCGCGCGTCATCATCCTCTACACCCAGGAGGCTCTCGCCCACCGCGCCGCCACACGCACGATCATTGAGCTGCGCCGCCACGTCCTGCAGCACGCCGCGGCGCTGGGACCGCGCTGGCAGGCAGAGCACAGCTCCGACACCGCCACCCTGCTCACTCGCGGACTGGACGACCTCGAGCCGTACTTCACCCGCTACCTGCCCCAACTCCTCCTGGCCGCCACAGTGACGCCCTTGACCGCTCTGGTCATGCTGGTGGAGGACCTCCCCTCCGCCATCGCCGTGGCGTGCACCATTCCGCTCATCCCCATTTTCATGATCCTCATCGGCCGGCTGACCCAGCACCATTCCGAGGAGCGCCTCACGGCCATGGAAAGACTGGGCGGCCAGGTGCTCGACCTGCTCGCGGGACTGCCCACGCTCAAGGCTCTCGGCCGCGAGATCGGCCCGGCAGGGCGTGTTCGGGCACTGGGCAGGGCCTACAACACGGCCACCATGCAGACCCTGCGGATCGCCTTCCTGTCTGGTGCGGTCCTGGAGTTCATCACGACGCTGTCGGTGGCGATCATCGCCGTGCAAGTGGGCTTCCGCCTGCTGTTCGGGCACATGGACCTGGCAACCGCCCTCCTGGTCATCATGATCGCGCCCGAGATCTACCAGCCATTGCGCCAGGTCGGATTCCACTTCCACGCCTCGGCCAACGGGGTCGCCGCCGCCAATGCCGTCTTCGAGATCCTCGACACTCCCCTACCCGAGCGCGGCACGAAGCCCGCTCCTGATCTGGCTTCCGCCGTCATCGAGATCGAGGACCTGAGCGTCGCCGCACGCGGCAGCTGGGCACCTGCCGGACTGACCGCCCAGATCCGGCCGGGGCGTCTCGTGGCGCTGACCGGCCCCTCGGGCGCAGGCAAGACAACGACCTCCCAGGTGCTCATGTCACTGCTGCCCGCCGATCGTGGCACCGTGCGGGTCATCCCCAACAGCGCCGAGGCCTCTGAAGACACCGAAGGTGCTGTCATGACGCCCCTGGACCTGTCAGAGATCGAGCCGACCACATGGTGGTCCCAGATCGCCTGGGTTCCCCAGCGCCCGGTGATCGTGCCGGGCACGGTGCTGGACAACGTCATCGGCGCCGACCGCGCATCCGAGTTCACAGGGGTCACGAGCAGCCGGCTCGGACGGGTTCTCCCCTCTCTCGACGCTGCCGCCCGAGCCACGGGTTTCGACGAGGTGGTCTCGTCTCTCCCCCACGGCTGGCAGACGCGGGTCGGCCAGGGAGGCGCCGGGCTGTCCGTCGGGCAACGCCAGCGTCTGAGTCTGACCAGGGCGCTCATGTCGGACGCCCCGCTAGTCGTGCTGGACGAGCCGACCGCGCACCTGGACGCGGCCAGCGAGGCGCATGTCCTCGACGGCGTCGAGATGCTGCGCTCCCAGCACCGCACGGTCGTGGTCATCGCTCATCGAGCGGCGCTGGTATCGATGGCGGACGACGTCATCGACGTGACCTCACGACCCGCACGTGAGCCCGGCAACTGCCCGCACGACCTGCCAACCGTGCCCGGTGCCGGCGAGGGGACCGCGCGATGAGCATTCTCCTGTCTCCCGCAGAGCGGCGGGCGCTGAAGCGCGCCGTCGGACTGCTCGACCTCAACTGGACCCGCTTCGCGGCCTCCGTAGCCATCGGCTCCCTCGGTCTGGGCAGCGCGCTCGGACTGTCCACCGTCGCAGCCTGGATGATCGCCCGCGCCTCCCAGGTGCCCGATGTCGTCGCCCTGGGCGTGGCGCCCGTGGCGGTGCGCCTGTTCGGCATCTCGCGCTCAGTGCTGCGCTACTGCGAACGGCTGTTGTCCCATGACACCGCACTGCGGGGTATGAGCGCCCTGCGCGCGCACCTGTACGAGCGCCTGGCGACTTCACGAGCCGACACTGTAGTAGGGCTGCGGCGCGGCGATGTGCTCGCTCGGGTGGGGGCCGATGTCGATGCCGTGGGCGACCTGGTCGTGCGCTCCTACCTGCCGATGGCGGTGGCCGCGTGCGTCGGTAGCGCCACCAGTATCGGCATGGCTCTCATTCATCCCGCCTCCGGCCTCATCCTGGCGGCGTGCCTGCTACTGGCGGGCATGGTCGGCCCGCTGGTGACCGCTCGGGCGGCCCGGGCCTCCGAGTTGGCCCGTCAGGGGCATGCCACCGATCTGTCCGCCATCGTCCTGACCGCTTTGGAGGGGGGTGACGAGTTGAGCGTATCTGGACGCCTGCCACGTCTCATGGATGAGCTCGCCGGCCTGGAAGCCCGCCTGTCCTC
>ERZ772827.368-NODE-368-length-25289-cov-3.620908_pt1 | contig 25289 bp, 18 predicted proteins | sample MGYA00580850_ERZ772827 | MGnify/ENA primary metagenome ERZ772827 (study PRJEB29015, sample SAMEA2737950) | human oral metagenome | biome: human oral; feature: human-associated habitat; material: dental | place: China | collected 2145 ... | reverse complement strand
TCATCGGCGACTGCTGAGGCCTTGACAACAGCATAGTCCGGTGCAAGGTTGCCGCGCAGAATGGCAAGGCCGCCCTCCGGGCGATAGGGATTCTCAATACTGTGAATCACCGTGGGATCAAGGATCTCAGCATGGGCAATGCGCTCACGCACCGTACCCGTAACCGTCAGCGCACCCAGATGCAACAGATTCTTCTTCGAGAGTTCCTTCATAACGGCAGAGATCCCGCCCGCCTCGTTCAGATCCTGCATATGATGTGTTCCCGCAGGGCTCAGCTTCGTAATATACGGCGTACGTCTGCTGATCTCATCAAAGAGAGGCGGTGGAAGCTCAATGCCTGCCTCGTGCGCGATCGCAGTGAGGTGCAGTACCGTGTTCGACGAGCCGCCAATGCCCATATCGACCGTAATCGCATTCTCGAAGGCTTCAAGGGTCATGATATCACGCGGACAGATATTTTTCTCAACGAGATCGAGAATGACTGCCCCCGCCTGTTTTGCAAGCAAGCGACGCTCACCCGTATAGGGTGCGGGAATCGTGCCGTTGCCGGGAAGCCCCATGCCGAGCACTTCGGTCAGGGAGTTCATCGTATTCGCTGTGAACAGTCCGGAACAGGAACCGCAGCTCGGGCAGGCGTGTTCCTCAATCGCCGTCATTTCATGCACGTCCATCTTACCTGCAGCAAACATCCCCGCAGCCTCGAACGCCTGACTGACACTGATGTCACGTCCGCGATGGCGACCGGCAAGCATGGGACCTCCACTGACGAGGATCGCCGGGATATTGAGACGTGCTGCTGCCATGAGCATCCCCGGCACAACCTTATCGCAGTTCGGAATAAGAACAAGGCCGTCAAATCCCGACGCCATCGCAACGGCTTCGATGGAGTCCGCAATCAGCTCACGACTCGCGAGGGAGTATTTCATCCCCGTATGTCCCATGGCAATACCATCACAGACACCGATCGAGGGAAATTCAATGGGGGTCCCGCCGGCAGCAGCTACGCCAAGCTTCACCGCTTCCGCAATCGTATTCAGGTGAAAGTGTCCCGGAATGATCTCATTAAATGAATTACAGACACCAATTAATGGCTTTCCAAGATCCTCAGAACCATATCCATTTGCATGAAAAAGTGAACGATGCGCACAGCGCGTCGCACCCTTTTTTACAACATCACTTCTCATATAAAGCTCTCCTTTGCTATCATTTATGGGTGATACACGCATCCATAAATAAAACATAATTCACAAAGACATGTCAGAGATTTTACCCCATTATATACTTTTTTTCAATAGCTTACGTAAAGAGAGCTTATCTTACATGACATATAAGAAGAGAGTATGTTATAATTCGATTGTTTCTTTTGTTTATATGGTAAAATAAACATTAAAACTCAACCCCCTTTTGAGCCTTTATTCCTTTCTGAAAAGGATGCTTAACCAGATGCATCTCAGTGACGAGGTCTGCTTGCTCAATCAGTTCCGGCGATGCATTACGTCCTGTAAAGATCAGATGTATATTTTTCGGACGTATGGAGAGCAGATTTTCCAAATCATCTGCGTGGATGAACCCAAAGGCATATGCATAGTTAAACTCATCGAGAATAACCATATCCCAGTCATTGCTCTGAAGTTCTTGCTCTGCTGTGTGAAGAAGCCCAAGGGCAGCTTGTCGATGTGCTTCCTTGTCCTCATCCCCTCTCTGTGAAAAGCCGAGTCCTCCCTGTCGGATTTCGATTCGCCCAGCTGATGCCGACAGGGCTTTGATCGCTTCAAGCTCCCCATAACGCCAGCTCCCCTTAATAAATTGCAGTATGAGTACACGCAGATGATTTCCCCATGCACGCAAAGCCATTCCAAGAGCAGCAGTTGTCTTTCCCTTTCCATCACCAGTATGGACAATAACAAGACCTTTGTTTTTCATACAAACTCCTCAGCTTTCTGAAAACAAACCATATATTTGGGTGGACTTATGAAACACTATTTATTTTTCACAGGCGTTATTTTTCTCGCGTTCCTTAGCTGTATTTTTCTCATCGAAAAAACTGATTTCTTAAGCCTGAAGAAAATTGACATCTCAGCCAAAATCCAAGAAAGTGATGGCATCTCTGTGCTCATATGGGAACGTCTTCCCTACCCCTGCTATTATCGTATCGATACCTATATCAAGACGACCGAAACAGTTTCTGAAGCCCCTGTCTATGAACATATAAAAACTGATTTTACTTCTGTACCTTCGTATAAAATCTCATCGGCCCCGATCCCCTTTTATTACCGAATTACTGCCTATGGAATGTTCGGCCCCGTGACAGGTTCGTCAACACCGATTGGTGCTCCATACTTTATGACGAAACAGCCCATTCCAATCTCCCACTATACAAAAGAACACCCAGCCAGTCTCATGCCCTTTCTCATATGGCACAGCATTCCAAATGCTGTACTCTATGAGGTTGAACTGCTCTCAGCACCACCAGAGCAGGAAGGAGGCACAATCTCTTCACCAAACAACCATTTAATGACTACACGCGCTATTTTTACGAATGGATGGCAAGCAAATCTGCGGCCCTACCAAGACTATGAAAAAATTTACTGGAGAGTTCGAGCGCTTAGCCTGAAACATGAGCCTCTTGGAGAGTTTTCTCTTGCAGAGCCGCTATACCTTGATAAACTCTCGCCTTTTCCAAATGCTCCCATTCCAAACACCTATGACCAAGTGATGAATTTTCGCCAGCCGCTCTATCCTGTATATCAATGGATCCCATTGAATGGTGTAACTCGCTACGAGGTCGAATTGCTGACAACCCCTCCCGAGAAAGAGCATGGAACCGAACCCGATCCAAACCGCTCATGGGCTCAAATAATTGACGCCTCAAATGCAATCTACGACGAATACGCACGCCCTTATGCAGGAACATACTACTGGCGCGTTCGGGGATTGGACGCTCAGAGCAACACCATCGGCACATGGTCAGACCTTGCCTCATTCACCGTTGTCCCCTCTGCTGACCACCGCATCTATGCAGCTGCGCTCGGAGACAGCATTACACACGGTGGAGGAGCAATATCAAGTTCCCCAGCCTTCCTCGAATACAGCTATACAACGTATTTGAATTTCGACTGTCTCAATCTTGGCCGCAGCGGTGATACATCACATACTACACTGGAACGTTTTGAACAGGATGTTCTTCCGCTTCATCCTGCAAACCTCTTGATTTTAACCGGCTCCAACAGTCTGCGTGCAGATACGATAACACCGCAGGACATCATTCAGGATCTGGATGAGCTCCAGCAAAAGTGTATCAACCACGGAATTCGGCCCATTCTCCTGACGCTCCTCCCGCTCAACCCTGAACGCATCACACTTGCCTTCCATTCTGAGACAGATTCAAAATGGCAATGGAAGATGAACGCCGTCAACACTTGGATCCGAGCACAGAAGTATTACATAGATATCGAACCGTATTTTTATGATTCGGAAAAGCACATCCTTGAACCGCTGCTATCAACAGATGGATTGCATCCGGACATCAATGGAAAACGAATGATGGCGGAAATCATCAACGAGCACCGTCATCTATTCTATGAAACACCTTAGTCCGAAACGACGCGATGAAATATACACATCGCGTCGTTTTTTATGCTCTTGTTTGAATCATCATGGCATCTCCAAAAGAGAAAAAACGATACCGTTCTTCAACAGCAGTCCGGTATGCCTCAAGTGTAAAATCCCGTCCGGCAAAAGCGCTGACCAGCATAATCAATGTAGATTTTGGCAGATGAAAATTTGTAATTACTGCGTCCACAACTTTAAATTGATAGCCGGGATAAATGAAGATATCCGTCCATCCAGAGCCAGCCGCAATGGTCCCCGCACTCGCAGCAGCAGCCTCAAGCGTGCGAATCGACGTTGTGCCGACAGAAATGACACGACGGCCTTCTTTCTTTGCCGTTTGAACAAGTTCTGCTGTCTCTGGTGGTATCGAATAAAACTCTCGGTGCATAACATGATCTTCGACCACATCAACATGAACCGGACGAAATGTACCAAGTCCGACATGCAGCGTGATAAAACCGAATTGGACGCCCTTCTCACGAAGGCGCTCCATAAGTGCTTCTGTAAAATGGAGTCCCGCTGTCGGAGCCGCTGCAGATCCTTTTACACGATTATATACTGTCTGATAGCGCTCACAATCTTCGAGCGTCTCATGTATATAGGGAGGAAGAGGCATCGTGCCTAAACGATCCAGGATTTCCTCAAACACACCATCGTAGATAAAACGGACTATTCGACCGCCAAAATCCGTACGATCGATAATCTCACAAGACAGCTCCTCACCAAAGGAAATGACAGTACCAATACAAGCTTTTTTCCCAGGCTTGACAAGTACTTCCCAATGATTTTTATCCATCTGATGAAGAAGGAAAATCTCAACCTTCCCTCCCGTATGCTCTCTCTCTCCAATAAGGCGTGCAGGAATAACACGGGTATCATTGAAAATCAGAACATCACCTTTTTTTAGAAAGTCTTCCAGCTGGTAAAAATAATGATGCTGTATTGTTCGTTCTTTTGGATTTAAAACCATGAGACGAGAAGAGTCCCGCGGCTCTGCCGGAACCTGAGCAATTTGTTCCTCCGGAAGATCGTAATCAAAATCAGAAATATCCATATAGATGTACACCTTGCTTAATAGAGTTTTTCAAGTGTAACCCCCGTATAGTAATGGAAAAGGATATCTTTATAGCTTTTCCTTTGGTCCGCAAGGGCTTTTGCCCCCCATTGGGATAAACCAAGCCCATGACCGGAACCATATCCGCTAAAGACAATCCCCGTCTTACTGAGACGTACATCAAACAGTGTGCTTGGCAGAGAAAACATGGAGCGCAGTTCATTCCCGGAGAGCAGAGCATGTCCCTTGGTTCCAACAAAATTTGCCGACCGAACCCGTCCGGACAGACTCCGATCTCCACTTCCTTTTCCTATATTCAGTCGTGAAAGACGAACCTCTCTAAAAAGGCCAATCCTCTTTCCGTTCTTTTCAAAGCTTTTTACAGCAACATCCATAGAAACTGTGCGACTCCAAGGCTTGGTCTGTGATTGAACTTCATTCACGGCTCTCAAATATGGTACAAAACTCCCCCACACATTTTCACTGGATTCCGTCATTCCACCCGAATCTGTGTGAAAGAGTGCATCAATGATTGTACCTTTATAGAAAAGCACCTCTCCACGGGTACGATTGACCGCCTCTGTTGTCAAGTTCGTTTCTGCTGACATCCCTTCATAGACTTGGCAATGCGAGGTGCTGCAAAGATCAAATCCTTCTGTACTATGGCGTTTTCGATTTTTCAGCGCAAAAGTACGCGCTGCTACACTTTGCGCCCGCAGGGCTTCCATAGACCAGCTGGATGGCATTTCTTTCGGAACAACACCATAGAGATAATCTTCTACCAGAACATTATTGACAACGGTAAGCCCCGATCTCTTCAGGAGAGTGATATGTCCTCGATATGCCATACCATTCACCTTAATAAACTCTTCAGGCTCTGGCTGAATAACCAAACGATCCCCTTTTATCTCCTGCCCGTTTGCCAAAATCTTTCCTTGCAGTATACGGACATCGAGTTCTTTTCTCTGTGGAAGTACAAAAACCGGATGTTTTTCAGGATTTTCATATACGTACAGTGTACCGCCCGTGGCCGAAAATTGAACGGAAGAAGCTCCCTGCATAATCCCTATTGTGATTTCAGGCTGCCATGAAGCCAAAGCCGGGAATGGCAATACAACAAATACAGCAAACAGAAAAGATATGTACAGATGAAGATAACGGCTCATTGTAAATTCCTCTTTCGCTGGCTATGCCATGAGGCGCAGACGCTTTCTCTCTTTATTCTCCTTGCGCTGAAGTTTCCGAAGAGCACGACTGTACCGCTCCTCTTCGCTGAATACACAACCACAGTAGGACTGGCGATAGAGACCAAGCTCTTTACTCAGATTGATCCCATCCTGCCAGCCAATACGAAAATCTTCGTAATAAAAGGAAATACCATAAAAGTCGGCAAAGTGTTCCGCAACGGAACGCATCAAATCGTGGTGCTGATAGATGCTATAAAACAGAGTTGAGGTAAACGTGTCAAATCCATGTTCAGATGCATACCGAGCCGTTTCTTCCAATCGCCATGTATAACACATATGGCAGCGACCTTTTTTTGTTCCCTCCGCCGGAAGGGCCTTTTTCAAAAAATCGCGCATAGCATACGTTTCATCTGCAACGAAGTCCATCTGCATAATCTCAGCAAACTTCCTTGCTGTTTGCAGACGTTCATTCCATTCCTGATAAGGATGGATGTTCGGATTGAAAAAATATCCTGTAGGTTCAATTCCATCGGTACGCAGTTTTTTCAACGGATAGCAGGAACAGGGCCCGCAGCACATGTGCATGAGCATTTTCATCTCAGAGAAGCTCTCCTTGTCTGTCATCATTTTGTGGAAATGGAATACCCATATGCTCATACCCCCCGCGGGTAACAATTCGTCCGCGTGCCGTACGTGCGATAAAGCCAAGCTGAATAAGGTATGGCTCATAAACATCCTCTATGGTTTCCACCATCTCACTCAGTGCCGCCGCCAGTGTCTTTAGTCCGACAGGACCACCGGAGAATTTTTGAATCATAACTTCCAGCATATGACGGTCCTTATTCTCCAATCCCTTCTCATCGACCTCCAGCGCTTCCAGTGCCTCAATCGTCACGGCCTTCGATACCGTTTCCTCGCCAGCAACCTGTGCAATATCACGCACACGCTTTAGGATGCGGTTCGCGACACGAGGTGTTCCGCGTGAACGCCGAGCAATCTCCAGCGCCCCCTCGCGTTCGATATGGACAGAAAGAATCTCAGCTGTTCGTTCAATGATGAGCAGCAGTGCTTCCGATGTATAATATTCCAGCCGTGACTGGATGCCAAACCGATCGCGCAGCGGCGCAGAAAGCGCTCCTGTTTTGGTCGTTGCGCCAACGAGGGTGAATGGTGCAAGATCCAGACGCAAAGAGCGTGCACTAGGCCCCTTCCCAATGATGATATCAATGGCATGATCCTCCATTGCAGAGTAGAGAATCTCCTCGACATGATGAGAGAGGCGGTGAATTTCGTCGATAAAAAGGATGTCATTCGTCTGCAGGTTCGTAAGCAGAGAAGCGAGATCCCCCTGACGCTCGATGGCAGGAGCAGATGTTTGGCGGAAATTAGCCCCCATTTCATTGGCAATAATCGCAGCAAGTGTTGTCTTCCCAAGGCCGGGCGGTCCATAGAGCAGCACATGATCCAGAGCCTCCCCCCGTGAGAGGGCCGCTTGTATGAACTTGGACAGATTCGACTTCACCTTATCCTGCCCTATGTATTCATTCAAACGGCGCGGCCTCAGACTATACTGCCAGCCATCCGCTGCCTGTTCCTCAAACGAGATCAATTCCTCGTCCTCATATAAATCGTGCATCGAATCCCCCCCTTTTTTCAAAATCGCTGCAGCTCAGCCAAAGCATAGCGAATGATCTCTTCCGTACTTTCCCAATCCATCCTTTTCTTCAGTACAGACTGAATTTCACTCTGCCCAAAGCCAAGATTGAGGAGTGCTTCTGTCGCCTCAGAGATCTTATCTCCCATACCGTCAGCAAAATCAGCTGCATGATCTGCAAAAGAATCATCATTAAAAGAGGAGGATGTAAGTTTATCCTTCAGCTCCAAGATAATTCGCTCTGCAGTCTTTTTTCCAATCCCAGGGAGTTTCGTAATTGCCTTGACATCCTTCTGATGGATCAATCGATAAAACTCATTTGCCGTAATTGCCGAAAGAATCCCCTGTGCAACCTTTGGCCCAATTCCTGAGATGCCGATCAGATGTTGAAAGAGATCATACTCCTCTTGTGAAAAGAAGCCGTATAGGAGTATGGCATCCTCACGTACATGTGTATGAATATAGAGCATGACTTCTTCGCCGACACTGAGGTGATTGCGTGTCTGGTGGGAGACAAACACACGATAGCCAACATCGTGGACATCTAAAAAACAATAATCCGGAAAGGTATATGCAACTTTTCCACGCAAGAATCCAATCATCTACTCTATGCTCCCCATCTATATTCGATTGCGCCATGCAATACTGTCTACACAATGTGCTGCGCTGATGGCAACGGCAAGGGCATCCGCAGTATCATCCGGGTAAGGAGGCTCTGGAAGGTTCAATAGCTTCGTCACCATATATATGACCTGTTCTTTTGTCGCCTTCCCATAGCCCGTCACAGACTGCTTGACCTGCAGTGGCGTCCGCTCCACGATAGGAATATTGTTCTGTGCTGCAGCAAGGAGCACAATGCCACGTGCCTGTCCGACCGGAATTGCCGTTGTCACATTTCGATTGAAGAAAAGCTGCTCAACGCCCATGGCATCGGGAGAATGTTTTTCGATGAGCAATGTAAGTTCCGTATGGATTTTCAAAAGACGCTTTTCTACTGCCATTTTCGACGGTGTTGTAATCGCACCATAGGCGTGCGGGCGCAAACGCGACCCCGACAGCTCCACAAAACCATAGCCGCATATTGCAGTCCCTGGATCAATACCGAGTACTAACATTTTGTTTCCCTAAAAAAGTGCAGACTTTCCGTCTGCACTCCAATCGGTGATCCTCCGTTTATTCATCCATTTCATAGTTGCTGTAGACGTTCTGAACGTCGTCATTGTCCTCGAGCGCATCGATCAGTGTCTGCATCTTTTCGGCATCTTTGTCGGCAAGATGAACCATTGTATCCGGAACCATCGTTACCTCGGCAGATGCTGTTTCGATTCCCTTTTCTCCGAGAACCGCCTCAATCGCCTCAAAAGCTTCCGGTTCGGCAACAATCTCAAAGACATCGTCCTCCGAACGCATATCCTCTGCACCGGCCTCCAGGACAATCTCAAGAAGAGCATCCTCATCATCAAAAGCCTCGCGCTCTACGATGAAAACAGCCTTCTTCTTAAACATCCAGGCAACACAGCCGTCCTGCCCAAGGTTGCCGCCGTACTTTGAAAAGAGATGACGGACATCCGCCGCCGTACGATTGCGGTTGTCGGTCAGAATATCGAGCATAACGGCTGTACCGCCGGGGCCATAGCCTTCATAAAAAAGCTCTTCGTAATTGCTGCCCTCAGTGGCGCCAAGTCCCTTCTGAATTGCACGATTGATATTGTCCTTCGGAATATTGTTTGCCTTTGCCTTGGAAAGAGCAAGCTTCAGCCGCATATTGCCAGTCGGATCAGCACCGCCCATGCGAACGGCAATTGTGATCTCACGTCCGATCTTCGTTGTAATCTTGCCGCGAATTGCATCATTCGCGCCCTTCTTACGTTTGATATTTGCCCATTTTGAATGTCCTGACATCCTGTGATCTCCTTCCCGATCTGCTCCCAATAGAACAGCCTCTCAATATACAAGCCGGTAGTGTTTTTTCTTTCCCTTTTTGATGAGCGCAGACCCCTCTGGAAAATCCGTTTCCTGCAAAATGTAATGCTCATCTGTGATGCGCACGTCATTGAGCGTGAGCCCACCTTGCTGAATCAGGCGGCGTGCTTCACCTTTCGAAGCAAAAACGCTACCCACTGTGAGCACGTCCACCAGTTTTTCTCCCACAGCAGCACGAATCTGCGGAAGCTCTGCTGACATGCCGCCGCCAAAGAGAGCTTTTGCAGTCTCCTGTGCTTTCTGCGCCTCCTGCTCCCCATGAACGATCTTTGTCGCCTCATATGCGAGAATCTCCTTGGAGTGATTGATCTCATTCCCCTCGGCAGCGGCAAGGCGATGAACCTCATCCATCGGGAGATAGGTGAGCAGAGAGAGACAGGTCTCAACATCGGCGTCATCAATATTGCGCCAATATTGGTAGAAGTCATAGGGGGACGTTTTTTCAGCGTCGAGCCAGAGCGCACCGCCTGCCGTCTTGCCCATTTTTGTACCGTCACTTTTCGTCAGCAGTTTGTTCGTAAGACCAAATACCGTAATATTCTTCTTGCGTCGGCAGAGTTCTACGCCCGCAATGATATTGGACCACTGATCGTCTCCGCCCATCTCCAGCTTGCATCCATAGCGCTTATTGAGCTCCATGAAGTCATACGCCTGCATGATCATATAGTTGAACTCAAGGAAGGTCAGCCCCTTCTCCCAGCGTTGTTTGTAGCTCTCAGCGGCAAGCATGCGGTTGACAGTAAAATGTGCGCCGATATCTCGAAGCAAGTCGATGTAGTTGAGCTTACGCAGCCAGTCCCCGTTATCTACCATGATCGCACGGTCATTTGTGAAGTCAATGAAGCGAGAAATCTGCGCACGGAAACAGTCACAATTATGACGAATGGTTTCATCGGTCATGACCTTGCGCATATCCGTGCGTCCCGAGGGATCGCCAACCGTTCCAGTTCCGCCGCCGACAAGGCAGATGGGACGGTGTCCTGCTCTTTGCAGATGAGACATTGCCATCAGCGCAATCAGATGGCCTGCATGAAGACTGTCCGCCGTAGGATCAAAACCGGTATAAAAGGAAACATTCTCCTGGCTGAGAAGTTCACGAAGCCCTGCTTCATCGGTACACTGTGCGAGAAATCCACGTTCCTTCAGTATATCAATGGCATTCAATACGCTACCTCTTTCTTAATTCTGTCCTTTTTCTACCCCCATTCCAGGTTCGGGGGCTTCTTCTGAAACGGAAGATGGAGCACGCGATGGGACAGCATTTGAATCGGCTCCAGTCTTGCTAGTACTTGATGCACCTGCTGGTTTTCCTGACTCTGTCCCTTTTTCCTCCGTTTTTTTCTTTCCATCCTTGTCTTTCTCTGGATCTTCAATTGGATCATCCGATGAGGCAGCAAAGGCGGGAGATCCCTCAAAATGGCGAATAGGAAGACCTGCATGCGCTTTTAGCATGAAAGATTGCCATATCACAGCCGGAGTCATCCCACCTGCCATACCATGCAGGTCACTTACACTATCATTTCCAATCCAGACACCAGCTACCAGATCTGGAGTATACCCGACAAACCATGCATCATGATAGTCACTGGTAGTTCCCGTCTTTCCCGCTGCCGGTCTTCCAATGTTGGCACGTGTTCCTGTACCTCGTCGGATGACCTCCTCCATCATTGCGGTCATAGTGGCTGCATTTGCCGCAGAAATCACACTTTTTTCCTTCCGCTGCACTTCCTCCAGCACCTTACCCGTACGAGAGACAACACGGATGATAGCAACTGGTTCGACGTGAATGCCGCGATTTGCAAAGGTACCGTATGCGCTCGTGAGTTCCAGCGGTGTGACGCCGCGTGTCATACCGCCAAGCGCGATGGCAAGATTTCGATCGCTTGTCGCCCCGTCGAGAACAAAGGTCGATATTCCCATCTCCTGTGCATAGTAAATTGCCTTGTCGATGCCGATGTCCTGCGCAATGCGGACGGTCGGAACATTCAACGACCAACGTACGACATCGCGCAGCCGAACTTTCCCAGAAAAATTACGACTGTAATTCTGTGGCTCCCATCCACCGACCTTTAAGGGTTTGTCATCAATAACAGAATCAGGTGTGTATTTGTTCTCAAGTGCAGCGACAAAAACGAACGGCTTAAACGCCGAGCCAGGTTGGCGTACTGCCAGCACTGCACGATTGAACTGATCTGTTCCACGCCCGCCGACCATTGCACGAATATATCCGGTATGAGGATCAATGGCAACCAATGCGCCCTGTGGCTGCACAATACCGTTTGCATCAGTAAAATAGGTTGGGAGATACTGCATTGCATTTTCTGCAGCTGCTTGTAAATCCATATCGATGGTCGTATAGATCTTTAAACCATCCTTATAGATAGCATCATCTCCATATTTCTCTGCCATTTGCTGGAGTACATAATCAACAAAATACGAAGGCCCCTTTACCCCATCATTTGTTATTTTTGTGATCGACAGTTCTTCCTTCTTGGCAGTATTTGCCTCCCCTTCACTGATATAGCCATATTTGACCATCTGATCAAGAACAACGGATTTGCGCTGTGTCGCTGCCTCCATGTTATTAAGAGGGGAATAGTAGTTCGGACTCTTCGGAATTCCTGCCAGCATGGCGCATTCATTCAGCGTCAGATCTTTGACATCCTTACCAAAATAGGTACGCGCTGCTGCTTGAACGCCATAGGCACCCTGACCAAAGTAGATCTGATTCATATAGAGTTCAAGAATTTCCTGCTTTGTATATTGGCGTTCCAACTGAAGCGCAAGAAATACCTCCTGAATCTTACGTTTCATTGTCCGATCCTGTGTCAGATAAGCATTCTTTGCCAGCTGTTGTGTAATCGTAGAGCCACCCTCAGTGACTGTACGTCCGCGGATATTCGCCCATACAGCACGAACAATTCCGCGTGGATCAATTCCAATATGTTCATAAAAGCGATTATCTTCCACTGCAATAAATGCATTTTGAAGATTTTTGGGGATATCATTAATGGCAACAGGCCGTCGATTTTCAGCCGCATGAATATTGGCAATCTCATTACCATGAATGTCGTAGATTTGTGATGATGCTGGTGGAACAATATCCTCCGCTAAGTTTGGCCGAGTATTGAGACTTGCTGTAAGAAAACCACAGCCAACACCAATAATCATAACAAACAGTATCAGACCTACGACAAGAATTGTTTTTCCAAGAACGGTTCTTTTTTTTACCTTCTTTGTCGTCTGCTTCTCACTTTTCTGCATGGACACCTTCCTGTCTCGAGCCTTCTCCACCAAGTCATCCTATCATCCAATTTCCTTATTTTATCACAAACTTGGAAATTTGTAAGGTGATTTTATCAAAATTGGCTGCATTGATGAAACTCATTTCAATTCCACCACAGTAGCTCCCGCTCCTCCTTCGGAAATATCGGCAAATGAAAAAGACAGAACGGATCTATGCTGCTTCAAATACTTCTGCAGCCCCTGACGCAGCGCACCCGTCCCTTTTCCATGAACCAGCAGAATCTTGGAGAGTCCCGTAAATACGGCATCATCGATAAATTTTCCAAGCACATCTTCGGCCTCAAGGACGGTCATGCCGCGCACATCAATCTGCGGTCTTATTTCTGCTGATTTCCTGGAAATCGAAGTCCCAACATGAACTTTCGTGCTCTTCTTATGTTTTTTTCGTCCCACGAAAGTACAGGCATTCATCTTGACAATCGTACGCAGTCCGCCGACTTGAACAGTCAGCTCATTATCCTGAACGGCAAGCACCGTGCCCTCCTGTGCAAGACTCTTGATGCAGACGATGTCACCCGCCTGAATACTATTCGGACGAACTGGTTCTCCAACAACCTCATTCTTTGGGAGTCCCCCTTGAACGTATGCTTCATCCAGACGATTTCTGGCGTCCTGAATCGCCTTGCGGCGTTCCTTCACACCGTGATCGTCAAACTGCTCCTTGAGGGATTTGATTGTCTCCTCTGCACTGCGCCGCGCCTCTCGGACAATGTTGTTTGCCTCCTCACGCGCCTTGTGCAGAAGTTCCTGACGCGATGCAGTGAGTGCTTCGCGTTCACTGCGCAGACGTGTCTCGATGGCTGTTATCTCTGACTCTCTGTTATGAAGTGCACGATTCCTTGCTTCGTAGTCCTTCTTTTCCTGTTCGAGCTCATTGACGATGCGCTCAAAATGTGTATGTTCCTCGTTGACATAGATTTCGGCACGCGCGACAATATCCTGCGGCAGACCAAGCTGACGGCTAATCGAGAAGGCATTGCTCGCCCCCGGTATGCCGATCAGGAGACGATAGGTTGGACGCAGCGTCTTCAGATCAAACTCAACCGAGGCATTCTCTACTCCCGGCTGTGTGTAGGCATAGGTTTTAAGGGCAGCGTAATGCGTGGTCGCAACAACAGATATGTTGCGACGTAAAAAATACTCAATAATGCTGCGTGCAAGAGCAGCCCCCTCATCCGGATCGGTGCCTGCCCCGACCTCATCCAGCAGAATGAGATCGCCCTCCTCTGCCTTTTCGATGATGCGGACAATATTCCGCGTATGCGCCGAAAAGGTGGAGAGACTCTGCTCAATGCTCTGTTCATCACCGATGTCTGCATAGATATTGCAATAGACGGGAAGCTCCGAATCTGGGGCAGTCGGCAGAAAACAGCCAATCTGTGACAAAAGCGCCAACAGCCCCAGCGTCTTCATACTCACCGTCTTGCCGCCCGTATTCGGCCCTGTAACCAAAAGAATGGAAAACATCTTCCCAAGTTCTATGTCGATCGGAACAACCTTATCCTTCGGGAGCAGCGGATGTCTTGCCCGCTTCAAGTGAACGTATCCATCACGATTCAGTGTCGGCGGATACGCCTCCATCTCCCGTGCAAGTCCTGCGCGTGCAAAGATGAGATCGATCGCCGCGAGTATCTCGCAGTTTGCCGCAAGAATGGAGCCATTCACGGCAATCTCCGCCGAAAGTTTCTGCAGGATCCGCTGGATCTCCTGCTCCCGTGCAAGCCCCATCTGCCGCACCGTATTATTCAGTTCTACCGTTGCGAGCGGCTCGACAAAAAGGGTTGCGCCGCTGGCGGACTGATCATGAATGACACCGGGGAAATAGTTTCGGTATTCCTGCTTGACCGGGATGACATAGCGCTCGTCACGTACAGTGACAATCGCTTCCTGAAAGTATTTCTGATTCGCTGCATCATGCAGGATTGCGGACAGACGATCCTTCACACGCGCCTGTGCCGTATGCAGTTCACGCGTAATCCTGCGCAGTTCCGGACTTGCATCATCACGGAAATTCCCATGCTCGTCAATGGTATCTTTCAAATGACGCTCCACCATGCCGAGGATTTCAATGGACTTTGCCTGCTCCTTAAGCAGGGGGACATCCAACGTGAGATCACGGAAGAAATACTTCACATTCCGCATACCGCCCATCGTACTCATGACAGAGCGCAGTTCATCAATTTCGAGGATGGATCCCCTTGCTGCTGTTTTCAATATATCCCGCAGATCATAGACTCCGCCGAACGGCGGTGCCTGCACCTGCAGAATCTGCACCGCCTCGGCCGTCTCCTGATGAAGCCGTACGACCTCATCGTAATCTCCAGAAGGAACGACACTGCGGCAGCGTTCTTTGCCCTGCACGGAGGTGGCAAATGCTGCAAGCCAATTTGCGATTTTTCCGTATTCCAAAACCTTGAATGACTCAGTGTCCATACGTACCTCTTATAAAATTCCGCGGAAATAATGCCCGCGCGTGATATCATTGCCCTCCTGCATGCGAAGGTATTGTTCATCTTCTTCCTTCAGCGGCGTTTTATACGCCATCGCCTTCCGATACATTCGGACAACGCTTTGCAATTCCTTGATCGAAAGCCCGCGCCCCTCGATCCGCAGCGTCGCTATCCCCATCCCCAAAAGCTGATGCACATAGGGCAGCAGCGAGAGTTGTTTGCTGTTGAGTATGTGCATACGGCAGAACTGATCGGTCACTACAGGGAAGTCCACATTCTTGCGGTCACGAAGGAAGAATGTCCGCTTTCGGCATGGTATGGAACATTTCCCTGTATCCAGATCCCCCAGAAAGCTGCCTAGGACACAGTACTCCGAAATCATGAGCGGAAGACGCCCGCTGACCAGTACAGTCAATGGAATTGGCGTTGTTTTTACAAGACGCTCCATCTGCTTGCCGTTGAGCTCCGGTGACAGGGTTGCCTCACCAAATCCATGTGTATGTAAAAAATCAAGGGTAGATGGATTATAGGAGATCATCGAATAATCTGCATGAAGTGTCACGGGCACGCGTTCATGCGCAAGATATGCTGTTCCGATGTGATGGACGTGCAAGGCTGCAGGCAGTTTCTCTCCAAAGCCATCAAACAGACGCATCAACGCCCCCTGCTCATCTCCTCGAACAATGCGCGGCGTGTTATAGTCGATGCGGATACCGCAGTCCTCCGCATAGTCCCACGCCGCTGCATAATCCTTCGGTTGCAGCGAGGTTCCTCGAAAGGACTCTCCACCAAACAAAATCCCATCTGCCCCTGCAGCAACAGCCGCCTTCATCGCCTCTATGTCGTCCACAGCGACCATGAGTCTTGCCGGTCTCGGAGAAGAAATATCCGGAGTACTGAACGTCGACGTTGCTGTATTTGCCTGCGTAAAACGTGCGGTGGAGACACGTTTGTTTTCAAAGCGCTGTGTGCGCAAATCTTCCAGTGCAGCAATGGCGGAGCGTCGCAGATGATTGAGTTCACTGACCGGCACCATCACAGCATCATCCATATCACACGAGAGTTCCGCAAGGGAAAATAATGTTGTACCAAGGCGCCCCATCTGCTTTTCAGCGGTTTCAAGCGTAAGCGGGCGATTGTTTGCTGAGACGACCACGTAGTCGCTTTCTGCATCCGCTTGATTCCCCTCGTCGTCTTCGACGTGGAGACGCAATCTCTGTCCGAGTCTTGCATGGAGAACAGCACGAAGAGGAATCCGGTCGCAGGATTCCTCTTCATAAGAGTGTCTTGCTGCCTCCATGAGTTTCGCATCATAGACCTTGAAGACGCGATCGTGTATGTGTACCTTTCCGCGAATGGCAAAGGAAACGGTATCTCCGGCGACTGCCTCAAAGCATTCCTGACCGTGTGCGTCATACAGGCACTCGATCTCAGCACTGACACGACCGCCGACCTTCACCCAGAAATCCACCTGATCACGCGCGGCAAGTCCTCCGGACAGCTTCACCGTGACCATGTTGGAGATACGGTCATAAAGCGTGACTCGTCCGATCAGAAGACCGCGATTGTTTGGGCGACGGTCACTCATCATATATCTGCCCTGCCGCTTTTCCATATATGCGGTTGTAAAGTCGCGGTTGAAGACCTGCGCCAGATGGGTGCGGTCAGAATCATCAATTGCTTCTCGCTGGGCATCAAGATGATGGTCAATCGCTTTACGATACGTATGCACAATCGTCGCAACGTATTCCGGTTTCTTCATGCGCCCTTCGATTTTAAGGGAGTCAATGCCTGCATCGAGCAGCTGGGGGATGAGTTCGATCACATTCAGATCGCGCGGTGAGAGGAGAAAGTCGCCCGCCGTCTCACCAAGCACATCATTCCCCTGTGCATCGACCAATGTATAGGGCAGACGGCAGGGCTGTGCACAGCGCCCACGGTTCCCGCTGCGTCCGCCGATCATACTGCTCATCAAGCATTGACCAGAATAGCAGACACAGAGTGCCCCATGCACAAAAGACTCAATCTCCACGCGGCTGTTGGCACAGATATGACGGATCTCCGCAAGGGAGAGTTCACGCGCTAACACAACGCGCGAAAAGCCGAGTTCCGTCAGTGCTTGAACACCGGCAAGATTATGTACCGTCATCTGTGTACTCGCATGAAGCGGAAGCTGCGGCACAACCTCCTTCGCCAGTCGAACGGCACCGAAATCCTGCAAGAGAACGGCATCCGCTCCCGCATCGTAGAGAAACGACAGATATTGTTTTAATTGCGGGAGTTCATCGCGATCAATAATCGTATTGACGGCGACATGCACCTGCACATCTTTCAAATGTGCATATCGAATGATCTCAGCCAGTTCATCCTCATCGAAATTCGAGGCATAGGCACGTGCGCCAAACATCTTACCGGCAAGATAGACCGCATTTGCTCCGTTTTCAACAGCGGCGAGAAAGGCTTCCTTCGTCCCCGCAGGAGCGAGTAATTCCACCAATGAATTCAATCCTTTATATCGTGTGAAGCCATCGAAGCATTTGGCCCCTCTGCTCCGGCATCGGCATTCACATCATTATATTCAATCGCATCTACAGCCGCACGCATCTCCTCGAACAGACGCAGCTGGTCATCATCCAGCGTATCCTTTACATCATCCATATTCGGGAGTGCCGGCAGATCGTCTATCTGATCGAGTCCAAATGCACGCAGAAACAAGTCCGTTGTTCCGTAGAGAATCGGCCGGCCGACAACCTGCTTGCGCCCCATTTCGCAGATCAGTTCCAACTCCAACAAGCGACCAATCGAGCGCTCCGCACGAACGCCGCGGATATGCTCCACTTCCTGTTTTGTAATGGGCTGCTTGTATGCAATGATCGAAAGCGTCTCCATCGCAGAAGCGGAGAGTGTCGGCTGCACTGTCTCTGAGAGTTTCTTCACCCACGGAAAGGCATTCGGATGGGTAACCAGCTGATAGCCGCCTGCGGATCTGCGCAGAAATATTCCGCTCCCCCGCTCCGACAGGATATGTTCCAGCTGTGTCAGAGCTTCCTGTACTTCCCATTCAGGAGCCTCTATGATTTCGGAGAGTTTGGGGACGGAGAGCGGGAGACCGGCAGCGAATAAGACGGCTTCCAAAATGCTTGCCCTACTGAGAGACTGCACGGCTCCCCTCCTTTTCCGAAATAATGATTTCATAGTAGAGATGTTCTTGTGAGAGATAGACCATCTGCATTTTTGCAAGTTCCAACAAAGCTAAAAATGTCGAGAGAAGTTCTTCACACGTTCCCGTAGGGAACGCGTCGTTGAGCTTGATCCTGCCATTCCTGTGCCGAAGAAGCGTGAGGATGTCCGTCATCTTATCCTGCACGCGATATTCCTCTGCCGACACAACAACAGCCGGTATGACGGGTTCCTCCCGTATGCGCTGTACATCCAAAAAGATACGCATAAGAGTCTCTGCCGACAGTCCTGTAACGGGAAGCCTGTGTGCAGGAAGCGGCATCGGCGCCCGCTCCACATACGGACTCTGTGCATCATTCAAGGAAAAGAGAATGGACGATACCTCTTTGAAGCGTCGATATTCGAGCAGACGCTCCACAAGCTCCATCCGCGGATCTTCTTCATGCTCTTCTTCCACGTCACTTTTCGGCAGAAGCATACGTGACTTGATTCGCAGCAGTGTCGCCGCCATCACCAAAAACTCACTCGCGTATTCAATATCGAACTGGTACAGCGTATCGATATGGTCAAGATATTGTCGTGTCAAATCGGCAATGGGAATATCGTAGAGATCAATTTTGTTTTTTTCAATCAAATGCATGAGGAGATCCATCGGCCCCTCAAACGCATCCAATTTCACAAGATAGTCTGCTGCCATGAAGTATCCTTAGAACAGGAGAATACTGCCGATGATCTTGTAGATCCCATATACCAACTGAAAGAGCGGCATCAAAACAACGCTGAGCAACGGCGTAGCGATGAACACAATCATGATCAGCAAACTGTATCGCTCAATGGATTGGTAGCGATAAGCAAGTTCAGGCGGCAGAAGGTTTCTCAAAATATGCGATCCGTCAAGCGGAGGAATCGGGAGCATATTGAAGATTGCAAAGTTGACGTTATAGACGAAGATCATCTGAATGATTCCGTAGGTAATCGGAGAAACATCCAGATTGTATGAGCGGATGAAGAGGATCGCATAAAAGGCAATAAAGCCAAGAACGAGGTTCATCGCAGGTCCAGCAACAGACACCAATATATCATCCCGTTTCGGCTGACGGAAATTACTCGGGTTGACTATGACTGGTTTTGCCCACCCAAAGCGTACGAGAAAGAGCATGATCAGTCCGATGGGATCGATATGCGCACGCGGATCAATCGTCAGTCTGCCCATCAAGCGCGGCGTAAAATCTCCGAGCGACACAGCGGCTCGCGCGTGCGCATACTCGTGAAAGGTCATAGCAATGATGAGTCCCGGGATTCCGAGCAGCATCTCTTCAAAATTAAATCCGAACATCTCTATCTCCTGTACATCAACAGCTCAGACGTTCTTGTGCCATCATGAGCGAAATAATCGTCTTCGAGTCTATAATCTCCCCCGACTTTACCATTTCCAGCGCATCGAAAAACGGCATTTGAACCACATTGACAAACTCGTCCTCATCGGTATGCTGTTTTCCGACTGATAGATTCCGGGCAAGGTAGAGATGAATATACTCGTTGGAAAAGCCTACCGTCGTTGCAATCGTTGTCAGTTTTTCATATTGTTCCGCCGTATAGCCGGTTTCCTCTGACAGTTCACGACGAGCACAGTGCAGGGGATCCTCCGCCTCCGCGTCAAGTTTTCCGGCAGGCACCTCGAGGGTCACCTTTCCAATGGGATAGCGAAACTGGCGCACCAGAATTACATTCCCGTTTGGCAGGACGGGCAGCACCGCCGCCGCTCCCGGATGGTGAATCCACTCACGCACCGATTCCTTCCCATTGGGCAGGCGCACCATATCACGGCGCACATGGAGCAATGTCCCGTCAAAGATGTTCTCACTGCTGCGTTTTACTTCGACAAGATCCTCATACATCGTGGATCCTCCTATCACCGAACACACACATCGCCTTATTCCTGCTCTTCGTCCTCACGTTTTACAAACAAGGCGCTCACAAAATCCTCTGCACGGAACGGGCGCAGATCGTCGATGCCCTCTCCTACTCCAATCCATTTAATTGGAATCGAAAGCTGTGACTTAATCCCGATGGTCACGCCGCCCTTTGCCGTTCCGTCCAATTTTGTGAGGACAACGCCAGACACAGATGCTGCCTGTGTAAAGAGTTCTGCCTGACTGATTGCATTCTGCCCTGTACCGGCATCGAGGACGAGCAGGGTCTCATGCGGTGCTCCCGGAATCTCGCGCCCAATCACGCGATAGATTTTCTCAAGTTCCTGCATGAGATTGGACTTTGTCTGAAGCCTCCCCGCCGTATCAACGATAACGATGTCGATATTGCGCGCCTTTGCCGCCTGCATTGCATCGAAAACAACAGCAGCGGGATCTGAACCCTCACCATGTTTGATCACCTGTGCATCGGCGCGTTTTCCCCAGATCTCAAGCTGGTCGATGGCGGCGGCACGAAAGGTATCGGCTGCCGCCAAGAGAACCGATTTCCCCTGTCTGCGATAGTAGGCGCTCAGCTTCCCGATGGTCGTCGTCTTGCCGACACCGTTCGTACCTACAACGAGCAGTACCGTCGGTCCATTTTCTGTTGTCTGAAAGGTATTCTCGTCAGCTTCGAGGATGGATACAATCTCTTTTTCCAAAAACGGAATCAGATCCTCGGGTGTACGAATCTCCTTTTGTTTGATCCCCTTGCGCACGGCAGCAATCAGCGTCTCTGTCGTCTTGACGCCGACATCCGCCATCAGCAGAGTCTCCTCCAGATCATCAATCAGTTCATCGTCAATATCGGCATATCCGATAATAAGTCGTTCAATATTATGGGTGAAATTTTCCCGCGTTTTTGTCAAGCCCTTTTTGAGCCGATCAAAGAATCCCACGATAACTCCTTCCCGCCCAATACATCAGGCACTCTGTTCTGTGTCATAATCCTTCATGCGAATGGAGAGAACCTTGGAGACCCCCGCATCCTCAACGGTAACGCCATACATGGTGTCTGCCGCACGCATGGTTCCCTTGCGGTGTGTAACCACGATAAACTGTGTGTTGCTCGCAAATTCTTTCAGAAAATCACCGAAACGCGAGACATTCGCCTCATCGAGCGGTGCATCGATCTCATCCAGGATAGAGAATGGCGAGGGACGATAGCGCAGGAAAGAAAAGAGAAGGGCTATGACCGTCAGTGCGCGCTCACCGCCGGACAGTGCAGACAGATTCTGCCGCTTCTTATCCGGCAGTGTCACAAGGATCTCAACGCCACTGCTTAGTATATCCGCTTTGTCCGTCAGGCGCAATTCTGCAATACCGCCGCCAAAGAGCCGCACAAAGATTTCATTGAAGTACTCCTGAATCTGATGGAATGCGTCACGAAAGGTGCGTGTCATATCCTGATCGATCTTCTGGATGATCTGCTCGATATCCTGCTTCGCGGCTCTCAGATCCGCAATCTGTTTCTCTTCCTCTTCGTACCGCGCCTTCTTTTCCGCGTATTCCTCAACGGCGTTGGGATTCACTACGCCGAGCGACTGAATGGAATCCTCCAATGCACGCAGACGCTCCTCCAGAATATCGGGGGCAACATCCTTTGCCTCTGTGGCTGCCGCCTCTGGTGTCAGACCGAAGTCAGACAGGAGACTGTCACGACAATCGCCCATGCGTATATGGATGCGCTGCAGTGTCTTATCACACTCATTCTGCTTTGCACGGATGGATTCCAGATGAGCAACAGCGCTCTTGACGGCGCCGTCCAGCACACGGCTTTCTGCCTCGTGCGCCAAACGCTGATCCTTCAGTATGGCAGCGTTTTTTTCGTGTGTTTGGAACAGGGCATCCCGCTGCGCGATTTCCTGTTCCAACTCAGAAAGGCGCGCCATATCCTTTTGCAGTTCATCCGTAAGCTGCGTATCCTGCTTTGTAATATCCTGCAGTGTTTTTTCTGCTTCTGCATATTCGAGCACACGGGATTGACGGTTTCGCGTCATCGTTTGGATCTCCGTAGTCAGGGCAGTGAGCTCAATATCCAGTTCGTGCAGGTGTTCTTCCTGTTCTTTGCCCGCATTGCGAAGCTCCATACAGCGTTCATTCAGCTGCGCAGTCGCCTTCGTGAACTTCTCCTCATATTGCTCACACTGAGCGATATAGCGCTCGAGGCGCGTGCGTTTCTGGAGCAGCTTTGCGCCTTGGGCGCGGCGCTCCTCCTCCCTACGCTCCATCGTACGAAGGGCATTTGTCTGATCTTCGATACGCTCCTGCAGGACATCACATTTCCCACGTACTTCGACGAGTTCCTTCGCCAACCGCTCGACCGCATCCTTCTGAGCCGTATGGTGCTCGTTTGTCTCCTTGAGAAGCTTCCTTTTCTGCTGTAAGGAAGCATTTATTTCTTCATGTGCATGCTCCTGTGTGCTAAGCTTTTTTTCTAGCGTATCAATTTCCATGTGCCGATTCAGCAGTGAGGACTGCTGTTTCTTGCGTCCGCCACCAGAGAGCGATCCGCCCGGATTCAGCAATTCTCCCGTCAGCGTCACGATGCGGAGATGGTAGTTCTCCTGTTTCGCCGCGATCAGAGCCTCGTCCAGAGTTTCCATCACGAGCGTTTGAGAGAGCAGATGATCTGCGACCTTTCGAAATCTATCCTCGGTCTGGACGAGCGTGTTTGCCCAGCCGATCACACCGCGATAGCGGTCAAGATTGATTTCACGCGGCTGACGCACTGTAATTGTCGTCAGTGGAAGGAAGGTGACACGTCCGCCGTTTTTGCGCTTCAAATAGGAGATGGCAGCCTTTGCCGTGTCCGTATCCTCTGTGACAACATTTCGCACACTCCCACCGAGCGCAACATCGATTGCTGTAAGATAGCGCTCTGGAATACGGATGAGATCAGCGACCGTTCCGGCAACACCTTTGCGCCACCCCTCCGACGCCTGCAGGACGGTCTGCACATCCCGCCCGAATCCCTCATAGCTGTCCTGCACACGCCGCTGAAAGTCAAGGCTCTGACGGATGCGAAGGAGTTCCGCCTCCGTCTTCCGAAGCAGTGTCTCATCACGCTCGATTGTTCGGCGCAGCTCCTCGGTTTCACTATGCAGTCGATCGCGTTCCTGCGATATGCCCTGCATATTCTGTTCCGCAAGGATAATTTCTTGCCGCTTGTCCTCAAGTTCATTTTCGATCGATGCAAGGAGTGCACGGCGGCGCTCCATTTCTGCCGCCTGCTCCGCCTTGCCTTCATCCCCCTGCTGTGCAGCGCTCCGAGCAACGGCAAGCTGCTCTCTCAGACGCACCAGTACACGCTGCACGGCAGCACGAGCAGAATCCTGCCGCGCCCTCTCTCGCTCTGCATCTGAAAGTTGGAGCTGCAAACGTTCGGACTCATCCCGAACACGCGCCTGCTCCTCTTGTTTTGCATCGCTCTGTGCGCCCTTTTTCTGTAAGAGGGCATCGATCTGGGCAATCTCCTGTCTTGTGGCTTCTTTTTTTGCGGATGCAGACATACGCATTCCATCAAAATCCGCTTTACGCTGTTTCCGCTGATCCTGCCATCCGTTGATACGTGATTTCTCCTGCCGCAGTGCGTCCAATTCCGTTAACAGACGCCGACGTTCCTGCTCCTCTGCCTGCATACTGCGGTCAATGACCGCAATGTCAGCCTCAATTTCCTCTTTTTTGCTCTCAGCCTCCGCACGCACCCGTATTTCACTTGCCTCTTGATCACGATGCGTTTGCAGGGTTTGATTCACACTTTCCTGCTCCTTGGTGAGGCTGTCATATTGCTGCACCAGCGCCGTCAGTTGATACGACCGGCGTTCCGCATCGAGTGCGCGAAACTGCAGTGTCTTTTCTGACTGGGCAGCCAGCGGTTCGAGTTCTGCCGCATGCGCATACATAATATCGTTCAGACGCACGAGATCACCCTCATTTTCTCGCAGCTTTCGCATCGCTTCCTGCTTACGCGTCCGATATTTCGTGATGCCTGCAGTTTCCTCAAAAAATACACGGCGATCTTCTGGTCGACTGTCAAGGATATCATTCAGTCGATTCTGTCCGATGATGCTCATGCCGTCGTGCCCGATCCCCGTATCTGCAAAAAGCTGATAGATATCCTTGATACGGCAGCGTGAGTCATTCAGATATACTTCACTGTCACCGTTTCGATAGAGACGACGTTTGACAACGACTTCATCGTAGTCAATGGGAAGTTTCTTGTCCGTATTGTCAAAAACAAGTACAACTTCGGCAACGCTGAGCGCACGTCGAACGGCAGAGCCTGCGAAGATGATGTCCTCGGAACGCAGACCGCGCAGCATACGGATATTCTGTTCGCCAAGAACCCAGCGAACGGCGTCCGTGATATTACTTTTTCCGCTCCCGTTTGGTCCGACGACAGCCGTGATTCCCTGATCGAATTGAACGACAATCCGCTCGGCGAATGACTTGAATCCATACGCTTCCAAGCGCTTTAACTGCACGCAACGCACCTGCCTTTACAAATTAGTTCACTCATTATAACAGAACGGATGGGAAATTTCAAAAAACGGTATCTTCTATAAATAAACTATGCTATAATGAAAATGTTCGTGATATAATTTTAATTTCAATAGGGGGTAATCATATGCCACTTGTCGGAACAAAGGAAATGTTTAAGAAGGCCTATGATGGCGGCTATGCCATTGGCGCTTTCAACGTCAACAACATGGAGATCGTTCAGGGCATTACGGATGCCGCTGGAGAGCTTCAATCCCCGCTGATTCTCCAGGTCTCTGCAGGTGCCCGCAAGTATGCTCGTCATGAGTATCTCGTCCACCTTGTTAAGGCAGCTCTTGAAATCAATGATATCCCCATTGCTCTGCATCTCGATCATGGTGCAGACTTTGA
>ERZ772827.367-NODE-367-length-25300-cov-3.995207_pt1 | contig 25300 bp, 16 predicted proteins | sample MGYA00580850_ERZ772827 | MGnify/ENA primary metagenome ERZ772827 (study PRJEB29015, sample SAMEA2737950) | human oral metagenome | biome: human oral; feature: human-associated habitat; material: dental | place: China | collected 2145 ... | reverse complement strand
ACCACATCATCTAGCAGTTTGGTGTTGGGCTTAAGCTGTACGTTCATGTTTTGCGCGGCGCGTAGCTTGTAGTCGGCATAGCCCACATAGCTAATGGTGAGCTCGGTGCCGATGGGCACGTCCAGAACAAAGTTCCCGTCAAGATCGGTAACCGCACCCGTGTTCGTGGCTTTGTCTACAACGGATGCCCCAATGATGGGCTGTCCCTGTTCGTCTACCACATTTCCTTTTACGCGCTGCTTTTTGTCGTCTCCCTTTTGGGTGCGCGCGCTTTCCGAAGGGACGCCCTTGGGCTGGCTCACAACAATGGTCTTGCCGTTGATTTCGTAAGTAACGTTTTGTCCGGCAAGGATTTTCCCTACAACGTCTGTTACCTTTTCGTTGCGTGCCTCAACGTTTACGCGGCGGTTCATGTCCACGTCTTTGGCATAGATAACAACCGAGTAACCTGTGTTCTTTTGCAAATCAACGATGGCATCCTTCACGGTGACGTTTCGGAGAGTCATCGTAACCATGCTCGCTTTGGCTGAAGCCTCCATTGAAAGTGCAAGGAAGGTTGCGAGCAGAAACTTCTTCGTTAATGTTCTCATGTCGAAATAAGTTAGTTATAAATTGTTTAGTGATAATATACATTAGGTGGTGCGGCCGTTAGGCGGTGCTAATAAAGGCAGTAATGCCCGTCGGCCCATCTGCATTTAACGTGTCCCGTTTGGGTCATTGTTTGCAGTATTTGCTCGATGTTGGTAGTCTTCCTGTTGAAGATAAGGTAGAAACGCCTGTTGCGCACCTCCTTGTCTACCGCTATCGGCACGCCAAAGTTTCTCGAAAGAACGGGTGCAATCATTTCAAGCGGCTGGTTGTCGAAGTAAAGGGTGTTCATGCTTGCGCCCTCATCCATTGTTTCTTTGATGCTTTCTTTATGCAGACGCCCTGTTGCCTTGTCAACAACGATGCGTTGACCGGGCTTTACTGCTAGCCCATTTTGTTTTGAAATAAGGTTGTCTACACTTAGTTCTCCCTCGTAAAGACTAATCTCAACGTGTTGGTCTTCCTGATAATTACTCACTTTGAAAGCCGTTCCGAGGTCGTGCAAAACAACGTCCTTAGTAACGATAGACAATGGCATCCGCTCGTTGTGCTTTACGCAGAAGAACCCCTCTCCATGCAAATATATCTTTCTATCCGATATGCCGAACCCTTGTGAGTACCTGATGGTAGAGCCCGAATTGAGCTTTACCTTGCTGCCGTCGGGAAGAACAAGGCTGAGTTGCGAACCATCTGGGGCGGTAGTCTCTATCATGGCAAACTGCCGGTTTACCTTTTGCATGCCTAAGAAGTAGGCAATGATGGGCAACACGGCAATGAGAAAAACCGCAGCAACCCTTACCAGCAGCTTTATTGGCAGGCGTTGTGCCTGTTTTTCGCCAGTGTTGCCTGTGTGTACATGCGCATGAAAGCGTTGCAGAGCCTGCTCCACGTCGAACTCTTCGTGTGCCTTTGCGGCGGCGCGGTCGAAAAGCAGTTCGCGCAAGTTGCGTACATACAGCCTGTTTTCTTCGCTTTGGCGAACGAAATCGTTCAGTTCGCCAAGTTCGTCGGCCGTGATGTCGCTTTGCACAAAGCGGCGTATCAGGTTGTCTATATGCTCATTTTCTGTTTTCATACGCGGTTTCCCTTTATAATGATAGAGCCTTTTGGGTGGTGGTAGGGTAGTGAAAAACGCAAGAAAATGTGTCTGTTGGGCATTCTTCTTCCTAGAATGCCCGTTCCGCAAGTTGCTGTCTTGTAAATAATGCTCAGATAAAAAATGGTTGTGCAAGATGAATTCCAGTGTGTGGCATAAGCCTTCATAGGGCGTGGTTAACGCGTCTGGCGTTTTTTCCTGTTGGTGAGTTGTTCCCCATCCCGCACGTTTTGAAGTCTGTCTTCAGGGCAAGGGCACGCCCAAGTGCGTTTGTGGTGTGCGTTGAGTTGTCCTTCAAGAACTTGTTTTTCGGCATATAACGGCGTTTTGCCTGTGGCAGATAGGGGTGGAGTTCAAATTTTATTGTATCTTTGTCTTGTGCTTAGCGCGTGGGTGTGCGTGTTAACTTAGGCTTAGGAACACGAAAATATCACCCCGCTAAAATACGGAATGATAGCGAGAGCCAAGCCGACCGCTATCTTAGAAGTGCAGCATGCGTTGCTCTTTTGCATCGATTTCGCTTTTCAAAAGATAAAGGAGTGTTCCATAAGTCTATGATTTCCTCGTATCTGTCTGAAATGAAATCTGTGTTGCAAGATAGTTTAAAAGGCTTAACATGTCGTTCGTAAAATGTTTAAAGTATGGATAAGAAAGTGTTTCAAGAACTTCTGGCAGAAGAAGTGAAATCATATAAAGCGTTACTTGAGACCCCAAACAATGATTGGATAGTAAAGGGCTTTGTAGATGTGAATAAGAACATTTATGGAATAACCAATGATACGAAGGTGGTATCGAAGGTTATAGAAATTATACTCATCCCAAAACTGGCTTCCTTTGCCGAGCGCAATGAGCTTGTTTTGGAATTTCCCTCGGCCCAGAACTTCTATCCAGACTTGACATTTAAAGATAAGAAAGGCAATTTGTTTGCCGTAGACTTTAAATCCAGCTACTACCGTGACGACAAAAAGGTGAACGGCCTTACGCTTGGCTCTTATTGGGGCTATTTCCGTGACCGCCAAGTAAAAAGGAACACGGATTATCCGTATGATGATTATAAATGCCATCTTGTACTCGGAGTGCTTTACAAACAGGGTGTCGACAAGGATAAGGACATGGAAGTATATAGTATTGATAAACTTGAGAACATAAAGTCGGTTATAAAGCACTTCATATTCTTTGTCCAGCCAAAGTGGAAAATAGCAAGCGACAGACCAGGAAGCGGAAACACTAGGAATATCGGAGGTGTTGTTGATGTTGACAAACTAGTGAATGGGGAAGGGACGTTCGCTAAACATGGAGAAGAGGTTTTCGATGATTATTGGATGAACTTCTATAATGCGGCCGATGCCCAAAAGGCTGGCATGGGGAAGCCGCATTACAATAATCTTAAATCTTACACAGAGTATTTGGAAGAGAAAAGTAAACGACTTAAAGAATTGAAAAAGTAGAGATGCCTGTTATCATTCCCCCTATAAAGTCGCAAGGTATCAAGACAAAATTGGTGCCGTGGATTAATGACCTGATATTGACTTCGGGCGTTAGCCTTACCGCACGCTGGATAGAACCCTTCTTTGGAACTGGCGTTGTGGGTTTCAACTGCCCCATAATGGGCGCGCACATTGTTGGCGACACCAATCCGCACATCATCAATTTCTACCAGAAGGTACAGAACGGAGAGGTTACGCCTTACACCATGCGTGCATATCTTGAACATGAAGGCCGCCTTTTGGAGGCGGCGGATGAGGATGGCTACGCCCACTATCGTCTTGTTCGCGACAGGTTCAACCGAGAACACAGCCCGTATGATTTTATATTCTTATCTCGTGCAGGATTTAATGGGATGATGCGTTTCAACAAGCAAGGTTGTTGGAATATACCTTTTTGCAAGAAACCTGAGCGATTTGCACCTGCATATATAACCAAAATATGTAATCAGATAGAAAACATCGCCCGTGTAATTAGGGGGAAGCAATGGGTTTTCAATAATGTACACTTTCTTGAAACAATAGCACAGGCAGGGGAAAACGACATTATTTATTGCGACCCACCTTATTATGGGCGATATGTAGACTATTATAATGGTTGGACGGAAAAGGATGAAGAGGAACTTTTCAACGCCTTGCGCCAAACACGTGCAAGGTTCATCCTTTCCACTTGGCATCACAACGATTTTCGCCAAAACGAGATGGTGAACCGCTTCTGGCAACAATTCAATGTTGTGACAAAAGAACACTTCTACCATAATGGTGGAAAAACCGAGAACAGGCATGCTATGGTCGAGGCTATGGTTTTCAATTTCGATTTGCAAGAGAAAGTAGAGATTGTTGCTCCGCATAGACAGTTAGAACTGTTTGCAGGCATGTCCTAAAATCTACACACTTATGTCTTTCTCATTTTCTAGTTTTATCTTCATTGTTTTTTCCTTTATCTGGCTCTTTCTGTTTTGTTCTATTAGCGGCATATAATGTAACTTACCATATGCCAGCCACGCAAAGCAACATGCCAACCATGTTTATGGATAGTCTGGCGGATAAAATCTTGATGGCGTTTTTGATGTGATACTTCACCGTATTGACAGAAATGCCCAGCTCTTGTGCAATTTCCGAGTACTTCTTGCCCTCGTAGCGGCTTAGTTCGAACACCTGCCGGCATTCTCTCGGCAACTCGTTTACGGCTTGTTTGGCGGTGTTTTTCATTTCTTCTTCAAGCAACCAGCCCAATGGGTGTTCGGGGTCTGTCAGATATTCGTGTATGCAGAGCAGGGTGTTGTCTATGCTGTCCGTTACCCTGCCTTTACGGAAGGCCGACGAGCGGCACGCCTTCTCGCTGTTGTTTCTTGTCGAACGGAAGAGGTAAGCTTGGAGCGACACTACTTGTAACTCGCCGCGGTGGTCCCAAAGGTAGAAAAACAGGTCGTCAACAATCTCTTCGGCCAACTCGTGGCTGTGGGTGATTGTCTTTGCAAGCTTGCATAAAACGGCGTAGTATGTTTTGTACAGGCTTTCGAAGGCGGCAAGGTCTCCATCCTTTAAACGAGAGAAAAGGTCACTCTCCACCATATCTCAAACATTGGTTAAGCGGTTTTTAGTTGTAATATCTTTCTCAGCAAAGTTAGTGATTTTTTTGTTATTGCCATGCCTTTCGCATTTATTTTCATCGGAGCTGTCTACTCTTTTAACCCAAATCATACCTTAGCGCCTGTGCAAGCTCTGTGTATTGTTGAGCATATTGCTTGTTTTTTCTTGAAATCGTTGCGGACTGCGTAGACCGAATAAGCCTTGCAAGATGCCGACAAGCAAACAAAAAACGTACAGGGAGCGATGCAAACAACATAAAACATTTGATAAGCGGCCTGATGGCTCATTGGGGTTTAGCGTTTCTGAAAATTGAGAGATGTTTGCCGTCTTTGTTCTGTAAAAGCAAGAAGGACATCCCATTCATGTGCAAAGCACTAGGCAAAGCTGTGATAAAGTCTGAAAAAATGCTGCCCCATTTTTCTGTGGCAAAACGTGGTTGCGCCCCAAAAGGCGGCCTGGCAGAAGGCCTTCCATGTTTTCTCTACAAGCCGAAACCCATCTGCCAATGCCCTATTTCTTCTGCGTTTGCATGCTGCCGTCGCCCTTGGCTGTGACTGCATGCCCAGCAGCTGCTCGTGCTGGCGGTTGTAAGCCTACCTGCTTTCCGTTTCCGTTGCCTTTGCGCGTGTTCGCAGCCAAATTTGTTTTGTCTTGTTTTCGGTATGAAATTTAACATTTTAACTGCCCTTTTTGTCCACCAATCGTTCACCTTGCCGCAAAAAAACGATTCTCGCGAAGGTTTGTTTTGATGCAAAAAGGGGTGGCATGTGGATGTTGGCAAAATGAATTTTTATTTAAGGAAGCCGCCGTTTGCACCATATTTTGGGCCATTCTTAGCAGAATATGGTGCTATTTGCTGCAAAATGGCGTGCAATATGCGGCAAAACGCAGTGCGTTTTGGTGCAAAATGGTGTGCGTTTTGGTGCTAAACGCAAGGTAAAATGCAGCAAAATGCAGTGTAAAATGGTGCTAACGTCAAGGCGATAAGCATAAAAATACGCTGTAATGGTATAAATAAAACCCTTCCGAACCATGAAACCCATGACCCAAAAGGGCAAAATGGGCATTAAAAAGTGGGGTTTTAGGGGCTAAAAGTGCGTATTTGGGCATGAAAAATTACGAGCTGGCAACCAAAATAGAAAGGCAATATGGTGCAAAATGCAGGTTCTTGGCTTAAAATTAGACAAACACCAAAGCGTGAAAGGTTAGAAAAAGTGGCTTTTTGCCAACTTTATAACCTATATTTTCGCTAGAACGAATCGAAAAATAGCGTGGCGTTGTAAAATAAAAACAAATATTTTAAGCTTTTGAGTGGGTGCATTTATGAGTTTGAGAGTTGATGAATGGACGGATGGACGAGCTTGTAAGTGCTTGTAGGTTGATGGGCTATAAGCTTATGTGTTATTGAGTCTGTAAATTGATAAGTTGATACATTCGTAAGATGTTGGGTTGTATCGGGTTTATACCCATCGGTAGATAGCCCTTGTACTTCGTATATTAAAGGCGTTTGTTATCTTGTGTTGGCATCACAAAGCCAACAGCTCCCACGCAATTTATAGAGACATTGAAAGAAAAGGCGGCTTCATTATATAAAATTTATGTGCTCCAGAGAACTTAAAGTATAAGATGTTTCAATTTAATTGGTTTATCAATTAACTTTGTGTTTGATAAGCCGTTTGGATGTTAGCAAGCATAGGCAGCTTCAATAATATCTAAATCGGATGTTGATATAAAAGGTAATCAAAGAAAATCTACAAATAGCCATGGAATTGTTTTATTTCATTTATTTCTTTGTTGCGTTGATACAGGCGCCGTTCATTGCATGGGGCAGAGGATGTTCTGGCTACCTGCTCTTTATGGTTTGCTCCATGCTTTGTCCTTTTATAGGGCCCGTAGTGTGGGCATGGCGCGTTACGCCGTGTGCTGGGGCAGAGGCTGTTCAGTTCTGTATAGCCGTACATGTGTTAGCCATATGCCTAGTGTTTCTTATTCTTTTTTAGCCAGCCAAAAAGCGGTTTTTGCCCAACTGCGGTTTTTGTTGGCTTTGTGGCGCAACAATGTTTTTGCCTATGTGCAACAAGGCGGTATGCTGAACCATCAGCAGAAGGCCGCATGAAATTGATATTCGCAAGAACAAGGCCTGCATTGTACCGCAGGTCGATTGTGTGTTTGGCTTTTGCCATACAGCTATTTCCACCTTAGTAGGGCAGGCTTGCAGTGGCTTTGATATTTCAGCAAGTTAAGTTGCGTTTGCCATTCTTCATCCCTTTCTAATCCGCCGGCTGCATACAAATCTTAGAAATATACAATTAATAATCGTTAAGAAGATGCGCTATTCACGAAAAATACATATCTTTACACCGCCTAAACAACAGCTTAACAAGCGTTAAACATGAGAATGGCTGCACGGACACCTATGGTGCGCCCGCGGGCAGCCGATGTCGTATGATGCGATAAACGATGATGCTTTGATGAAAATGCGTTGAAAACTATTCTACTTTTGGGTAGATCCGCCCATTGTGAATGTGGATTAATGCTGGATAGATGAACATGTACTGTGCGCCTTGACGGCGCATAAACTGCTGTGACCTAACTACATATTACTTAAATAAATACAGATGAACAGTTATCAAAAACGAAGTCAGAATGCAGTAGGTAGGCTTTTGCTCACTTTGCTGCTGCTCATTCCTTTGTATGTGAATGCGCAAACATCAACAACTATTACGGGTATGGTTAAAGATGCACTGGGAGAACCGCTCATTGGTGCTTCTGTTGTGCAGAAAGGAACGTCGAATGGCACCGTAACCGACCTCGACGGCCGATTTAAGGTGGACGTTCCGGCAGGGGCAACACTGGTTGTTAGCTACGTTGGCTTTACCGAAACAGAGGTGAAGGCCAGCCCCAACATGACGGTGACCTTGCAGAATAACGCCAAGGCTATCGACGAAGTGGTGGTTGTTGGCTATGGAACACAGAAGAAAGCCAACCTAACGGGTTCGGTGGCGCAAGTGAAAATGAGCGACGTGTTGGGCGACAGGCCTGTTGTTAATGCAGCAGCCGCGTTGCAAGGCGCCATGCCGGGACTTACCATTGGCGGCGGTTCGGGGCCTGGCTTTGCCAAGTCTATGAATGTGCGTGGCACGCTTTCGATTAACGGAGGCGCACCGCTTGTGCTGATAGATAACGTTGAAGGCGATATCAGCTCGCTCAACCCCGAAGACATCGAGAGCGTGTCGGTGCTGAAAGATGCCGCCAGTTCGGCCATCTATGGTGCGCGTGCGGCTGGCGGTGTGATATTGGTAACGCTCAAACGCCCCCAGTCTGATGCGCGCTTTACCGCCAACTACAACTTCAATGTGGGTTGGGAAAAGTCGCTCAACCATTTGGAGCAAGCCTCGTTGATGCAATATTTGGATGCCTATATCGAAGCGGGCTATTCTAATTCTTATTGGGCCGGCAACGGCGACGTTAGCAGATGGCGCAACTATCTGCAACAATATCAAAACGATCCTTCGTCTATCGCAACCGTGGGCGACGGCATCTTTAAGGATACCGACGGCCGCGTTTATTGGCTTTCTGAAAAGAACCTGGCCAAGAACATCCTTACCACGGGTGCCGTTAGCAACCACAACATAACCCTTTCGGGCGGAAGTTCAAAGATACGTTATCGCCTTTCGGGAAGTTTAAGCCGCGAAAATGGTCCGTTGGTTACAGATAAGGACATGTTCAGGCGTAAAACCATCAACGGCTTTATCTCGGCCGACATCCAGAAATGGTTTACCCAAGAGGCCACCATCTCTTACACCAACTCTACCAAACAAGAGCCGCAGAACGTGGGAAACATGAGCGGTTTTTACTCAACTCGTTTGATATATTATTATCCCGAAGGTCTAATCCCTGGCGACATTCTAAGCGTTCAAGGCAACTTGCCTTCGCAAACGCCGCTGAACATGCTGTTGTATGCGCCCACTTCGCATTTGGAGAAGTCGGAACCACGTGTGGCTTTGCGCTCTATTTTCAAGCCCTTGCCCGGCTGGAGCATCACGGGCGAGTACACCTACGACCGCAAAGACAATCACTATCAGTTTTATACCGGCCGGTTTAGGTTTGCCGATGTGCAGCTTGCCGCCAAGTATTCGATGGAAGAAGGGCAAGACTACTATCGCATGTATGATGAAACAAAGAAGTATAACGCCCTGAACCTCTTTACCAATTACGAAAACAATTGGGGTGCGCATGCCTTTAAGGCGATGGTGGGCTTTAACCAAGAGAAGTCGTATTATCGTTATTTCTATGGCAACGTGTTGGCGCAAGCCGTGCCCACTGTGCCTTCTTTCGCAGGCGGAACAGGTGAAAAAACCTTATTCGATAAGTACTCGGAGTACACCATTCGCAGTGGCTTTGCCCGATTGAACTATTCGTTCTTAGACCGCTATCTCTTGGAGTTGAACGGACGTTACGATGGCTCGTCGAAGTTCCCCAAGAACCATCGCTTTGGCTTTTTCCCCTCGGTGAGTGTGGGTTGGCGTATGGGTCAGGAGCCTTTCATGAAGTGGGCCAACCGTTGGTTAGACGACTTTAAACTCCGCACCTCGTATGGTTCGGTAGGCAACCAGCGTATCGACCCCTATCAGTTCTCGCCAGTTATAAGCGTAAACAGCAACGGCACCTATCTGTTGAACGGCGAAGGAAAGACAACTTATTTCACTTCGCCCGAGTTGGTTAGCCGCAACTTTACGTGGGAAAAGGTAACAACGTTTAACGTTGGTTTCGACCTCTACGCCTTCCAAAACCGCCTTACGGCAACGTTCGATTGGTTTAACCGCCAAACAACGGGCATGTTGGCTGCTGGTATGGAGATACCCAAGGTGGTGGGAACAACGGCTCCGTTGCAGAATGTGGCCGACATGAAGAACAAAGGCTGGGAACTAAATGTTACATGGCGCGACAAGATAGGCGATTTTAGCTATCATGTTGGCTTTAACATCTACGACAGCCAGGCTGAGATAACTAGGTTTAATAACGAGTCGAAGCTGCTCTCCGATTACTATGTGGGGAGGAAGATAGGTGAGATTTGGGGCTATGTTACCGACGGCTACTACACCATCGACGACTTTAACGCGGCAGATGCCAAGCACAAGACATGGACATTGAAAGAGGGCGTTACGAAGATTAACGGCTTTAACCCACAGCCCGGCGACGTTAAGTTTAAGGACTTGCGCGAAGACGGCGTTATTAATGCAGGCGACAACACCGTTGATAACCCCGGCGACCGTAAGGTAATTGGCAACGACGCATCTCGTTATCAGTTTGGTGCAAGCCTTGGTGCAGCATACAAAGGCCTAAGCCTAGAAGTGCTGTTGCAAGGTGTTGGCAAGCGCGATTATTGGCTTGGTGGTTCGGCTGTGTTCCCATTTGGTGGGGCAGGTGCTGGCGATGCCGTGTTCCAAGCACTTTATTCAAACCAAACCGACTATTGGCGTGCCAAGAGCTACGACCCCGCAAGCAGCGATTACATGGTTCCCGAGAATCCCAACAGCAAGCTGTTCCGCATTTACGACCAAGGCAACAACGTTGCTTCTAACACGCGCGCAAGCGACAAGTATCTGCAAAATGCAGCCTACCTGCGCATCAAGAACGTAACGCTATCCTACACCTTGCCCCGAATGTGGGTTAAACGCGCCTACTTGCAGGATGCAAAATTCTATGTAAGTGTAGAGAATTTGGCAACTTTCAGCCAGCTTCCCAAAGGCTACGACCCCGAAGGGCGACCACCCAAAACCACAGCTAATGCGCTAAGCAACATTATTTCGTGGGAGTATCCCTATTATCGCACCATCTCTTTTGGCGCAAGTATCACATTCTAATCACTAATGTTCTTATGAAAAAGATATTAACGGCCGCTTTTCTTGTTGCTACAACCCTGACGGCATGCAACGACCAGTTTCTGGAAAAGTACCCTTTGACCGACCTTACCGAGGAAAATGCCTTCAAAGAGTACGACAACTTCAAGGCTTTTATGAACCCTTGCTACGGGATGTTTATCAATACCACCATTCAAACCAGCATCAACAGCAGCTATATGAACGCGCAGTTTGCAGGCGATTGGTTTGGCGGACTGGTTACGCATCGCGACAATGCACGCAATCCTTATGCTTACCAAACCGTCACAGCCACATCAGATGGTGGCGGATGGGATTTCTCTTACATCCGCCGCATCAACATCATGCTGAGCCATTTGGGCGATGGCGCGCTTACAGAGGCACAAGCGGCGCATTGGCGTTCGGTTGGTTACTTCTTCTCGGCCTATTGGTATATGGAACTCATCGACCGCTTTGGCGATGTGCCTTGGGTGAATAAGGTGCTCGACGACAGCTCGCCCGAAAGCTACGGACCACGCACACCGCGCGCAGCTGTTGCCGATAGCATCATCGCCCGATTGGAGTATGCTGCCGCAAACATCGGTTCGTTCAACGATGGCGACAACACCATTACGGCTCATGCCATAAAGGCCGCACTCTCGCGTTTCTTACTTCGCGAAGGAACATGGGCCAAGTATCATGGCCTTAACGAACCTTACGAAACCTATTTGCAAAAGTGCCTAACCGTTTCGCAAGAGTTAATGGATGCCTATCCCAGCCTGTATCTGGGCGTAGACAAGCAAAACACGCCTGCAACGGGCTATGGCGAGCTGTGGACCACCGAGAGCTTGAAGGGTAAGCCTGGCGTTATCTTCTATAAAGAGTTTGTCAACAACGTGCTGATGAATCGCTACAACGACTTCGAACACATCGCGGCCAACGCTGCCGACGTGCCCCAATACACGGTAGACATGTTCTTGATGAAGAATGGTTTGCCCATTGCCAATGCCGCATCTGGCTATCAAGGCGGAAAGGGTAAGGACATGTGGGCCACCTTTGCCCAACGCGACCCGCGACTATACCAAAACATTCAGCCGCCCTATGTGGTTGCTCCTTACAAGGGTACGCCCGACAACGTGAACACGTTTAAGACATGGCGCTTCTTAAAGGCAGGCGACAACAACCAAGGACACATCGTAACTGCTGACGAAGCAGCCAAGTATCGCTATTACATCGACTACATGGGCCTGAACGATAAGTGCCTAAGAGGTGGGGCAGCCGGTGGCGAAGGCATGAAAAGATGCCCCGGACAAAACTGGGGCGCATCGCTAACACCCGTTAGTCCTAACCTCACCACCGACTCGCGTGTGCCCTTTATGCGCTGCCGAACGGGCTATTACTTCTGGAAAAACTACGACATGTGGGAGTTCTCCACAGGCTCTTCGGCCTTCTGTACGGCCGACAAGCCCATCTTTAAGATTGAAGAAGTGCTGCTGAACTATGCCGAAGCGGCATGGGAACTCCATAAGTTCGACCAATCGGTTGCAGACAAAACCATCAACAAATTGCGCGACCGCGCCGACGTTGCACACATGACGGTGGCAGACATCAACGACAACTTCGACCCCAACCGCGACAAAGGCAATGCGCCCTGGTGGACAGGCAATGGCGGTAAGTTTGGCAACTACAACGTCGACCCCGTGCTGTGGGAGATACGCCGCGAACGCCAGATAGAACTCTTTGGCGAGGGATTTGCCTTCTACGATGTGCGCAGATGGGCAAAGGCTGCCTATTATGTAAACAGGCAACCCTGCGGATTGTGGACCACAGCCGCCGACAATATCTATGCGCCAAAGGCAAATGCCTACACAGGACAGTTTGTTGATTACGACGAAATTGTGACCAACGGAAAGGCCGCAGCCGAGAACAACACCGCTGGCAGCGGCTGGATTTACACCTACGAGAGTCCGCTTGCGCATGGCGGTTGGTTAGACACCTATTATTTAAGCATGGTTCCCACCAGTCAAATCGTGCTGAATAAGCAGCTAACACAAAACCCTGGTTACAATAAACTATTTGGATTAGGCAATTAAAAACGATGAAAACAACATCATCTATCCTGCTTACGCAGGCCGCATGGTTGGCCCTAACCCCCGCTTTGGCCGCAAAAAACACCAAACCCAACATCATTTACATCATGTGTGATGATATGGGGTACGGCGATTTGGGCTGTTATGGCCAACAACACATCCTAACGCCCAACATTGACCGCATGGCCGCAGAGGGCATACGCTTTACGCAAGCCTATGCGGGGGCACCCGTTAGCGCGCCGTCGAGGGCATGTTTCATGACGGGACAGCACTCGGGCCATACCGAAGTGCGCGGAAACAAGGAGTATTGGGCCGATAGCAAGCCCGTGTTTTACGGCCAAAACCGAGATTTCAGCATCGTGGGGCAACATCCCTACGATGCCAATCACGTCATCCTACCCGAGATTATGAAGGCCAACGGCTACCAAACGGGCATGTTTGGCAAGTGGGCTGGCGGCTACGAGGGTTCGGTATCAACGCCCGACAAGCGTGGCGTTGACGAGTTCTTTGGTTATATCTGCCAGTTCCAAGCCCACCTCTACTACCCCAATTTCCTCAATTCGTATAGCAGGTCGCGAGGAGATAAGGGCGTGCAGCGCGTGGTTTTGGACGACAATATTGCGCATCCGATGTTTGGCGACAACTATTTTAAACGAACGGCATACTCGGCCGACCTCATTCACCGCCGTGCTTTGCAGTGGCTCGAAACGCAATCGGCCGACAAACCCTTCTTTGGCGTGTTCACTTACACCCTTCCTCATGCCGAGTTGGCACAGCCCAACGACTCGCTTGTGGCTTTCTATAAAAAGAAGTTCTTTGTAGACAAGACGTGGGGTGGGCAAGAGGCATCGCGATACAACGCCGTAGAACACACCCATGCGCAGTTTGCAGCCATGATAACAAGGCTCGACTTGTATGTTGGTGAGATATTGAATGTGTTAAAGCAAAAGGGGCTAGACGACAACACGCTGGTGATTTTCACGAGCGACAACGGGCCGCACGAGGAAGGCGGCGCCGACCCTTCGTTCTTCAATCGCGACGGAAAGTTGCGCGGCATTAAGCGCCAGTGTTACGAAGGGGGCATCAGAATTCCTTTCATTGCGCGCTGGAAAGGGCGTGTCGAGGCTGGCAAAGTAAGCGACTTCCCCTTTGCCTTCTACGACCTGATGCCCACTTTCTGCGAACTGGCAGGCGTAAAGAACTATGTGCAACGCTATCGAAACAAGCGCCTAACCACCGACTTTTTCGATGGGCTCTCCATCGCCCCCACGCTCTTGGGCAACGATAAGGCACAGCAACGCCACCCCCACCTTTATTGGGAGTTTGCCGAAACCAACCAAATTGCCGTGCGCATGGACGATTGGAAACTGATTGTTATTAAGGGTACGTCGCACCTTTACAACCTCGCAACCGACTTACACGAGGACAACGACGTTGCTGCCCAACATCCCGATGTGGTGAAGAAGCTGGTAGACATCGTTTATAAGGAGCATGTAGACAGCCCGCTGTTCCCCATCACCTTGCCAAAGACGGCTCAATGACCACAGATTAAGGCCTTACCAACGGCCTTCGAATGCGATATAAGGGGATGTGCCTGCTGTGGCACATCCCCTTTTTGTTTGCAAACTGGCCAAGTTCAAAATGGAAACTATCTGAGAAAAGTGAAAAGGTGAAAGGGTGAAAAGGTGAAAAGATGGCTAACGCCACCTATACATTTGGCTTAACTCCTTAGAACCTTAACTCTTAAAGTTGAAAAATGGCTGCGCCTAATAACATGTTAGCTATCTAACCCAGAAAAATATCCATAGATTCGTTTTTATGTCCCTTATGTTCTTATGTCAAATATAAGCCCCAGCTTGTGTAAAAGTACGATATAAGAACATATCAACTCGTCAGTTTGTCAACTTGTCAACTCAAGCTTTTTGTCTTCTTTTCAGTGTAAATTTTAACATTATGGCTGGCTTTTTAATCACCAATCGCTCAACCTGCCGCAAATATTCGATTCTCGAGCAGGTTTGTTTTGGTACAGAATGGGGCAGGGCTTATAATGGTGGCCAACCCATTTGATGCAGTATGAATATGCAATTAGCACTCAACAGCGTGCGTTTTGCGCCAAATTTTCCTGCATTTAGCACCAAAACACCCTGCGTTTAGCACCAAAACACCCTGCGTTTAGCACCAAAACGCATTGCATTTAGCACCAAAATGCATTGCAAAATGCCGCAAAACGCAGACCAATATGCTGCAAAACGCAAGGTTAAATGCAATAATATGCACAACGAAATGCAACAAAATACGGCGAGCATTGGCACTTAGGTCATATATTTCGATAGTATGACGTGTAGAATAAGGGCGAAATACACCCCAAATCGTGGGTTTTTAGGTGCAAAATGCAGGTATTTGGAGTTAAAGAAAACACGAATTGGCAACCATCTAGAAAGGCAAAATGGTGCAAAACGCACATGGTGTTCTTAAAAACGGACAGATAAAGAGCGGCGGAAGATGGGAAATAACGCCCTTTTGCCTACTTTTAGCCCATTGTTTTCGCTAGAATGGGTTGGCGAACAATGCGTATTTTGTAAAATATAAACACCGATTTTAACTTTAAGGGCTTATGCGCTTGTTGGTTCATGACTTGTTCGTTAGTGTGTTCATCAATTGTTTGCTTACTTGGTTTATGCGTAGTTAAGTTTGTCGTTTGTTTCAGTCTATAAGTCCTTCACGTTATCTTTTTCATACCTCATAAAGTGTTATTAGTTAAACATTATTTTGTATCTTTGTATCACAAAAGATACATTATGACGAAATTTACTAAATCGAACTGGATGACCAGAGGGTTGCAGGAGAAACTGAATGTTGTTGGTGAGCAGTTTCGCCTAGCAAGACTACGTAGAAATCTGACGATGGATCAGGTGGCACAGCGGGCGCAATGCAGCCGCCTTACGTTATCACGTTTGGAGAAAGGCTCGTCTGCTGTTTCTCTCGGCATGGTGGTGAGGGTTCTGAACGCCCTACAACTCGAAGACGACATCCTGCAACTTGCCCAGGACGACATACTTGGGCGAATGGTACAGGATATGGAGATAAAGAACAAGAAAAGGGCATCAAAGAAATAAACAATGGAAAAGTTGGACGTAGTGGCCTGTTTTGATTGGCTGGAAAAAGAAGAGAAGGTTGGTACGCTGGGACACGAAACCCTGCGAGGCTCTGACGTGTTCTCATTTGAGTTTGATGGAGACTGGCTGAAACGTTATGCTGATATCTGCTTTGGCCGAGATTTGCTGCACTTTGTACTGCATTTCTTGACAGATATCACCCGACTTACTGTAAGTGACTATCAATTAATCCGAAATCGAATTTTAAAGGTTTTAAAAAAGTAAAGTGTAGCGGAAATACTTCCGTACGTAGTCTAAGAAATGAGCGGTTAGTTAACTATTCGCGCGTTTTATTCTTTTTCTTTAGCAAAAAGAAGATGATTTCTAGTAAAGGTTGGTTTGGGATAATAACAACAAACAATAATTTACAACGAATAGTGTTGTAATCGCGTACAACAACCATTTTCTATCTAGTTCTTCAGACTTTGTTGTTTACAATGGGTATTTTGTGCCCATATTTTCACTTGGAATCAATCTGTCTTCCCGTGTCTCAATCGATGAACTAATTCTGCATTTAGAAGTCCGGGTAAGGTTAAAAAAAATAAAAAGAGTAATTTTGCTTTTCTTGAAAGAAAAATTTTCCTAACTTTGCCAAATCGAAAACTTTATCAAATTGACTTGAAATGGAAAACGAACAGAGAATATCATCCTATGTTATACCAGTGGAGGTAACCGCTGATAAGTACATGTTGATTCACGGATATTGTGGCTCAATAGATGTAATTGAAAAGAATGCGTGGGACAATCTTAAAACCGGGCTATTTAATAAGACTTCTAATGATAAGGAGCTTATTGAATATTTAATTAAACGAGGCCATGTCACAAAAATGACACGGGAGGAAGAAATGGCATACGTAATGCGTCTTGCTAAAGCTCTTCACAAAAAGGATATGATTCTTTGTACCTCATACACTTTAGTTGTTACATACGATTGTAACTTTCGTTGCCCTTATTGTTTTGAACTAAATACTATGACGGACGAATTGCGCGAGCAAACAATGACGCGTGATGTCGTAGATAAAGCTTTTGACATAATAGACAAGACACAGGAAAGTAAAATTAAAAAAGCAAGTCGCGTTGCTCTTTTCGGTGGCGAACCTCTGCTAGCAAAAAATCACGATATCATTTCCTATATTGTAGACAAAGGCGTTACGCGTGGATTGAAATTTAATGCTATCACAAACGGATATGACTTAATGCATTACAAAGACTTGCTTTCGCCTGATAAAATTTACCATTTACAGATAACATTAGATGGTGTTGAAGACATGCACAATAAGAAACGTCCACATTGCATGGGGTATCCCACATTTCGTAGAATAATCTCAAATATTGGTATGGCGTTGGAAAATAATGTTGCTATAACAATAAGGTTTAATACAGACAAACAGAATGTCGCACAATTACAGAACTTGAAAGAATTGTTCGATGACTTAGGGTTTACTAAACATAAAAAGTTTGGTTTTGAATCAGCGAGACTTTTGAATTACGACATGACACTGTCTCATAAGGAACGCCAGCAATTTATGACTCCAAGTGAACTGATAAAGGTGCAAGATGATATGAATTTTGAGTATGGCTATCAGGACTTTGGGGCGTATAGTAATATTTATAATGCTATCTGTAAGAAAAAGCCACTAACATACAAGGCCACGTTTTGCGGTTCCCAAATAGGTGCATACATGTTTGACCCTTTATACAAGATTTATCCTTGTTGGGATGTTGTGGGGAAAAAAGAATTTGTTATAGGTGATTTTAGTTCCGGTAATATAGAGTGGAATATCCAAAGAAGGGATGAGTGGAATACAAGTGACATCACTGCATACAAAGATTGTTCTATGTGTAAATTCGCTTTGTTGTGTGGTGGTGGATGTGTTGCCAATAGGCCAAATAATCATTGCACCCAGATGTATGACATAATTAAGTATGCGACAAAGAGAGCATACGCTAATTTTAATAACATAAATTACAAAAATTATGAGTAAAAATTTAGTAAAATCTCTAAATCAAGGGCACTCAGAGTTCTATTTAGAGGATCTCGAACAGAGGCTTGAAACTGATCCTTTGTCCATTGGTGCGCTTTTGGACATCGATTCTGCGAACGGCGAGGACGCTTGTTCTAGCTATTGTTGGGGATACGAGTATTGTAAACCCAAAGAAGGCTGTGACGTAATATCATGTGTCTGGCATTAATTTATTTCTTTGTTAGGGGGAGATTCCCCCTAACAAAGATTTAAGGTTGGTTGTAAGTATTACTTTTGTTGATATTTTTGAGCAGCTTTTGTGTCTAGAAGGCGTAAATAATGTTCAACTGAAAGGGGGAAGTGAAAATGTTTAGATAAAAGCAAAAAACTGCAATGGTGTGTTTTTGAAATGGAGCTGAATAACAGTGTGAATTTTAAGAACCAACCTAAATTAAATACAATTGTTAGCACATTTTGGCTCTCATATTTGAATCTGTAAAACAGCTCTGAACAGAAAGTACAAGTCGTAATCTTAATGTACAAGATCATTTTAAATCAATAAAAGAAATGGGAAAATATTTGTTGTTACTTCTTGCTTTTCTTACCTGTTCTGTGTATGGACAAGTTTTGACAGGAAGAGTTCTTGATGAGAAAAGAACCCCGATGGGGAATGTCACTGTAAGTTTACTGTCACCGAAAGACTCTAGTCTGATTGTTGGAACGATAACGGACAAGGACGGAAAATTCTCTGTCAAGTCTGAAAGGAGTGATAATTTGTTGAAGATAACAATGGTTGGATATACCCCAAAGTACATCAATTGCAACCAATGCGAGGAACTTGGGGACATAAGCATATTTCCAGACTCTAAACTTCTTAGCGATGTTGTTGTGACAGGTACTAACTTCACAACAAAAGGCGACAAAATGATGATTCGCGTACCAGAGGATGTAAAAAAGAATACTTTCGATGGTTACGCAACATTATCTGCAATGACTATTCCTGGACTGAATGTTGACCTCATAAATCACACTGTTACGTCAAAAACAGGCGAAGTCCTCCTTTGCGTAAATGGGAGAGAGGTTGAAAAGGGCGAGATACAGGCACTTAATCCCAAGGATATTAATCGGATAGATTTCTATCAGAAATTCGACCCCAACCATCCTTCGGCCTCTGCCGTAATAGACTTCGTTATGAAGAATCGTGATAGCGGAGGATTGGTATATGGTAACGCTCGTCATCATCTCAATGTAGGAAAAGGTGATGGGATGCTTGATGTGAAACATTATAAGAAAAATTCTGAACTTAATTTTCAGATTTCTAGCGATTACGGCTGCTATACGTTGGACCGAGGTGAAGAGTCCGCCACGAGTATGGCTTTTATTGATAAAAAAGTTATCAAGACATCAGAGGTTAAAAACTCGATTTTTCGTTCAAAACATCTTAGAAGCAGACTATCTTGGCTCACGCAAGGCAGGGGGAGCCTGTTCCAAATTTCAGCTTTCTTAAATAGGGAACACGACGTGAACGACCAGAACATTTCACAGGCTTACAGTACAATGGGCGGGGAAATCCTAACGCGGGATTATACGCATAAGGACAATTTGTCTCCTGCAACACAAATCTACTATCAAAGAAAGATTGGTAAAGATGGATTGTTCCGTACAAGCATATATGGGAATTACAGCCATACAGATAAGTTTAGGGATTATACCTCTACATCGTCTTTTTGGGCAAAAACAGAAGAAGACTTATTTCGTGTTTCCCCAAACATGCTTGTGGGTCTGATTTTTGGCAAGAATCGTCCTTTCTTTTATGCTACTTATGATTACAAGAGCACAAGGAACAAGTACACGGAGAATGAGGTTGAAACTAAAAACAGGTTGACTTATGGTAATGGGCTTTTTCAGATAGGGAACAATTTCATTTTCTCAAGTAAATTCAGAGTTACATTGCGATTTACAGAAAATGTACTATCCATTGATAATGGAAATTCTTCGTGGACAAAATTCTTTTTCAGTCCTTCATTACTATGTAGTGCCGACCTTGGACATGGCAACACTTTTAGAGGTGAATTGTACACCTACGTGAACGATCCGCAGTTGGCATATTACAATGGCTCATCCCAACAAATGGATAAATATCAGATACTTCGAGGTAATCCAGACTTAAAGAATGGACATTGCATAGGGGGAGAGGCCATATTTGACAGCAACCACAAATGGGGAATGTTTGAATTGCTTACACAATATATTAATATGCCTAAGTACATATATGAGGACGTGTTTGTTGATAACGACAAGGGCGTGTTCGTTCATACGTATCAGAATGGGAGAAGCTATAATCATTTCTTGTTGAATGCCGAAATAAGATTTAATGTGATACCCAAAAGGCTGATATGGATGGTAGGTGGTGAATATAATCATTTTAAGGAGAGAGATAAACAGCTAAATGCGTTTGTTGGCGGTACGGATTTAACTTACTTAGGTAAGAATGTCATTGGAAAAGTAGAGCTTGTAAGCCCTCTTAGGTATTTGGCAAAAGGAGTTGAGTACAAAAATCCGCTATCGCTGAAACTTACACTAAAATATACTTTAAAAAATTTGCAAATAGGTTTTAATGCAACAAATCCATTTATGAATAGTTGTGTGGAGACAGACTATGCAGCAGGCGGCTACTCAAATGCGGCAAAAACGTATAATCCTAGAATAACATCAAATATGTTTATCTTCACCCTGTCTTATCGTGTATCGTATGGTAAAAAGCATAATTTCCAAAATATTGAAATGAAGGAAAGCCAAAGTTCTGGCTTATTAGATCAGCAAAATATTAGGAATGAGAAAATGGAGAGTGGCAAGAAATAAATAACCGATGTCTCTATGGTAGGAAAAAAACTTTTGGCATTGCTTATAACGTTGTTATCAGCAATTGGTATATATGCAAACGAAATCACTGTAGGTTACAATGAGAACGTGGAACTAATGTCTATAATGTCACGCCTAGCGGGATTGAAAGAATACTGTTATGAAGAGGCGGGAAATTATGATAGGGACATAGACTCTGTGTTCGCCTCTTTCAAAAGGCATCCTGCTGTTGTTTTTCTTCAAGAGATACATAAAAAGTATCATTGTTCGTACGATGCAATAATGTCGATGGCTTTGAGGCTTAATCGAGATAATTCAGCATACCATATAGTAGAGGAAGATAGCGACGGCCTCGATAGTAGATGGAAGGAGGTCGACAAAAGTGAGTTTACCCGGCTTGTGACGAAATTTTATAATGACACACGTTTTGAGATTTTCTTCTCAAATCATAAAGCTTTCTATGACAAATGTATTGAAGATTATAAGGCTATTGTAATGAAAGATTTAAACATCGGTTGGTATGGGCAATTTTATGGTCTTCCTCCATCACGAGATTTTCGAGTTATCATTGCATTTGTTAATGGTAAAAATAATTATGGAGTGAAGCGCAAATTGAGAGGTCATAGAGAGGAAGTTTTCAATGTCCAAGGGTATTTCGTTGATAAAGCCGGCAAATTGGGTTACAATAAAAATCATCAGGCTTTGTTGATACATGAGTTTAATCATTCTTTCATTAATTATCTACTTGTAGATATGAATAAGCTTAAGATGCAGGAGGCAGGCCAATATCTTTTTAAAACAGTGGCGTGGTCTATGAGGGGGCAAAACTATGGTGAATGGATAACCATGATTAATGAGTCGCTTGTAAGAGCCGCTGTAATTAGGTATTTAATTTATAACGGCGCGAATAAAAAGGAAGTGGAAGATTATCTATCTTATGAGATAAGTCACGGCTTTAGATGGATGCCCGAGCTGGTTGGACTTTTGGGGATGTATGAGAAGAAACGGGCTGTTTACCCCACTTTTGAGTCATTCTATCCTAAGATAATAGACTTTTTCATTACCTACAAGAAGAAAGAAAGTAGGAGGATAGGGAGGATTGAAGTTGGCTAATTAACAACGTTGTTCTATTAACAAAAAGTGAAAGACTAAGAACATGGATGAATTAAATAGTATCTCTATAACTATACTGAATAGCTCAGTTAAAGAAACGCGGTATCTTGTCTCAACTGGTGAAAACTATTTTGAGGCCAACGCTTTGACCGCGGAGTTGCTTATTTTTCTTAAAGAGGCGCAAAATCAAGATGAGGGTATAAATAAATTCATTGCTCGCAACGCCAAGTATTCTTTCAAACAGGTAAAGGAACTGACTGAGACTATTATTTTGCCCAAGATACAATCAATAAGGAAACAGCCTTCACCATTTCTCTATCAACGTGATTTGCTAACCAAAGAGCAAGTCGGAATGGTAACGAGTGGGCTGTCAATATTGTTTAATAAGTATTTCATGATAGCGGCATTGCTCATCTTTGCAACACTCGATCTGGACTTTTTCGTTAGGAGTAAGGACCTTACCACCTTCAATCAACAGACGGGTGTGTTGTCGTTCTTGTTCCTCATGGTATTTGTTGTTTTGTCGTCAGCATTCCATGAATTGGGGCATGCCTCAGCATGCCGTTATTGTGGAGTGGAACATGGTGGTATAGGTCTTGGCTTGTATCTTAATTTTCCCGTACTCTACACTGATGTAACCAACGTGTGGCAGCTATCGCGTAGGAAAAGGTGTCTTGTTAATTTCGCAGGTGTGTATTTCCAATGCCTAATATTAATAGTGTTGATTTTGCTTTATGAGACGACACACCATTTTTTAATCCGGTATCTTATACTGATTATAAACTTTGGTTTTCTGCTCACACTAAATCCTTTCTTTAAGTTCGATGGCTATTGGATGGCATCAGATATTTTGGGAGTGGCAAATCTAAGACAGCGGTCCAAAGAGGCTATAAGGTACATCATAAGAAAAATGTTGCGTAAGCATAATGAGTTGCCACGTCCGTACTTGCTACAACTCCGACCTGCCGCAAAGATTGGCTTTCTTTTTTACGCAGTCATAGTGAATATCTTCTTGGCATTTTATCTATTCTACATGATACCGATGCTTGTTTATAAATTTGTTGGGGAACTACCTGAAGAAATTTATCAGTTAGTATTGTGCCTCTCTGGAGGTGTTACACCTCCATTTTCTCTGCTCCACAATATTTTCAGTCAGGTACTATTCTTTTCTGTTATAATATATATGTTTGTAAGAATGGTTAAACCGTACTTTAACAAGGATAGACTACATAATGAAAGTAGATGAGAATACCAAAGTTTAACATTTTGGATGCTGGCGTTGTGGCAATATCTTTGTTGCCATTATTGTCGTGTTACTATGGATTATGCACAACAGTATCTGTAAATGTGGCCAGCCTATCTTTGATAGGGCTAGTCTTGTATATGTTGGGACGCAAGTTGTTCCTTCAGGAGAAGTACAGCAATTTCTTTTTTGTTGTGGTTGCAGGTATTATGACTGTGGCTGTGACTTTCTCTGTTATAACCTTTGGCGTCTTCCGACAGACTGCACTCGGTTCAGGCTTTGACAACATTTATTTTGTAAGAAGTCACTTCAGACCTTTGGGGTTTACCAATAATGCCTGGTCTGAAATCACTCTAGCGATGATTGCTTTCTCGATGATAGCAGGGAAATTGAGAAATATCTTGATGTTTCTATCGGTAGTGTCTACCTTGGTGACTTTCTCCCGAGGGGCGTACATATCTCTGTTTCTTTTATTTCTTCTGATGCTTATCGTCAATAAAAGAAGGCAAAGAGTACAGACTCTTTTTATTGCTATGTCCTCTATCTTGCTTGTAGCCGTATTTTGTCATAAGGAAATGCTTACCACATTATCTATGAATAGCAGCTATTCTCAAAAAGCGAGCACAGAATGGCGTCTGAATGCCACTGAATCTTCGATCAACCTAGCCTATAAACATCCTCTCGTAGGTTATGGCTGCGGCACTTATACGATGGTTTCTGAAAGTGGTGATATCGATGATTACAGCAGTTTCGCACCAAATCTGCCTGTGATGTTGCTTATAGAGAACGGTCTTTTAGGGTTAGGGATATTTACTGCAATTGTATTGTCCTTTGCATGGAGAATTTGGAAAAATAAAAGCAACAAACATATCAAGGAAATTGGCTGTGTCCTTTTTGTGATTCTTCTCAAAGAAATGTCACAGGCTACTTTATTGCATACAAGATGTCTATGGTTGCTATCTCTTTTCCTCTTGGCTTACGTTAGCAGTCTCGGCGGTGAGATCGCAGAAATGAAAAAAGGTAGACTCCTTTGGGTACTAACAATTTGCTTGTCGCTAGTCTTTCTTAATCTCCGCAGTTTGTATAATGATGGTAGAATGCTATCAGGTGTTATCAAAGCTGGATTAAAACAGTTAGAAACAGGAAAGAAAATAAGTCCAGATAATTTTTTTGTAGTTGATAATTTAAGAAAAGCGAGCCACAAGGAACCATTCGACCCGTATATTAAATATATAGCATCGGAAGTCTATATTCATCAAGGGAAAGTAAAAGAAGGTGTCACACTATTGTCCCAGCTTTGCAGAGATTATCCGCGAAATGCTCTTTTTGCGTTTTCGTGTGGTAATGCTTATTATCTTCTCAATGAAAATGACAAAGCAGTATCTTATTGGAGAGAGGGGATAGTTCTGTATCCAAGGTTGCTTTTTAGTAAGGAATATTTTGAAATTCAAAGTTCTGCTCCCATGCTGTTCAGAAGCTTAAACAAGGAAATTCTGAAATGCTATCCCAAAGGAGAACTAATGGGAGCTAAAGAGTCGGCCAAGTGGGGGTTTATCCTAAATAGATTTGGCTATAAAAATGAAGCAATTCGCCAAATACGCCACTCCGTAGCCGAGTTGCCTAATCTTTCAATCCCATGGCTAATTTTGGGTCATAGAGAGAAATATAATTTCCTTACAAACGGATTGTTCTCCAACTACAATGATTCTACAAGCAGTATAGATTGCAAAACATTCACTTTATATGAACTATTAAAGGTTTCATATAGGTTGAGATTTGCAACTTGGTATGCAGATAGCTTGGACGGAAACCCGTTTTAGGTTCGGCTGTGAGTCGATTCTATGTAGCTTGTAGTGAACTCGCTGTGTGTGACTCACTGGTAATTTTTGACTTTGGATGTTTAAAACTTCTTTCGTTTTCTTTGCTCCATCGACTATCTATGTGAAGTTGGAATAAAACGAGATAGAATGATAACTACTCAATACTCATAAATCCTAATGTCTGATTTGGGTTTAAGCAAGGACGTTTTTATTGGTTTTGTTGTGCGAACAGGTGCGAATGAGGTGGGGTAGGAGATGCGTTTAAGGGGTGTTCGCTCGGCGATGAGGTCGCATTGTGTGTTAATAATATTTAAATAAACCAAAATATCATATTGTGAATGAAAATGAAAGGGGCGTATGTTAGGTGGTTAGGATAATTGTTAGTAACTTTGCACCCCGAAAAGGCATATTGTGCCGTTTCTGTATTCGCT
>ERZ772827.365-NODE-365-length-25320-cov-19.003641_pt1 | contig 25320 bp, 21 predicted proteins | sample MGYA00580850_ERZ772827 | MGnify/ENA primary metagenome ERZ772827 (study PRJEB29015, sample SAMEA2737950) | human oral metagenome | biome: human oral; feature: human-associated habitat; material: dental | place: China | collected 2145 ... | reverse complement strand
TGTCCTCGGCCCCGCGCTCACCCAGGCCGCTGCAGATCCGGTCCTTGGCCGACATCGTCTCCGGCGCTGTCGGAGCAGGTCCCTGGCCGGTTGCCGTCGCGGTCGTGGTCGTCGTCCTGGTGGATTTGGAATCATTCTGGGTGCAGACAAGAACAACGATCGGGACTCCCCCGACCTTGGTGACCCTCTCCGTGCACTCAGTCTCCGCTCGTGCGGGGGGTGCCTGCAGAAAGAACCACGGGAGCACGAAGAGGGCGCTCAGAACGAGGTACTTGGTTTTTGTCAGAAGGGGCATTCGGGCACTTCCCTAGTCTCGGTAAAGTACATCTTGAGCTTGCCGTCGACGTGCTTGAAGTCCCACCGGTGAAAGACGACTCCGGAGTCACCCAGGTCCTTCCCGTTGCGGTCGATATAGATCGAGCCCCGGTTGTCGAGACAGCCCTGAAGAGTGACCACGGCACCCTGGCGAATGGGGGTGGGGTCCCAGCGGGTCTTGAGGCGGTACTCCAGCTTCACGGTCGTGATCCCCAGGTCGTGAATCTGCTTGAGGCCCTCCATGACGGCGCTCTTGCCGGGGTCGGCCATGGTGGCCTCAATCTCCGGGGTAGGGGTCAGGGAGGCGACCCCACCGGCGAGAGTGAGCCGGCGGTCCTCCTCGAACTGCCGCCGCCACACCGCGGTCGCCTCCTCGACCAGGGCCACCTGCTCCCGCGACTGCTGGTACTCCTGCGGGGTGCACGGCGTCGGACTACTCGACCCGTCCGGCCTCGCACACCTGTACGTCGGCGACCTCGTCGACTCAGGCTCAGGCGACGGGGCAGCAGCCGGGCTCCCCGAGCAGCCCACCAGCACAGCAGCGGCCAGGACGGCACCAGCAACACGACGGGGACAGATCATCGGACCTCCTCAGACACGTGGTAGGGGAACCCGCCGGCCACCGGCCAGCAGGGGCTGTGTGAGCCGGCGGTCCTCGGTGAGCCGCCGCTGCCACACCGCGGTCGCCTCGTCGACCAGGGCCACCTGCCCGTGACTGCTCGTACTCCTGCACCAAGCCCGCCAGCACAGCAGCAGCCAGCACCAGCAAGACAACGGAGCCAGGTCATCATCGAGCCTCCCGGGAGTGTTAGAGACAGTCTGGTTGCTTCTAACACAGGCCGCAACCCCCTCCCGAGAACTTGTCTGTGGAGAGACCAGCAAGAAACTGGGTCACAGAAAGGGCAGCGGGGCCGGCGGCTTCTCGTGGCTAGGCCAGACAGAGGCGGTACCGGGCGCCGTCCTCACCGGGACGCGCCCCGAGCCGGCCCAGCCACTCCGCCAGCAGCGCCGGGGGCGGGTTGTGGTGGCTGAGGTGGACCGCGACCACCTCGGCGCCCGGCGCCAGGCTTCCCCCGTCGCGCAGCTGCCGTACGGCCTCGGCGAAGCTGCGCAGTCCGTGGTGGTGCGCGCCCGCCAGGTCGTCGCGGTCGCCGAAGGTCTCCTCCAGGAGGACCAGGCCCAGCCGGGTCCCGGCCAGCAGGTCACGGGCCCCGGGCGCCCAGGGTCCGGTGTCGGTCGCCCACAGCACGCTCTGGCCCGAGCGGCTCACCACGTACAGGCAGGCCTCGCCGAAGGCCTCGTGGGCGGCCGGCAGCGCCCGTACCTCGTAGTCACCGAGCTGTACGACCGAGCCGGCGGTCACCGGGACCAGCTCCACCGGCTGGCCGGGAGCCAGCCACGGGCGGCACTCGGCGATCACCGGCTCCGGCCCGACCAGGCGCAGCGGCCGGTCATCGCCCCAGGTCCGGTGCAGCAGGAAGGCCGGGTCCAGGTGGTCGTGGTGGGCGTGGGTGACGAGCACCGTGCGGACCTCGGCCAGCGACACCCCGAACCGGACTGCCTGCCGGGCCGCCTCGGGGCCCGGGTCGACCAGCACCGTACGGTCGATCAGCGCCGAGGTGGGGGTACGGATCTCACCAGCGGCCACCCGCTCGGTGCAGCACGCCCCGGAGCACCACGGGTTCGGCCAGCCGTCGGCCGACCCGGCACCCAGCAGCAGCACCTCCACCACGAACCCCCTTGTCAGCGCCGCACCAGCCGGAACAGTGGCCTGTCAAACCAGACCGGGCCGCAGCTGTACTCGGTTCCCTCGTCACTGAACCCGTTGCGCTCGTAGAAGCGGCGGGCCCGGTCGTTGCCGCCGACCAGCCACAGGTACGCGGCCCGCCGACCCGGCAGCGCCAGGTCCAGCAGCGTCTGCCCGAGCCCGCTGCCGTGGGCCTCGGGCCGCACGTACAGGTGGTTGAGCTGCCAGGTGATCCCCACCGGCCGGACCGCGCCGATGGTCGGCTCCCAGAACTGCTCGAAGGCGGTCGAGACCGTGATCCCGACCACCCGGTCGCCGGCCAGGGCCAGCCAGCTGCGCCGAGCCGGCTCCTCGCCGCGCCGCTCGGCCTCCAGGGCCGCGTCCAGCTCCCGCTCCAGCCGGGCAGCTGCCTCGGGCACCTCCGCCAGCCGGGCCTCGGCGAACGCCGACGGCATCGTGTACCGGTAGGTCTCGGCCACCATCTCGGCGTCGGCCTGCGCGTACGGGTACGCATCGGCGCTGGTCGCGCGGCGAATCAGGTACGGGCCGAGCTCGACCACCTGGTCAACGCCACCGAAGTCCACCCGCTCCCCCCGCTCCTTGTCGCCGCCGGCCGTGATGCGTTCCTACTCCGCCGGGCCGAGGGCGGCTTCCAGCCGCTCCAGCTTGGCGCTCAGCTCGCCCGTGTGACCAGGGAAGATGTCGGCCTTGAGGACCAGGCTGACCCGCGGCCCGTACGCGGCGACCGCGTCGACGGCCTGCTTGACCACGGCGAGGCACTCGTCCCAGTCACCTTCGACCGTGGTGAACATGGCATCCGTACGGTGCGGCAGCCCCGACTCGCGGACCACCCGGACCGCGGCTGCGACCGCGTCGTGCACGTACCCTTCGGGACTTCCACCTGCAGAGACCGAGAACGCGACCAGCATGAGCCCACCGTACGGGTCTTCGCCGCCTCCCGCCTGCGTCGCGGTCTTCCTGGGCCGGGCGCCGTACTCCTCCCGACCTGCCCAGTGCGGACCACCGCCTGCTCGCGACGGGCGTCTCACAGGCCTTCGGTGACGACAAGCCGCGCCTTGCGACGAGAGCTGCCTGACGGTGTGGGCTGCTCAGATCGTGACGGTCTGGTCGAGGAACTTCAAGATACGCTTGGCGGCCTCTGCGTTGCTGAGCTCGGTCTCGAGGTAGCTCGTCTGGGTCTGCCTCAGGACCTCCTGCACCTTCCGGAATGCCTCGGCACCTTGCCCCAGGTACCTGAGGAACTCGGTGTCCTTCTCCATCAGCTCGCTGTGCAGCTCCTGCAGGTGCCTCCACTGGAAAGACTTAGGGTTCACCTGCGCCATCGCGCGCGTGTGCTTCACCACGACCTGGTCGAGCGTGGCCGCCTGGTATCCCCACCGGATCATATGCCGCTGGAAGAAGGACGCGTTGACGGTGACCTGCTTCTCGCTGTCCTTGCCGGGGTGGCCGTCGCTCCACTCCCCGTATATGCCGGGCAGGGCCCACCGGCCACCGGATTGCTTGTAGAACGGGTCCCTTGACTGCTGTATCTCTCGGACGCGCTTCATCGTGTCGAGGCACAGGTTCATGTACGCGGTGGCAAGCTGCGTGAACAGACTCGTGAACTCCCCGACAAGCGAGCCGAAGGACTTGGCGGCCGTCAGCAGAGCCAGCGGGTTGCCCCCGACCTCACCGACCAGCGAGGACAGCTTCGCCATGAGCTCCCCGACGCTGGAGAAGGCCGAGATGGCGGTGTTGAGGTTGTCGATGGCCGCGGTGAACGTCGCGTCCGACAACGACTTGCCGAAGTCGGCCGCAACACTCACGCACTTCGCCTGGGCGGTTGCCGACTTCTCGTAATTCTCTTTGCCTTTGCCTGTCCAGTCTTGCGGATCGCCCCAGCGACCGTCTTCGATGTTCAGCTCACCGCAGGTCTTGAGCAGGCTCTGGTAGGTCTCCAGATAGCCATTGCTGATGGCCTTCAGCGCGGCAGGGGAGTCGATCCAGGGCTCGATATTCTCCTGGAAGTACTGGATCGAGGACTTCACCAGACTCTCGTTCCGGCGGATGACCCAGCCCAGGATGTACCACTGGATGCCCACGCCCAGCAGGGTGGATGCATCACCGAAGGAGTTGTAGACTGCCACGAGCCGGTTGTAGGCCTCAGTGACGCGCTCCGGGTAGTACGGGGCGTGAGTCCGGAAGTCGTCGTAGTCACCCATGGTCGCCCTCCTTCTCGATGAGATGACAAAAGGCCGCGGACACCTTGTCGCTCTTGCGGGCCAGCGCCATCTGGGCGAAGCCAGGGTCGACGCGGACCTGCGAGATCATGCGGTTCGTGGCGACGAGCTCCACGGTGTACGGGCAGTGGGTCACCACGACGGGCGTGTTCGGGGTGGGCGGCTCCGCGGTCGGGGCTGGCGTGGGCAGTGGGGGCAGTGGAGCCAGGCCTGGGACGTGCGGCGCCGCCCGCGACTCCGCGTCAAGCAGGCGCTCCACGCTCTCCTCGTCGAGAGAGAAGCCTGGGCCAACCCCCAGCGCCTCCCTCAGCATCGGCTCCAGCGAGCGCCTCATCTCAAGGTCGTTCCAGATGTCCGCGGCTTCGGCCAGCGCCACCAGGGGCTCGGAGGCACCCGCGGCATGCAGCCGGATCGCCTCGACGCGGTCGCCGATGATGTCGAACCTGAACCTCCCCGATCTCGGAGTGAGGACCGCGCGCTCGTCGTCGCGGTCGTCTGGAGCCCAGGTCCAGGGGTCTGCCAGAAGATGAATCACCGTTGCCTCCTACTCGTCTCGATCTTCCACCGCGAGGTGGGACTGGTCTGGTTGAGTGTGGTGGTCTGGCCGCGTGCCACCACGGGTGGGCGTCGGTTCCACTGCCGAGGGTGGTGCTGGTCGTTGGGGTGTCAGGGGGTGAGGGTACGGCCTCAGGCTCCGAGGCCACCTCACCCGGTGCTCAGTTTAGAGGGTCAACCTCACACACGGGGCCCCGGGCTGCAACAGGGTCCGTGAGCTTCGGGCTGATGAGTCAACCCTCGCACACGGGGCCCCGGGGCGTGGTGTACTGGCCCGATGAGACGAGTCGTGCTCGCCGTCGTGGCGGTGGTGCTCCTGGTGGCGTGCCAGCCGCCTGCCGAGCTAGAGGTGCCGGCTCTCCCACGGCCGTGGGACCTCTTCACCGACGGCACCGCCTCCGCAACCCTGCAAAGACTGAGCGAGGCAGCAGGAAGTGACCAGGTGCTGGACGTGACTATGCGCCGTGACTCGCTGAGGGCGACCTTCCAGACTCCCAGCGGCCCGCGCCCCTTCCGGGTCAGTCAGGACGAGACCAGCCCGACCCCGAACCCACCGGTGAGCTCCACCGATATCGACCCGTTCACACAGCCCATCCCCCTCAGCACGATCAACCTCGATGCGATCGGCGCCCAGGCCCGACCTGTTCTGAAGGACTGTACGGATGACTATGCCGTGGTCTCCGTGTCGGCTGCCGGGCCCGCGCAGTCCACAGCCCTCGCCCACTGCGGCGGTGACTGGAGACTCCGGATGTGGCTGCCTGACCTCCAGCCGGCTGCGCTCGACGTAAGCACACCGCTGGGGCTTACCGACGCCGTGTGGCGACTCAACCGCGGCTGGGATGAAGGCGTCAGCTCCGTATCGGTGAATGCTGGTGACCGGCCGGAGGTGAGTCTGGTCCGACCAGAGTCGACGACCACTCTGGAAAGTACCGCGAACCCCCACTCTCGCTGGCAGACGGTTGTACGAATCACGAAGACAAGCACCCCGGGCCCCACCAGCCCCGTGTCCCGCCTCGACCTGAGCCTCGTGGACCGGTGCCGTCGGCAGATGGCGGGCGAGCAGCCCTGGTCCGTGTACGCCAAGGCGACCGCCAACGGAGGATTCACCCTGGAGTGGACAGTCAACAAGGCGGAGACCGCCCCACCAGCCGGTTGTGGCGCCTCATAACCCTGCCACGCTGACCGCCTGGCTGCTGAGCGCACCGACACGGCCCGGCTGCTTCACCGGCAGGACCTGGCACACCTGAGCACCCGGCGAGGCTCCCTGTGGCTGTGGCGCACGGGGTGGCGCCCGCTCAGCCTCGGGAGTCGACAGGGTTAGCCCAGTGCCTGGCTCAGGGCGACGAGGATGACGAGCTGGGCAACGACGAGGGCCGCCCCGTACGTCACTGCTGCCGAGGTCACCCGGGGGAGCGGCCCACGTTTTCGGGCTAGGCCCAGCTCACCGACCATCATCAGGGCGGCGTACCCGCTGAGCATCAACCAGTCGCCCGCGCGCCCCAGCGCGAACGACACCGCGATCATGGCGAGCAGGGCGGCACCCTCGGTGACCGAGCTCCACAGTCTGAAGGGCGCAGCCCAGTCACGATCGCGACCGGCAGCGCTGCGAAGTGAAGCACGAACGGCGTCAGGGCCAGGCCGAGAGGTCTGGCAGCCGGGTCGCGGAGCGCCGCAACCGTCATGGCGCCCCCCGCGCACGCCACCACGAGCAGGACGTAACCAGCCACCAGCTGCCGCAGGACGGGCCCTGAGCCCATGCGGGTCAGCATCATGTCGACGAGATCTGGTTCGCGCTCGACCACCTGAGCAGCATCCCACCGATGAGCGCCAGGCGTGACGGGACCGGCGGCCGTCCGGGGGAGTCGCTGTGCGCGAGCCAGCCAGATGGCTCCCGTCGCCGACTGGCCTGCGAGCGCGCCGGGCGCCGTAGGCTTCGGCAGGTGAGGACCCGAACCGTACGGCAGCAGCGCAACGACCCTTCACAGCGGCCGTTCATCGTGATCTGGGAGGTCACCCGGGCCTGCCAGCTCGCGTGCCGGCACTGCCGAGCCGACGCCATCACCCGCGCCCACCCGCGCCAGCTCACCCTCGACGAGGGCCGCGGGCTGCTCGACCAGGTCGCGTCCTTCCCGAAGCCGCACCCGCTGGTCGTGCTCACCGGCGGCGACCCGTTCGAGCGGGAGGACCTGGCCGAGCTGGTCCGGTACGGCACCGAGATCGGGCTGTCGGTCTCGCTGTCGCCGTCGGTGACCCCGAAGCTCGTCCCGCAGCGGCTGGCCGAGCTGCGGGAGGCCGGCGGCAAGGCGGTCTCGCTGTCGCTGGACGGCGCCCGGGCCGCCACCCATGACGCCTTCCGCGGCTTCGCCGGCACGTACGCGGCGACCTGGGCCGCGGCCCGCATGATCCGGGAGGCGGGCTTTAGGCTGCAGGTCAACTCCACGGTGACCAGGGCGACCGTCCTGGAGCTGCCGGCGCTGATGAGCGACGTGATCGGGCTCGGCGCCGCCCTGTGGAGCGTCTTCTTCGTGGTCCCGACCGGCCGGGCCGAGCGCGAGTCGATGCTCTCGTCCGAGCAGACCGAGGACGTGCTGCAGTGGCTGGCGGACATGTCGCACCGGATCGCGATCAAGACCACCGAGGCGCCGCACTACCGCCGGGTGGTGCTGCAGCGGGCCGCCGGGGTCACGCCCCGGACCGGCGCCCTGTACGACCAGCTGACCGAGCTCAGCCAGTCCGAGCTGCGCGACCACCCGGTCCCGGAGCGCCCCGCCCGGCCCCCGATCGACGTCAACGCCGGCCGCGGCTTCGTCTTCGTCAGCCACGTCGGTGAGGTCTTCCCGTCCGGCTTCCTGCCGCACGCTGTGGGCGACGTCCGGACCACCAGCCTTCCGGAGATCTACCGCGACTCGCCGCTGATGCGCCAGCTGCGAACCCCGTCCGGCTTCGGCGGACGCTGCGGGCGCTGCGAGTACGGCGAGGTCTGCGGCGGCTCACGATCCCGGGCGTACGCGCTCACCAGGGACCTGCTGGCCGAGGACCCAGCCTGCGCGTACGAGCCGGCCCTGGAGCCGTCTAGAGCCTAGGCCCCCCGACTCACCAGGGCGACGAGCTGGGTCACGCCCCGGGAAAGGCGAAGACCCTCTCCTGGTCGATGCGGGCCTCGACCCGCTGCTGGTCCAGGTCGAGCCGGGCCTCCAGCCGGTGACCGGCCCCGGCGACCTGGTAGGTCAGGCAGGTGTTGGTCTTGTCCAGCACGCTCAGGTCGCCGCGGGTCAGCCACGGGTTGCGGCGACGCAGGGCGATCAGCTCCTGGTGCAGCCGGTACAGCCACCACCCGTACGGCGCCAGCTGGGCCGGAGCCGGCGGCAGCTCGGGCCGGACCGGGTCGTCGGCGCCCACCCCCTCCCCCTTGACACCGCGGAACCCCTGCTCGTCGCCGTAGTAGACGCTGGGCATCCCGGGGACCGTGAGCAGCACGGCGGCCGCCAGCGCCGCCCCGGTGTCGCCGACCTGGCTGGCAACCCGGGTGACGTCGTGGTTGCCGACGAAGGTCTGCAGGATCCGGTCCGGGCCGAGCCGGGCCGAGAAGTCGTGGTGGCGCTCCATCGCCCAGGCCAGCTCCCAGGCGTTGCGGTCGGCGATCGCCGACCAGATGGCCTTCCACAGCTCGTACCCGGTGACCGCGTCCAGCGTGCCGGCCTGCGCGATCGCCGCGTAGTCGCCGTGGATCACCTCCCCCAGGGTGGTCATCCCCGGGTGGGTGCGGCGGACCTCGGCCAGCACCTGGGCCCAGAACCAGCCGGGGACCGCGTACGCGACGTCGAGCCGCCAGCCGTCGGCGCCCCGGTCCAGCCAGTACCGCATCACGTCGACCACCAGCTCGGCCACCCGGGGGTCGCTGTGGTCGAGCTCGGCCAGCTCCGGGTGCCCCTCCCAGCCCCGGTGCTGGTCTCCGTCGCGGCGGACCGGGCCGTCGGCGGTGACCATCGGGTGAGCGGCTCCGACGTGGTTGAAGACCCCGTCCAGCATCAGCAGCAGCCCCCGGTCGTGGACCGCCGCCACGAAGCGCTCCCAGTCCTGGTCGGTGCCCAGGCGGGGGTCGATCCGGAAGTGGTCGGTGGTGTCGTACCCGTGGGAGCTGGACGCGAAGACCGGGCCCAGCAGCAGCCCGGAGCAGCCGAGCTCGACGGCGTACGGCAGCCACGCCTCGAGCCGGCCCAGCCGCGACCCGGCACCAGGCTCTTGACCAGGGCGGATCGGGGCGCCGCAGGCGCCGAGCGGGTAGACCTGCCACCAGATCGCGTGATCGAGGACGGACACCGGACCTCCTATTGATTGGCACTCAACAACGAGCAGGAGGGTAGCGCAGGCCGGGTCCCGGTGTCGCGGCGGAGCCGTACGATGCCTGCCATGTCCGGACCCACCTCGCGGAGGCGGTTGAGCACCGACCAGCGCCGAGCCGAGATCCTGGCCGCGGCGGCGGTCGAGTTCGCCCGCGCCGACTACGCAGAGGTCTCGACCACCCGCCTGGCCGCCGCCAGCGGAAGCTCCCAGGCCCTCCTCTTCCACTACTTCGGCACCAAGGCGGGGCTCTTCGCAGCCGTCGTCCAGGAGGCGGTGAACCAGCTTCGGCTAGCGCAGGAAGCGGCCGACCAGGCCCTGCCGGAGGGAGTCTCGGCCCGGGACCGGGTCCGGGCCTCAATCGAGGTCTACCTCGACCACATCGCCCACCACCCGGTGGCCTGGGCGTCCCCGCTGCGCGGCGGCGCCGAGCCCGAGGAGAGCCTGACTGTACGGCGCCAGGCCCGCGAGGACTACGTCGAGCGCCTCGGCCGGCTGCTCGGCGCTCACGGCTGGCCCCGGCACCGCTACGCCCTGTGGGGCTACTTCGGCTTCCTCGACCAGGCGTGCCTGCACTGGGTGGAGCAGGGCTGCCCCGACCAGGACCGCCCGGCACTGGTTGACGCGGCCCTGGGAGCCCTCGAAGGAGCCCTAGGCGACTGGCAGTGCTGAGCCACGGTCAAGCACTGGTCTGGACGATCGAACGACGAGGAACGACAGGCCCTCCGACTCCCATGGCAGCCCGCCCAGCCTGACCACAAGCGGCCGCGTAGTCCCCGGTCTGGACGAAGGAGCGGTGAAGAACGACTGGCTGTACCACGACCGAAAGAACCTCTTCACCGCGAGGAGGAAGACCGGGGTTATAGCGAAGCGGCCGAGCCCGAGCGGAGCTCGGGCGATCCAACACAGCCCAGCCGAACCACGTGGTGACAACGGGAGACGACCTCGGGGTCGTGGGTCAGGACCAGCACCGGGCGGGCGGCGAGACTGGCCCAGATGTCGTCGACCAGGGCCCGGGCCGTGCCGGGGTCGAGGTGCTCGGTGGGCTCGTCGAGGACCAGCAGGTCGTAGCGCCCGGCGAGCAGCCGGGCCAGCGCCAGCCGGCGGGCCTCACCGCCGGACAGGGTGGCGCCGAGCTCGCCGACGACCCGGTCGGGGGGCAGGGCCAGCCCGGCCCCGGCCAGTGCTGCCCGTACCTGGTCGTCGGTGGCGTCCTTGCTGCCGATGCGGACGTTCTCGGCGACCGAGGTGGCGAAGATGTGCGCGTCCTGGGCGAGGTAGCCGATCCGGCCCTGCCGGTCGAGCCGGCCCGCGAGCGGCGGGATCAGCCCTAGCAGAGTCGCCGCCAGGGTGGTCTTCCCGGCTCCGGAGGGCCCCACCACGGCGACCGCCTGGCCGGGGCGCAGGTCCAGGTCGACCGGCGCTGCGACCGGCGTCATCCCTGGCCAGCCCACACTCAGCCGGGCCGCGGCGAGCCGCGGGGTGTCGCTGGTCTGGACCGGGGCGTCGCCCTGCCCGACCGGTGGCTCGGCCAGGACGGCGACCACCCGGCCCAGCGCGGCCCGGGCCCGGGTCAGGGTCTGGGCGGCCTGGGCGAGGCCCGCCAGGGACTCGTGCAGCGCTAGCGGGGTGAGCACCAGCACCGCCAGCAGCCGCGGCCCCAGCTCACCGGCCGCGACCGCCTGACCACCGATCCACAAGGCCGCGAGCACCGCCGTACCGGCGGCCAGCACCTGGGCCGCGGCGGCGGTGGCCCGGACCGTGGTCGCCTGCTGCTCGGCCTGCCGCAGCCGCCGGTCGGTGTCGCGGATCCGGTCCAGGTACGGGCGCTGCGCCCCGTACAGGGCGAGGTCGACGCCGGCCCGGACGGCCTCGTGGACCCGGTTGCCGAGCTCGCCGCGCAGCGGCACCGCGGCCTGGTCGGCGGCCCGGGAGGCGCGCTGCGCCCAGGCCGGGACCACCAGGCCTGCCAGGACCGCGGTGACCAGCAGGACCGCCGCCGAGGCCGGCGAGAACCGGCCTAGCACCACCGTGGTGCCGCAGATCACGACCACCGCGGCCGCGAACGGCAGCACCACCCGGACCACGACGTCCTGGACCGCCTCGACGTCGGCGACCACCCGCACCAGCAGGTCGCCGCGGCGCCGCCCCAGCAGGGTGGTCCGGGCCAGGGTCCGGTAGCTGCGCAGCCGCAGTGCCGACTGCATCCGCAGCGCCACGTCGTGCCCGACCAGCCGCTCCAGGTAGCGCAGTACCGCCCGGGAGATCCCGAAGAACCGGACCCCGACCGCCGCCACGCTCAGCTCCAGGAAGGGCGGGTGCTGCGAGGCCTTGGAGATCAGCCAGGCCGACACCCCGAGCAGCGCCACCGACGCGGCGCTGGCCCCGGCCGCCAGCAGGACCGCCAGCGCCAGCCGCCACCGCCCGCCCGGCACCTCGGCCAGCAGGGTCCTGACCAGGTGCAGCACATGACCCCCGGCTGGATGCACACCAGCGGGCCCATCCCCCGCCTGGCCTCCGAACGGGCCCGAACCAGCCCGGTCTGCCCGCGCGTCTGCACCCGGCACACCCGCGGACCCATGGGCCGTGTCCGAGCCAACCGCACCCCAACCAGACCGGTCGGTCCGCAGCCCGGCAGGCGACACAGCAGCGGGCTCAGCCTCGGTTTCGGGGCCGTCGGGTCCCCGACCCGACCGGTCGGTCCGCAGCTCTGCGCCCCACACACCAGCGGGCCCATCCCCCGTCTGGGCTCCGAGCAGGCCCGAACCAGCCCGGTCTGCCTGCACGTCTGCACCCGGCACACCAGCGGGCCCATCCCCCGCCTGGGGTTCGGCGAGGGCCGAGGCCGGGCGGTCCGTCCGCTGCTCTGCGGCGGTCAGGACCGACTGGTCGGTGGGCAGGTCGACGGACTGGATGGCGGGCTGGTCAGCCGGGGAGGCCGCCGACTGACCGGGCTCATCCGCGCCCGGGCCCGCGGGCGGGTCGACCTGGACCACCCGGTCGGCGGCGGCCAGCACCGCAGGACGGTGCGAGACCACCAGCACCCCGGCGCCACTCGCCCGTACGCTCGCCAGCACGGCCGCCTCGGCGTCGGCGTCGAGACCGGCGGTCGGCTCGTCCAGAACCAGGTACCGGGCGCCGTGGTCGATCCGCAGCAGTGCCCGGGCGACCGCGACCCGGCGCCGCTCCCCCGCACTCAGCCCCTCACCGTCCTCGCTGACCGCTGACTCCGGCGCCAGGCCCGACGCCCCGGCCCGCTCCAGCGCCTGACGCACCTGCTCGTCCGAGGCCTCCGGCCAGCCGATCCGGACGTTGCCGGCGACGTCCCCGGCGACCATCCCGGGGTGCTGCGGCACGTACGCGAGCCGGCTCCGCCAGGCCGCTAGACCGGTCTCGGCCAGCCCCTGCCCGTCGAGGCTGAGCCGTCCCGAGGTCGGGCTCAGCAGCCCCAGGACCGCCAGCACCAGGGTGGTCTTGCCCGCCCCCGACGGACCCGCCAGGGCCACCACCTCACCCGGCTCGACCCGCAGCGAGACCGGGGCCAGGGCGGGCTGGGTGCCGTACCGGTGCGACACCTCGCTCAGCACCAGCCCCTCGCCCTCGGCGGCCTGGGGCAGCGGCCGGGCCGCCCGCTCGATCTCGGCGAAGGCCGACTCGGCGGCCGCGACTCCGTCAGCCGAGTCGTGGTAGTGGACCCCGACCATCCGGACCGGCAGGTAGACCTCCGGGGCCAGCACCAGCACGAACAAGGCCGTGGTGAAGTCCACCCCCTCGTACACCAGGCGGGTGCCGATGGTGACCGCCACGATCGCCACCGCCATCGTCGACAGCAGCTCCATCACCAAGGCGGACAAGAACGAGATCCGCAGCGTACGCATCGTCTCGGCCCGGCTCGCCTGCTCGGTACGCCGCAGCCCCTCGGCCTGGGCCCGGGCCCGCCCGAACACCTGCAGCGTCGGCAGCCCACTCATCAGGTCAGCGAAGTGGCTGGCCAGACGGTTCTGGTAGCGCCAGCGGCGCCGTACCTGAGCCTCGGTGGCCCACCCGACCAGGGCCATGAAGAGCGGGATCAGCGGCAGCGTCACCGCCAGGACCACCGCCGATCGCCAGTCGGCGAGGAGGACCGCGGCGCCGGCGATCAGCGGCACCGTGACCGCCAGCACCAGCTGCGGCAGGTACTTCGAGAAGTAGCCGTCGAGCGCGTCCAGCCCCTGGGTGACCAGGGTCACCAGCTGGGCGCTGGTGGTGCCGGTCACCGGGTCGGCCAGCCGGGCGGTCATGATGTCGGCCCGCAGCTGTGACTTCACCGCTGCCGCCGAGCGGTGCGCCAGCCAGGTCGTGAGCCAGCTCAGGCCAGCCCGGCCCGCCAGCACCAGGCCCAGCAGCCCCAGCGCCAGCGGCAGCCCCGTGATCTCGCCGCGCTCCACCGCCGGGGCGATGGTGTGCGCCAGCAGCCAGGCCTGCCACACCACGAGCAGCGCAGTCGCCGACCCGGCCGCCACCCCGGCGACCAGGAAGACCCGGGTGGCCCGGGCCCGGCGCACCAGGCGCGGGTCCACCGGACCGCGACCTGACTGCATCACCTCTTGATCATCCACCATTCTGCTGTGAGCCTCCCAGGCACGCTCTCCGCCTGCAGCGAGACCGTCAGCCGACCGTGGTACCGTGCACACGACCACAGAGGGGGCAGCCATGGCGAGCTCAGCAGCCACAGCAGATGCGGCTCGGGTAGTCGATTCCGCGGCGAAGGCGTGGGAGTGCTACGGAGACGAGGTCAATCAGCAAGAGGCCGCCATCAACGGGCACGGCGTCATGCCATACCTGGTCGCTCACCGGGCCCGCCGCATTGAGTACGTCGTCACTGAGGACGACCCGGACGTCTGGGAGGTGCTGTCGTCTCGAAAGCCTGCCCAGTCGTGGCAGCTGTGCGCGCTGGTCCCCTTGCGCCTGCTCGGAGTAGCCCACGACAAGCTGCAGGAGCACGACTACGAGCTCCAGGCTTGGTGGATCCGTGGCGGGGGTGTCGCCTTCGGGCGAGTTGAGACCGCCTGAGCCATGCCTCCCTCACTGCACCCCCAAACCATCATTGCGCTGATCTGGGACTTCGACAAGACGCTCACTCACAGCTACATGCAGGACCCGCTCTTCGCGGAGTTCCAGGTCGATCCCACAAGCTTCTGGAACGAGGTCAACTCGCTCGAGAAGTACTACCAGGACCCCAGTCTCCCCGGCGGACCGGCCCGAGTGGGAAAGGACACCGTCTACCTCAACCACATCCTGACCTACGTCCGGGACGGCGTCTTCCCGGGGCTGACCAACGACAAGCTGCGAGAGCTGGGGTCACGAATCGTCCTGGCCCCGGGCCTGCCCGACTTCTTCGACCGCAGTCGAGAGATCGTGAACGACTCCCCGTACCTCGACCACAAGATCACCGTCGAGCACTACATCGTCTCTACTGGGCTGCGGCCCATGATCGAGGGCTCGGCCCTCGCCCAGAAGATCGACGGCATCTGGGCCTGTGAGCTGCTCCCAGCAGCACCTGCCGTCGGCTCCTCCTCATCGGCCGGCCAGGCCAGCCCGGTCGTCTCCCAGATCGGCTACACCGTAGACAACACCAGCAAGACCAGGGCCGTCTTCGAGATCAATAAGGGTGTCAACAAGAACCCGGAAATCGACGTCAACTCCGTCGTCCCCGACGATGAGCGCCGAGTCCCGATCCGGAACATGATCTACATCGCCGACGGCCCCAGCGACGTCCCGTGCTTCTCTCTCGTCCAGTCCAAAGGCGGAAAGACGCTGGGGGTGTACGCACCCGGGGCACGCAACTACGACAATGCCGCCGCCCTGGAGGAGCAGGGGCGCGTCAACTCTATAGCCGAGGCGGACTACTCACCAGACAGCCCGGCAGACCGCTGGCTGACCCGGCAGATCCGCAGCATCGCCAACCTCATCGTGCGCGACCGGCAGCGAATCCTGGACTCGTACGGCAGCGCCCCTGGCCACGTCGTCTGAGTCCCCGCTCCCAGCAGCACCGATTAACTGCCGCCGCCTGCGCGGCGGGTGGCCGGCCGCTGCCCTTGACACTCCTCAGGCACGGACAGCGCCCGAGGCGCGGGTGCCGTCCACGTACGGGTCTGCTCAGGTGGCACTGACCAGGCCGTCGTCGGGAATGGTGTCGACCGACAGCCGGCGCCGGAAGACCCGGTAGCTCCAGATCTGGTACCCCACCACGACCGGGACCGTGACCCCGGCGGCGACCGTCAGGATGGTCAGGGTCCGCGGCGATGAGGCGGCCGTGGTGACGTCGAGAGGCTGCCCGCCGGCGGCCACGACCGCCGTACTGTCGAAGCCCAGCCCCGGGAACAGGTGCAGGAAGATCATCACGACCACCGCGATGACCCCGATCCCGGTGCCCAGGAAGGCCAGGCCCTCGCGGCCCCGGCGGGCGAACCAGACCGCGGCGGCGACGCACAGCACCGAGACGGCCCCCGCTGCCCAGGCGCCGGTCCGCATCCCCGGCAGCTGGCCCGGCAGCACCTTCAGCAGGTTGCCCCAGACCACGAAGACCACTAGCAGCACAAGCGTCACCAGGCCGCTCTTGGTAGCGAGCGCCTCAGCGCGGGTGTGGATCTCACCCTTGGTCTTGAAGGCGATGAAGACCGCGCCGTGCGTCAGGAAGAGAGTCACGAACAGCAGCCCCCCGACCAGGGCCAGCGGCGAGAACAGCCCCAGCAGGCTCCCCCCGTACAGGGGTGCCGAGCCGATCGCGGTGGTGGTCGTGGTCACCGGAAGCCCAATCAGGAGGTTCGCAAAGCCGATCCCGAAGACCAGCGGCACCAGGAACGAGCCGGTGGCCGCGCACCAGTCCCAGCGGTTGCGCCAGGTCAGGCTCGGGCTCTTGCCGCGGTACTCGAAGGCCACCCCGCGCAGGATCAGCCCGACCAGCACCAGCAGCAGCGGCAGGTAGAGCGCGCTGAACAAGGTCGCGTACCAGCCGGGGAAGGCGGCCAGCATCCCGCCGGCGGCGGTCACCAGCCAGACCTCGTTGCCGTCCCAGAGCGGGCCGATGGTGTTGACCACGACCCGCCGCTCCTTGTCGTCGCGGCCGAGGAAGGGGATCAGCATCCCGACCCCGAAGTCGAACCCCTCCAGGAAGAAGAAGCCGACCCACAGCAGCGCCACCACCGCCAGCCACAGCCCCTGCAGCACGCTGACCTGGGCCCCGATCTCCAGCACCATCTGTCCCAACCCCTTGTCAGTACGCGAAGGACATCGGAGCGTCGTCGTCGGTGGAGACCTCCACCGGCCCCACCTCGGGCAGGCCCCGCCTGAGGTACTTCAGGAAGAGCCGGACCTCGATCACGGCCAGCGCCCCGTACAGGAGTGTGTAGACGACCATCGAGATGATCAGCTCGGTGCTAGACACGCTGGGGCTGACACCGGCTGCGGTCGGCAGCACACCCACGACCAGCCACGGCTGCCGGCCCACCTCGGTGAAGATCCAGCCGAACGAGTTCGCGAACAGCGGTGCCAGCGGCAGCACCAGCATCGCCAGGGTCCACAGCGTCGACTCCCGAGGCGTACGGCCGGAGCGGGTCAGCCACAGCAGCCAGGCGCCGGTGGCCATCGACGCCATGCCGAGGGCCATCATGGTCCGGAAGCTCCAGTACGTGACGGGCAGGTTCGGTCTCGGCTCGACCCGCTGCCGGGCGAGCTCTGGGGCGAACTGCTCCTGCAGCTGGGTGCGCTGCCCGTCGGCCCGGGCAAAGCCCTGCTGACGGTACTCCTCAGCGAGGTTGTCGACGCCCTTCACGGTCTCCTCGCCTGACAGCAGCGACAGCAGCCCCGGGATCCGGACCGCCCAGACCTCCCGGGTGCCGTCGAGACTGCCGATCGTGATGACCGAGAAGGCAGCATTGGTCTCGGTCGTGAAGAGGGCCTCCGCGGCGGCCATCTTCATCGGCTGGGCCTGGGTCATCTGCTTGCCCAGCAGGTCGCCCGAGACGATGGCCAGCACCCCCGAGACCAGCAGGGTCACCGCGCCCAGCCGGGCAGCCTTGCGGAAGGTGGCGACGACGGCGCCGTCGGGGCTGATCTTCGCGCCCTCGCGGGCCAGGTGCCAGCCGGCGATGCCGGCCACACAGCCGCCGCCCACCATGAACGCGGCGGCCACCGTGTGCGGCCACTGGGCCAGGAAGACCGGGTTCGCCAGCACTGCCCCGACGTCAGTGAGCTCGGCCCGCCCGTTGCGGAACGACGCCCCGACCGGGTTCTGCATCCAGCTGTTGGCGGCGAGAATGAAGCTGGACGACAGCAGGGTACCGATGGCGACCAGCCAGATACAGGCCAGGTGAACCCGCTTCGACAGCCGGTCCCAGCCGAAGATCCACAGGCCGAGGAAGGTCGACTCCATGAAGAAGGCGACCAGGGCCTCGAGAGCCAGCGGGGCGCCGAAGACGTCACCGACAAAGCGGCTGTACTCCGACCAGTTCATGCCGAACTGGAACTCCTGCACCAGGCCCGTCACCACCCCCATGGCGAAGTTGATCAGCATCAGCTTGCCGAAGAACTTGGTCAGCTTGAGCCAGGACTCGTTCTGGGTCCGGTTCCACATCGTCTGCATCCAGGCCACCATCATCGTCAGCGAGATGGTGATCGGCACGAACAGGTAGTGGTACACCGTGGTGATCCCGAACTGCCACCGGGCGAGCGTGACCTGATCCATGCGGGAGACCGTACTACGCCGGGGGTACCCGCAGCCGTGCCCGGTGTGGTATAGGGCGTCGAGGCGCAGCCGGGGCCGAGCACCGCGGGGCGTGCGCCCACCTCCTGCTCTCGTGGGACGCGCAGCCCACCTGCGCGAGTTGCTCTCGCAGGGCCGGGTCGCCGGCTCAGCTCGGGAAGCGGCCGTCCAGGTCGTAGGTGACCCGGCCCCGCAGCACGGTCGCCACGACCCGGGCCCGGTACGTGCGACCGTGGTACGGGTTGTTGCGGGCGGTGCTGGCCAGCTCGGCGCTGGAGACCTGCCAGGGGCGGTTCGGGTCCACCAGGCACAGGCTCGCCACCGACCCCGGCTCCAGCGACGGGCCGTGCCCGGTGAGGCCGGCCAGCCGGGCCGGGGCGTACGACATCCGGTCGGCCAGGTCGGCCCACGACATCCGCCCGGTGCAGACCAGCTTCTCGGCCACCACCGCCAGGGCGGTCTCCAGGCCCAGCATCCCGTTCGCCGCCTCGCACCAGCCGGTCTGCTTCGCGGCCGGCGGGTGCGGCGCGTGGTCGGTGCCGACCACGTCGAGGGTGCCGTCGACCAGAGCGTCCTGCACCGCGCGTACGTCGGCCTCGGACCGCAGCGGCGGGTTGACCTTGAAGACCGGGTCGCCGGTCTCGGCGTAGTGGTGGTCGAGCGAGAGGTGGTGCGGGGTCGCCTCGGCGGTCACCGGGTAGCCCTCGGCCTTCGCCCAGCGCAGCACGGCGACGGTCTGGGCGGTGGAGGCGTGGCAGACGTGGACCCGCGACCCCAGCTCGGCGGCCATGACCGCGTCGCGGGCCACGATGACGGTCTCGGCCATCCCCGGCCAGCCTGGCAGCCCGAGCCGCTCGGCAACCTCGGCGTCGACCTGGGCGCCGGCGCTGAGCAGCGGGTCCTGGGCGTGCTGGGCGACCAGGCCGCCGAGGTCACGGACCGCGAGCAGCGCGTCACGCATCAGGTCGGAGCGGGCCACGCAGAAGCCGTCGTCGGAGAACACCCGGACCCCGGCCGCCCCCATGGCGGCGATGTCGGCGAGCTCCTCACCACGCTGACCACGGGTGACGGCCCCGATCGGGACCACGTCGACCAGACCGACCTCCTCGCCACGGCGCCGCTCGTACGCGCAGACCTCGGCGGTGTCGGCGACCGGGGTGGTGTTCGGCATGGCGCAGACCGCGGTGTACCCGCCGCGTACGGCAGCGCGCGAGCCGCTCTCGATGGTCTCGGACTCACCGGTGCCGGGATCACGCAGGTGGGTGTGCGGGTCGACCAGGCCGGGCAGGGCGACCAGCCCGGCGCCGTCCACCCGGTTCCAGTCCCCGGCCTGGGCCGGGTCCACCAGCACGGAGTCGCGGATCGCCAGGTCCCGAGGGCCCTGGCCCAGGACATCCACCCCCACCAGCAGCGTCATGGCCCTACTCAACCACGGGCGCAGCTGGTGGCGCCGAGCAGGTCACGAGCCCGGCGGGTGCCTGGGGGCGCGGGCCTAGGTGCCTGACGGCGGCCACGGGCCAGCGCTCGGCCCGCTGTGAGGGCCGCCCGGCGGCTGGGGGTAGCCCGGCTGAGACCCGTACCCTGGGTGACCCTGAGACCCGTACGCACCCGGCCCGTACTGGCCAGGCTGGCCAGGCTGAGGCCCAGACCCGTACGAGCCAGGCTGAGGCCCAGACCCGTACTGACCAGGCTGAGACCCGTACCCCGGCTGACCAGGCTGAGCGCCGTACTGGCCGGGGCCGCCGTACCCAGGCTGACCGGGCTGAGGCCCGTACCCAGGCTGCGGGGAGGCCGGCCTGGCGGTGTAGAACCCGGGCCCGGGCAGCGCCTGGCACCGGACCCGGTCGACGTACATCGTCGTGATGTAGATCGTCATCACGGGCACCTCGATCAGCGTCACCGCCAGTGACAGAGCCGAGATGATGCCGGTGACCGAGAGCACCGGGAGCAGGGTCGCCATCGGGTCACTGCTGCCGCTGCTCCCCATGCTGCTCATCCCCGACGCCCCCTGCGAGAGGAGCGAGAGGACAGACCTGACGGCGCCGAAGATCACACCCAGCAGCAGAAGGTAGCCGAGGGTCTGCCAGAACGCGTTGCGGGTCAGCTCCCAGGACCGCTTCAGGATCGCGGTCCCACCCAGCCCCTCACAAGCAGCGACCGGGACCATGAAGGCCAGCTTGACCCCAACCAGCGCGATCACGAGGTAGGCCACCAGCATCAGCAGCGCCGACAGCAGCAGCCCGCCGCCGAGCTGCCTGACCAGTCCTTCCGGCGTACGGTACGGGCCGGCGACCACGGCCCTGAAGAAGGACATGGTCGCCAGGACACCCGGCAGGGCGCTGAGGCTGACCAGCAGCGCCGCGGCCAGGCCGAGCAGCAGGTACACCGGGAGGAAGCGCCCCAGAAAGCCCGACCCCGCCTGCCGCAGCTCGGCGAACGACGGGTAGCGGTGCTCCATCGTCTCCCGGGTCGCCGTGGCCATCAGCCCCTGCACGTACACCTGAAGCACGGCGACCACGACCGTGATCACGAGCACTCCGCCGCCCACCATCAGCAGAACTGTGCCGAGCGCCTCGACCGGTGACCGGCTCCCGGCGACTCCGAACGTGACAGCGCCGAGCAGCAGGCCGAGCCCGAGGGCGACCCCCGTCGGCAGCGCCGCCAGCCCGAGGAAGAGGCCCAGCCGCCGCCGGAAGATAGCAAAGGTGAGCGAGAGCACCTGACCCAAGCCCATCGGGCTGGGGGGCACATGGACGTCAGTTGTGGAGCTCATGCGCTCAAGGTTAAGTGGCCGTGAGGTCCGTCCGCAGCGAGGAGGCGCCCGCCTGGGGACAACCAGGCCCCTGTGGACAACCGGGGCCCACCCCGCTCCCCCAGCCCGACCCCAGCTCGCGGGTCACCTGGTGACTGACCGGGGCCTGTACGCCGACCCCGACCGCCCGACCCCAGCTCGCGGGTCACCTGGGGCTGGGCTCCTGAGGGCTGGGACCCTCGACCGGGCCCGCGAACTGCGCCTGGTACAGGTCCCAGTAGTGCCCCCGGCGCAGCAGCAGGTCGTGGTGACTGCCCTGCTCCACGATCTGGCCGTGCTCCATCACCAGGATCACGTCCGCGTCGCGGATCGTTGACAGCCGGTGCGCGATCACGAAGCTGGTCCGCCCCTGCCGCAGCGCCCCCATCGCCCGCTGCACCAGGACCTCGGTCCGGGTGTCGACCGAGCTGGTCGCCTCGTCCAGGATCAGCAGCGACGGGTCGGCCAGGAAGGCCCGGGCGATCGTCACCAGCTGCTTCTCGCCGACCGAGATGTTGCTGCCCTCCTCGTCGATCACGGTGTCGTACCCGTCAGGCAGCGAGTGCACGAAGCGGTCCACGTACGTGGCCTCCGCAGCCGCGTGGATCTCGGCCTCGCTAGCGCCGGGGCGCCCGTACGCGATGTTCTCGCGGATCGTGCCGTGGAACAGCCAGGTGTCCTGCAGCACCATCCCGAGGTTCTCGCGCAGGTCGGCCCGCGGCACCGAGGCGATGTCGACCCCGTCGAGCAGGATCCGCCCGCCGTCCAGCTCGTAGAACCGCATCAGCAGGTTGACCAGGGTGGTCTTGCCGGCCCCGGTCGGCCCGACGATGGCGATCGTCTGCCCCGGCTGCACATCGAGGTTCAGCCCGGTGATCAGGGGCTTTGGCCCGTACGAGAAGTCGACCTGCTCGAAGCGGACCGCGCCGCGCACCGGCTCGCTGACCGTACCGGCCGCCTCGGCGCTCATCTCCTCGGCGTCGAGCACCTCGAAGACCCGCTCCGCCGAGGCCACGCCCGACTGCAGCAGGTTCGTCATCGAGGCGACCTGGGTCAGCGGCTGGGTGAACTGCCGCGAGTACTGGATGAAGGCCTGGACGTCGCCGAGGCTCATCTGCCCGTGCGCGACCCGGAGCCCGCCGGCGACGGCGACCAGCACGTACGAGAGGTTCCCGACGAAGAACATCAACGGCATGATGATCCCGCTGATGAACTGGGCGCCGAAGGCCGCCCCGTACAGCTCGGCGTTCTTGGCCCGGAAGTCCCGCACCACCTCCTGCCGGCGGCCGAAGACCTTGACCAGGGCGTGACCGGTGAAGGCCTCCTCGATCTGGCCGTTGAGCTCGCCGGTGTGGCGCCACATCGCGGCGAACCGCTTCTGGGACTGCCGGCCGATGACCGTGACCAGCCCGATCGAGACCGGGATCGCGACCAGGGCGATCAGGGTCAGCAGCGGCGACACCCACAGCATCATGAGCAGCACCCCGACCACCGTGAGCAGCGCCGTCAGCAGCTGCGACAAGGTCTGCTGCAGGGTCTGGGAGACGTTGTCGATGTCGTTGGTGACCCGGCTCAGCAGCTCCCCGCGGGGCTGCTGGTCGAAGTACGACAGCGGCAGCCGCTCCATCTTCGCGGCCACCAGGCGGCGCATCTCGAAGACCGTCCGCTGCACCACGGCGTTGAGGATCCACCCGTTGAGCCACATCAGCAGCGCGCCCAGCAGGTACGTGCCGACCGCCAGCCCCAGCCAGAAGCCGACCTGGTCGAACTGAATCCCCTGGCCAGGCACCATATCCATGCTGGCGACCAGGTCGGCCATCCGGTCCTGCCCGGCGGCCCGCATCTGGGCCACCACCTGCTCCACGCTGGCGCCGGCGGGCAGCATCCGGCCCACCACCCCGGCGAAGATCACGTCGGTGGCGCGCCCGATCAGCTTCGGGCCGAGGACGTTGAACCCGACCCCGGCCACGGCGACCACGACCACCAGGGTCACCAGGACCCGCTGCGGGCGCAGGAACGACAGCAGCCGCTTCAGTGAGGGGCCGAAGCTGACCGCCCTCTCCCCGCTGCCGCCCACCGGCCCACCAGGTCCGGGCTGCGACTGTGACGGGCCGTACTTCGGGCGCTGGTTCGCCTTCGCCGGCGCTGTGGTCTGGGTCATGCTGCGGCCTCCTCGGCGCTGAGCTGGGAGTCGACGATCTCGACGTACGTGGGGCACTCGGCCAGGAGCTGCTCGTGGCTGCCGCGGCCCACGACCTTCCCGTCGTCGAGGACGATGATCTCGTCGGCGCTGCGGATGGTGGCGACCCGCTGGGCCACCACCAGCACCGCTGCCCCCTGGGTCTGGCTGGCCAGCGCGGCCCGCAGCCGGGCGTCGGTTGCAACGTCGAGCGCCGAGAACGAGTCGTCGAAGACGTAGATGTCGGGCTGCTTCACCAGGGCCCGGGCGATCGCGAGGCGCTGGCGCTGGCCGCCGGAGACGTTGCTGCCGCCCTGGGCGATGGGAGCGTCGAGCTGGCCAGGCATCGCGGCGACGAAGTCGGCCGCCTGCGCCGTACGCAGCGCCTCCCACAGCTGCTCGTCGGTCGCGTCCGGGGCCCCGAAGCGCAGGTTGCTGGCGACCGTCCCGCTGAACAGGTACGGGCGCTGCGGGACCAGGCCGACCTGGCGCCACAGCAGGTCGGGGTCGAGGTCCTGGACGTTGACGCCGTCGACGCTGACCGTGCCGCAGGTGGCGTCGAAGAGCCGCGGGATCAGGTTGACCAGGGTCGACTTGCCCGACCCGGTGGCGCCGATCACCGCGGTGGTCTGGCCGGGGCGGATCTCGAAGGTCAGCCCGGACAGGACGGGGCTCTCGGCGCCGGGGTAGGTGAAGCCGACCTGGTCGAAGCGGACCTCGCCGTGGCTGCGGACCTGGCTCACCGGCCGGGCCGGCGGGCGGACCGAGGACTCGGTGTCGAGGACCTCCATGACCCTCTCGGCACAGACCGCGGCCCGCGGCACCATGACCAGCATCATCGTCGCCATCATCACGCTCATCAGGATCTGCATCAGGTACGTGGTAAAGGCGGTCAGCTGGCCGACCTCGATCTGGCCGGCGTCGATCTGGCTGGCCCCGACCCAGAGCACCGCGACCACGGAGAGGTTCATGACCAGCATCACGACCGGGAACATGGTCGCCATCAGCCGGCCGACCTTGAGGGCGGTGGTGGTGACGTCCTGGTTGGCGGTGGAGAAGCGCTCCCGCTCGTACGGCTCGCGGACGAAGGCCCGGATCACCCGGATTCCGCTGATCTGCTCGCGCAGCACCCGGTTGATGGTGTCGATCCGCTTCTGCATCAGGGCGAACAGCGGGCTCATGGTGGCGATCAGGAGGGCGACCAGGATGCCCATCACGACGACCGCGACCAGGATGGTCCAGCTCATGGCGAGGTCGGTCCGCAGCGCCATGATGACGCCGCCGACCATGGTGATGGGGGCGCCGAGGATCATGATGCAGGTCATCAGCACCAGCATCTGAACCTGCTGCACGTCGTTGGTGGAGCGGGTAATCAGCGACGGGGCGCCGAAGTGGTTCACCTCACGGGTGGAGAAGGAGAGGGTCTGCTCGAAGACCGCGGCCCGGGTGTCGCGGCCGAACGACATCGCGACCCGGGCCCCGAAGAAGACCGCGGACACCTGGGCCAGCACCTGCACCAGGCTGACCGCCAGCATCAGCGCGCCGTGGCTCCAGATGTAGCCGGTGTCGCCCTTGGCCACGCCGTTGTCGATGATCTGGGCGTTGAGGGTGGGCAGCTCCAGGCTGGCGAGGGCGGCGAAGAGCTGGAGCAGCACGACGGTCGCGAGCTGCCCCGCGTACGGGCGCAGGCCGCGCCGCAGCAGTCGGGTGAGGGGCTTACTGAACATCGGGGTCCTCGGGTGAGCGGCAGATGCCGTGGTTGAGCAGAAGAGCCAGGGTGTCGTTGTCGAAGGGGTCACCCGGGTTCATGGATGCCGCCTGGACCAGCAGCAGCAGGTAGTGAGAGGCGGTCGCGAGAGGAACCTGGAGCCGGTCCGCGTCGGGCGCCAGGACCCGGCCGACGGCCTCGGCGAGGTCGACCTGGCGCTGCCTCATGAGGCTCATGTGCCGCTGGTGGTCGCGGGGCTGCTTGCCCATCCGGCCGGAGTGGAAGGCGAACAGCAGCTCCCGGACCCGGTCCGAGGCGGCCCGGGTAGCGGCGACCGTACGGGCGGCACGCTCGGCCAGGGGCAGGTCACGGTCGATCGCGTCGAGCTCGGCGACCACCGGCGACGGGTCGAAGACGCTCTGGCAGACCGCCGCGACAATCGCGTCCTTGCTCTCGAAGGCCCGGAACAAGGTGCCCTCGGCCAGGCCACAGGCCTCGGCGATCTGGCGGGTGGAGACGGCGGCGCCGTGCTCCAGCACGAGCGGTGTGGTCGCGTCGATGATGTGGCGGCGCCGCTCGTCAGGCGCCAGTGGACGGGCTCGGTTCACCCGGCCAGAGTAGTGAGTGAGCGCTCACTCGTTCAAGTCGGCTGTGCTTGATCGCCGCGGCCTCCGCCGCGGCTCGGCCGCTTCGCTATAACC
>ERZ772827.361-NODE-361-length-25447-cov-11.439627_pt1 | contig 25447 bp, 36 predicted proteins | sample MGYA00580850_ERZ772827 | MGnify/ENA primary metagenome ERZ772827 (study PRJEB29015, sample SAMEA2737950) | human oral metagenome | biome: human oral; feature: human-associated habitat; material: dental | place: China | collected 2145 ... | reverse complement strand
GTATCATGGCATTAACACAAACAACTGCAGATAAAAAGGCAGATTTAAAAAATGCAGCTATTGGTTTTGCTGTTGGATCCTTTCTAATAATTGCTCCAACAACTGTTATTAAAATAATATTAGAATTAAAAATGCAAGAATAATATAAGAATAGTAAAGTACAAAAATAAAGAATATTAAGATATATGAATAGAGTGAAATACAAATAAAAAGAGGTCTAAAAAGACCTCTTTTTATAGTTTTGTTTTTAGTTGCTATTTTCTCTTAAACGTTTTCTAAAAATATTAGTTTCCTGAGTTAAGTTTTTCAACAATATCTTTAATACCATTAAGTATACCAACAGCTGCAAATATACAAACTGCACCAATTAAATATGCTATAGCAGTACTTTTAATATCAGCTTTTCCATCTGGTGAAGCTGTAATATATTTAATACCAATTACTAATAACATAGCTAATGCTATTGCAACAGCTACAAATTGTAAAATACCTAATATTTGTCCAACTAAGCTTTCAGCTTTACCACCTTGAACTTGTTTAATAGAAGGGATTTTTATACTTGAATTTGCTAAAGCAAAGTTTGCAACTACTGCTAAAACAATAAGTACAGAAATACCTATTTTAATTATATTTTTTTTCATATTTTCCTCCCTTGAAAATTTAATGCTACTAAAAATTAGTATACACAACGTTGTGTAGTTTAAAACTACATATATATATAATATATTTTTATGTTAAATATGTCAAATTTAAGTATAAATATGTAATAAAAATGTTTAAAAAGGCTTAATGTTACAAAATGGTGAAAAAACCTTCTATAATGTTATAAAATAACTGATTACATTGATAAAATGAATCAGGTTTAATATAATATAATAGAATATTATTTAAAGAAAAAAGGGATGAAAAATGAAAAAAATACAAGATAAAAAAACATTAAAAATACTTGTAATAGTTATTAATATTATATTTATGATTTGGGTTATGGGAAATGTAGTATATGCAAATACTTCGAATTCTCGGAAGTGGATCATCAACAAACTCTAGTTTTAGTTTGCAAAATGTATTTGATTCTGTAAAAAAATTTAATGAAGCAGGTAAAAAGACAGATGGTGGTATTGATGCAAAGGCAATGGGAGATAAATTTGCAGAACAATTAAAACCAATAGGTGATGTAATTATAAGTTTCGGAATGGTAGTTTGCGTGGGGGTTGCTATTGTATTTGGTATTAAATTTATAACAGCATCTCGGAAGTGGACAAGATATGGCAAAAGTAAAAAAACAATTTTTTGGTTTTGTTTTTGCGACATTAATTTTTGTATCAGCTTATCCTATTTGGAGTTTTATAGTAAAAACTATATCAGATATGGTTTCAAAATTTTAAAAATAATTTTTACGAAAGAAGGTTATAATGAGAAAACATGAAATACCAAGAAAAAAGCAAAATGAAACAAGACTTTTTGTTATATTTTCATTAAGATCACTTGTTACAACTGTTATAGGAATAATGATTGGTGTTGTATTAGGAATAATACCACTTATGCTTAATTTTCAAATGGGACTTTTTATACTAGCAGGTATATTTGGACTTATAGGTTTTACTATAGGAACATTTCCAGTTATGTATATACCAGGGATCCCTATAACAAAAGAGGTGCAAGGAGAGTATCTGTACAATCTTGTATTTAGATATTATATATTCAGAGGAAGAAGGTCATTAAAGACATATATTGAGGAGGAATAAACATTGGACGAAATTATACTAATACTAATTCTTGTATTAGTACTTGCAGTATTTATTGAAATTGCAGTATTTGTAATAAGAATGTTGTTAACTAAAAAAAGAGTAGAAGAAGAAGCAACGATTGATGAAGTTATTGAAGGAAGTAATAAGGCTAAAAAAGATGATTTTGGTAGATTTCATGGTGTACTTAAAAGAGAAAGAATACATGACTTTTTAGGATTTGATTCTGTAGATAATGGAATGATTATTAGAAAAGATAGAAAAGAGTTTGTAATGGTTCTTTTATGTAATGGTGTTAACTTTGACCTTAGATCTGAAAGAGAAAAACTAGCGATTGAAGAAGGTTTCTTACAGTTTTTAAATACTTTGAAAATGCCTGTTCAATTATATGTTCAAACAAGAAGTTTGAATTTTACAGATATTATAAAAGATTATAGAGATAGAGCACAAGGGTTTAAAATTGAAATAGAAGAATTAGCAGATAAGATGAAAAAAGCTCTTGCAACAGGGCAACAAGAAAATTATAGGAAGTTTGAGTATTTATATAATAATAAGAAAAGATTATGGGAATATGCACAAGATTCATTAATGTATACAGAAAAGTTAAATAGAAATAGGAATGTTCTAGAACAAAAAACATTTATAGTAGTATCATATTATATGGAAGAATTAGGACAAAGAGCGGAAAAATATACACAAGAAGAAAAAGAATCAATAATTTTTTCAGAGTTATTTACAAGATGTAATAATATATCAAATGCACTTAGAGGTTCATCAGTTACATCAAGAGTATTAGATTCACAAGAATTAGTAGAATTATTATTTAATGCTTTTAATAGAGATGAACTTGAAAATATTAACTTGAAGAATTATTTGGAAAATGAAGCTGATAAATTATATACTACTTCACAAGATGTACTTAATAAGAGAAAGAGAATGTTACAAGAGGAAATAAATATACAAGGTATAGAACTTGCAACACAAAGTATAACTCAAGCAGACAAGAAGAGAAAAAGAGAAATAGAGGAGCTTGAAAAAAATAAAATAGAGAAGATAAAGGAAAAAGCAAAAGTTACATTAGAACAATATAAGTCATCTTTTGATCAAGACTTATATGAAAGTGCACAAGATATTATTGATGAAACAGAATTAGACAAAGATGGGAAAATAGAAAAAAATAAAGAATAGAATTAGTTTTATAATTATATAATTATGATAAATTAATATATTAAGAAGGAAGGAAAAACATGTTAATTTTTAATAAAAAACAGGGAACTGAGAAAATTAAAAAAGTTGAAGATAAAGGAATATTAAGGAAGAATGTTAAAGATTTAAAAGATTTAATTTCACCTCGGACGGAATAGATGCATCATATACAAATCATTTAGAAATAGTGTCAAATACAACTAGATATGCAAGAACAATGATAGTATCTACACTTCCTAGAACTGCAGTTTTTCCAGAATTATTAAGAGAAATGTATATATATGGTGATGCTAATACATCAGTATTTATAAAACCTATAGCACCACGGAAAATCACAAACAGATTTGAATAAGGAAATAACAGAAATAGTATCAGAAATAATTGTTGCAGAAGATAGAGGGGATGTTAACCGTGCAAGAACACTTTCAAACAAAAAGGCAGAACTTGAACAATTAAGAGACCAAATAGAAGCAGGATATAATAGTGTTTTTTCAGCATCTATAATAACAACATTATTTTCATATAGTAAGGAAGATTTGGATACATCTACAGAAAAGTTATCTTCTGTAATGGGGAAAACACTTCTTACATTAAAACCGGCATGGGCACTTCAAGATGAAGCTTTTATATCAAACATGCCTTACAATGAAAATAAAATGACAACATATCATACTTTTGATAGGAATAGTATGGGTACTGTTTTTCCGTTTTTTAATTCAATGGTTGGACATAATACAGGAATACCTTTAGGTTTTAATCTTCAAACAGGACTTCCTATTATTTATGATAATTTTAGTAGACAACTTACAAATTATAATATGGTTATATTTGGAAAGTCAGGAGCAGGTAAAGGGGTTACGATAAAGGTTATTACTGCAAGATCATATGTACTTCAAGGAATAGAAACATTGGCATTAGATGTTGAAGGAGAATATGGAGTTGTTGCAGAATCTTTAGGTGGAATAAGTATTGTTATTTCTCCTACATCAAAAACGGTTATAAATATTTTTGATTTAGAAACAGAAATTATACTTGATGAAATTACACAAAAGGAAAAAAGAGTGTTAAATGTTGAAAGTAAAGTGGAAGATGTTACACAAGCAATACTTACAATGGCAAAAGGTAGTACAAAAAGTAAAGAAGTAAATGAAATAACAAAACAAATAATATCTGAAGTTGCATCAGAAGAATATAGAGCACTTGGAATAAATTCAAATCCATCAAGCCTTTATGAAAATACAAATGATAAGAGTATAGCAAATAATTTTCTAGGAAGCAAAAAGAAAAAAATGCCCACACTTGGAAGTTGGTATAGAAGACTTCAAAAGACAGCAGAAGAATCAACAAATGATGACTATAGATTCCATTTTAGTTATTTACTTAAAGTTATGAAACAATATATAAGAGAATATGGTGGACAGCTAGCATATTTTGATGGACAATCAACATTTGATCTAGCAGATCATATACCTTTTATAAATCTTGATATATCACAATTAGAAGAAAGATTTGCAAGACCACTTGCACAACAAATCTTACTTTCATGGGTTTGGGAAAAATATGTTAAGAAAAATAGTGAAGATAAGAAAAAAGCTAATAAGAAGAGAGTTATAGTTGATGAAGCATGGATGCTTTTACCATTCCCAGAAGCAGTAGATTTCTTAAATACAATGGCAAGACGTGCAAGAAAGAGAAATGTTTCACTTGCATTAGTATCACAAAGATTCCAAGATTTTTATGAAATGTCTGCAGTTCAAGCAGTTTTAACATCTTCAGATACAAAGCTATTTTTAGCACAAGATAATGCAGAAATAGATTATATAAGAGAAACATTTAAGTTAAGTGAAGGAGAGGCTTCATTTTTAGCTACTTGTACTGTAGGTAAAGGACTTTTAAAAATAGGTGAAGATACAACAATACTTTCTATAGAGCCTACACAAATGGAATTTGACTTTGTAGATACAAATATTAATACAAAGGTTGAAAGAGAAAAAGCTAAAAATAAAGAAAAAGAAAAAGAAGAATAATAATATGATTTAAAGAAGAAATTGAAAGGAGGTTATTATTGAAAGATATTAAGAAAATAGGTTATAAAATGGTTATTATACTTATGATAATAGTAACCTTCTTAACACATATAATTGGAAATATATCATATGCTACAAATAATACAACAACTAATACGTCTTCACAAACAACTAATAAAAATAAGGAGAAAAAGGAAGAAATTGGAGATCTAGCTCCTGAAAAAAATCCAATGAATAATAAAGTTGATAGACCTAATATTGGAAAATCAGAAATAGAGGATCAAACAAAAAATGCAGATGCAGAACTTAAGCAAGGATCTAAAAATAGAGGTTTTGGACAAGATTTGTCAACAGGTAGTTTAAATGTTTTATTAGTGGTTTTGCTTGGGGTAGCTTTTTTACCGATAATTTATGGAGCGGTGATAGTATCTGTAATAGCAGCACTTAATATAAATCCTAAATATATAGAAGCATATGAAAAAGGTGAATCAAAAAGAAAAGAAAAAGCGGAAAAAAGTGGAGAAAAATTAGAAGATGATACGGTTTTTCAAAATTTTATTGCTAAATATATGTTTACACTTGATAAATTATTTTTTGGAGATATAAAAGCATTAGATGTTAATATATTTAATTTAGATAATAATAAGGAAAAGAATTCTAAAGGAAATAATGCAAATCTAAATCTGAAAAAAGGGGTTGCAGTATGGACAAATGCAACAAAGGGATTTGCAGTTGGTATATCATTATTATTATTTATACTTGGAGCTATAATGCTTATGATTAATTCTGCAAGTTCAAATCCAAGAGCAGATGCAATAGCAATGCTAAAGAATTTTTTGACAGATACTGTAAAAGGACTTTTAATAGCAATGCTTATTACATTATTACTTGCTGTAATACTATCATTACATGATATAGTACTTAGTATATTTAATGCAGTTAGATATAAAATGCTTGAAAGCGGATCGCAGAGTGTAGAAATATTAATATATAAACAGTTACTAGGTGATAAAATTACAAGTGGATATGGTTATACTATAACATTTATATCATTTTTATTTATGGCAGCATATCATATTAAATTCTTTATGATATTTATAAATAGGCTTCTTACTATTGGATTTTTAGTTGTTGTCTCACCAGTTATATCTGTTACATATGCAATAGATAAAATAGGAGATGGTAAAAGTCAAGTACTTACAAATTTTTTTAAAGAGTTTAATGATTCTGTCCTTGTTGGATTAATATATCCACTTTTATATTTAGTTTATATGTATGCATTATCACCTATTGTAGCAGTAAGTCCACTTTTAGCACTTTTTGTTATAACACAATTTTCAAGAGCTGAAAAAACAATAAAAGGAATGCTAAACTTAAGAAAACTTACTACAATTAGATCATCAGATGCAAAACTAGATTTGAAGATGAAATAAAATTAGTTAATATAGAAATAAAAGATATAATAAATATTAATAAATCAAAATTTAAATGAAAATTATAAAATAAAGAATGTAGGAGGAAGATTTTTGGAAAAAAATAAAATATTTAATTCAAAGAATATACCAATAATAATTATTATAATATCATTAATTTGTTTTATAGGTATTATAGTATTTCTTTTTACATTTTTTAATAAAAAAGAAGATACACAGATACCTAGATATAAGAAGACTGAGGAACAAAGAGGTAAAAATTCAAATGATATTAAAGAAAAAGTTGAGAGATTTAAAAAGAATGTAAATATAGATTCGCCAGAGATAAATAAAGTAATTCAAAATCCAGATATAAATGCTGAATCATTAGGAAATTTAACAGCAATTATGGATGAAGAAAAATCATTTAATAATGGTAAATTTAGGGTTAAAGAGAGCTTTCGGAAAAGTAATGTATATGTTTTTAAATTCTACATATGATAAACCAATTGTAAATGATATAAAAATTACTGATGATATGCAAACAGTAATATCAAAATTAGGTGAAGAATCAAGAAAATATATAAACTCGAAAGATAGTATTATATTAGAAGATGATAGAATATATTTATTACTTGATATGAAAAATCATATTGGATATGTTTATTTTAAAAGAGATGCACAAATTTCAAAATTCATGGAATATGTTGATAAATATCTTAAAGATAGAGATATGAAATCATTTGTAAATTCTATGACAGAAACATATAAAGAATATGATAAATTTGAATATAATTCAAGAAAAGTACATTTAGTATATTCAACATTAGGTATTGAAATATATGCAACAAATACTGATAAAATAAATAATGGTATAAATATATATGAAAATTCAAAATATTATGAAATGTTAAAAAATAAATATTTGGGATTAGATATAAATAAAAATAATAATTATGAAGTTATTAAACCAGAAATAGAATTAGGAGTAATATTTAAGCAAGAAGATCTTGTAGAAAACCAAATGAAATATAGAATTGAAAGAGAAAAGGTTATAGGAGAAGCATATGTAACAGATATAGAGAATAAATTTAATGTTGCAGTTTTAGGAGATAATACAGATGCAAGAGATTCAGATGGACAAGTTTTTAATAGATGTGTAGTGTGTTTTGATGATCCTAAAATAGAAAGATATAATTTAAATGCTGCAGGTACAGCAGATAGTATATATGTAACTAATAATTACATATATTATAGTTTAAATAATTCAGGTATATTTAGATTAGAACCATATAGTAGAAAGGTAGAAAAAATAATAAGCTTTAAAGGAAGTGGGATTATAGAAAACATTGAAAATGGTATAATGAAATATAAATTAAATGGTGAAGAAAATTATTTAAGAAATGTATATTAAAATTTAAGAAAGGAGACTAATATAATAAAAAATGAAAAAAATAATAAAAAATATCATAGTTATAATAGTGCTAGTATTAATCATACTTTCTAATTTTAAATATTATACATTTGCATTCTCTGGAGAAGAGATTATAAATAAGGGAAAAGAAAAATTGGGGTGTAAATATGTTTTTGGTGCAGGACATGGTAGTGCAAGTAATCCAAATCAAAATACATTTGATTGTAGTAGTTTTGTATCGTGGACTATAAGTCAGCTTGGCTATAAAGTGGATGGATCAACAGAAACATTAGCAGAAGATTTTAAGAAAGCTGGACTTAATGTACAAGAAATAAATAAAGATAATATGTCTGAATGGCAAGTAGGAGATGTTGTTTTTCTTACACATAGTAGAAGGCATGTTGGTTTTTATGCAGGAGATGGCCAATTATTACATGCTCCACATACAGGAGATGTTGTTAAAATGGCTAAATACAATTTTAAAGGTGTAACAAAAGTAGTAAGAATAGCTGATGGAACAACAACAGTTCAAACAGAAGATCTATCAAAATATAGGACTCCTGTGGAAGAAATGGATAAATTCTTTTATAAGGGATTAGCCAAGGGACAAGCAAAATTACAAGCACAAAGTTCTTTTTTAGGAAGAATAATTAATTTCTTATTTGAAGTTGGAGCATTTTTATTGAACTTTTTTATATATATAATACGTTTAGCATTTGTTGGTCTTGCAACACTTGTAGAGGTAATACTTACATATAGTCTAGAAGGTATTGTAGGACAAAAAGGTTATATAGTAAATAGGGTTAATTCAGGACAACAGATAGATGAAAGAAGAGCAGTAACACTTGAGAATATAATACAAAATAGAATAGAATTTTTAAATGTAGACATATTTGTTTCTCCTAGTGAAGCTATAGCTAGAATGAAGGGTAAGACTGCAGCAGGTGGAGATATTAAAAAAATAAATGAACTTGCAAAAAAAGGTGGAGATTCAGAAATTGCTAAGAAATATGAAGAAAAAGATATTACAGAAGAAGATTATAAAAAAACACCTATAGGTCTTATAAGAGCAGCAGCAGCATCTGCATATTATATGCTTGTACTTATATGTTTAGCAACAACTTTGATATTGGGACTTGTATCTGCAATTCAAGCAATGTTTGGATCTATTGGAGAAAAGAAAGCATCAGCAAAAGAAGCCCTAATAGAATGGATACTTGCAATAGTTAAATTATTTTTAGCAATATTTATAATTGTAGCAATAGTAAAATTTAATGGTTATATTGTTGATACAGTAGTTAAAATGGTAGAAGAAGGGACAAAGACAAATACTAATGTACCATCATTTTCACTATATGAAACAGCTAGAACTAGAGCATATACATATAATTCAATGATAGGAATACCTGCAGCAGCATTATATATTGTACTTGTTTGGTATACAGTTAAGTTTTTAATAATTTATGTAAGAAGATTAATATTATTCTTTATGCTTGTTGTGGCATGTGTAATAGCACCAGTGTTTGCAGCATTCCAAAAAATTGTAACAGGTAAAAGTACGATATATCAAAATTGGTTTAAAGAAATAATGTATATAGTATTTTTACAATCACTTCATGTAATAGCATATTCAATACTTCTTACAATATCAATGAATATGATAGGAGAAGGTGTTGTAAGTTCTATATTCATGTTATTTATAATTGCACAAATTGTAAGTTTACCAAAAAAAATGACATCTGCAGTTCGGACTTTCAGGAGGAATATCAGGAGATAAGCTTTCAAATGTAAGCCCTCTAGATCTAATGAATCCATATATTGCTAAGAAAGAATTTAACAGAGGTAAGAAAAGAGTTAAAAAATTATTTAATAATGAAAAGCTACAAGAATTTAAAGATAAGATATTAGATTCTGGAGAAGAAGGAATTATAAAAGCATATAATTTATATCAAAGGACAATGGAAAAGTTTGGTAAGAATAAAGATAAAGATGAAAGTGAGGAAGAAGAACAGAAACAGCCTCTAAATTTAGATGGAAGTGCAAATTCTCAAACAGCTAAATTTGAGGAATCTCAAAAGACAAAAGAAGCTATAAATAATTTCGAAACTAATACAGAGAGAATAAATAGAATTAGAAGAGAAAAAGAATTAGAAAATGCTAAAAAAACATATGGAAAAGTTACAAAGAAAAAACTTCCTTGGTTAGAAATATATACAGACAGTAAAGGAAGGAAAAGAGCACTTTCAAGAAAATTATTTTATGATAAAGATTCTCGGAAAAATGATTGGTGGAAGTACAATTAGATCAAGAGGAATGGCAAACATAAGAAATACACTTCGGACTTGGTGAAGGTGAAATAATGGCTTTATTAAGAATAACAAAACATAGTTTCATTAAGACTTTTGGATGGATTGTAGCAATACTTGCATCACCAATAGCATTAGCAGAGGCAGCAGATGGTGATATGTCAGAATATAGAGAAATGTTAAGATTATTATATTTCTTCGATTATAAAGATGATAAAGGAGAAGATCATGGTAAGTTTGAGATAGATGATGCATATAAAAAAGCAATAGAAGATTATAGGAAAATATTAATAAAAAAAGATCCTGCAAAATATAAAAATGCAGAGATATTAACACCAAAAGGAGAAATTAGAAAGTTTTTTAGAGAAAACTTTAAACCGATATCACCAGGAGGTAAATTTAAGTTCTTTGGTGCAAATACAGAAATATATGTTGATACTGTAATAGAAACAAATGAGATAATCTTAAATATGATGGACCAAAGAGTAGATATGGGAAATATTAAATTTAAGCTTAGTAAAAATTATATGCCATTAACTAGTGGTAGTGCTAGAAACAATACAAGAAGATATCAAAGCAAAGCAAATATAAATATATATAATAATAGAAGAAGAATGAATCAAGCAATGGCAGAAAATGAAAATATAGCACTTACAATGATGCAAATTGAAACACAAGAAAACCTTGAAAGAGAAATGAAAGCACTTCGGAATGGATGTTGATAAAACATTCTTAGAAACTCATAGGGTTGAAGAAATGAGAGAAATTATAAATAAAATGACACAAGAAATAGATAGTAAAGTTGATAATCAAAAACTTGTAGATAGTGTAGATGATTATAATAAATTTATGAAAGATAGTAGTCAAAAAGCTAATAAAACTCTTGAAGAAACAGCAGAAGAAATGAAAAGAAAAAAAGCTATAAATAAATTAATGGCAGATGCTATAATAAATAGATTAGAAGATTCTAAAGAACTTAGTGATGAAAAAATAAAAGAAGAAACAAATAATCTAATAACAGGAAATAATATAACAGGATTAAGTAAGGAACAATTAGAAGAAGTTCAAGCTTTAGCTAAGAAACAAATTAAAGATATGTATGAGGTTGAACTTGAAAGTAGAAAAGAACAACTTGAAGGTGGATTTAAATATGAAGCTAATACTGCAACTAAAGAAGAAAAAGAAAAAGTAAATGAACTTAGAAATAAAGACTTGCAAGATTTAACAATTTCAGAATTAAAGACATTAAAGAAAAATAGAGTGAAATCATATATTGAACAAGACAGAATACTTCAAAATATGAAATTATATAATACTGCAAATGCAAATTTAGGTAAAAAAGGAATTTCACAAAGTGAACTTGCAGAACATTTCTTTAATAGGAAGAAAGAAGAAAAATTAAAAGAAAATAAAAAGCCAAAAAATAAAGTATTCAAATTGTTTAGAAGTGCAGAAGAAAAGAAGGCTAGAATTGAAAAGATACGTACAAGAATGGCGAGAGAAGCAGCAAATACAGCAAATAAATGGAATACTAAAAATAATACAAATAATAATAGTAATAATTCTAATGGAGGAAATAATAATCCATAAGAGATAGGAATAAAATAGGAAAGGGCTAATATATGAATATAATTAAACTGAATATTAATAAGAAAAAAATAATAAAGATTAGTATAGCTATATGTATTACTATATTAGCTTTTATACTATTAAATATATATAATATTTCTTTTGCATCAGGAGAGCAAACAACTAATGGATCAACAAATAATGATTCTTTACAAGTAATAAATAAATTAGAAGGAATTATAGGAGTCATTCCAACTATATTTTTAACAGTTATAAAGATAGTATTAATTGTTGTATTTACATCAATTAGTTGGATAATAGGATTTACAATAAGTGGAAAGGGAATGCTTACATTAGATAGTATACTTTTTAATGATTTACCTCTTATAAATCTTGATTTTAATCCAGCAAATGCAGGAGAATATACATCTTTTATGGTTATGGTTGCAGCATCAGTTAAAGTTTTAATGTATATAGCAATAGTACTTCAACTTATGATATTATTATTTACAATTATAAAATATATGACTAGAAGTATAGCAGATGATAAAGCAAGTGCTAAAATTATTTTAATAAATTGGGCAAAAGGAATTGCCATAATGTTTGGAGTTATCTTTTTTATGTTTTTAATGATAGCAATAAATAATGCACTTGTAGGTGCAATAAGAGCAGGATTAAATGCAGGACAACATCCATTATCACAGGGAATAACAATGGAAATTCTAAAAAATGCAATTATGAACCCTGGATTTCGGAGGAATTGTATCAACATTTGTATATATTGCTATTTTAGCACAAACAGTATTTTTCTATTTTTATTATGTTAAAAGGTTTATAATAATCGCTTTCCTAATGATGGTAGCTCCAATAATAACAGCAACATATGCACTTGATGTAATGGATGATAAAAAATCACAAACTTTAGAGTTCTGGACTAAAAAGTTTTTACATACTGTATTTATTCAGTTATTTCATGTTTTTATATATGTAGCTTTAATATTACCACTTATAACAGGAACAGCAAATACTGATTGGATAATAAGACCTACAGAAGTTGGTAACTATCTAGAAATGGGAATTCTTACTGTATTTGGTATGTTATTTTTCTTTAAAGCAGAAACACTTTTACAAAAAATATTTGGAATACAAGCAGAAAGTACAACAGGTACTGCAGGAGCCACAATGGTTGTATTAAATAAGCTACATAAAGAAGTAAGTAAAGGGATAAAAACTGTAAGTAAATATAAAGATACTAAACTTGCTAACGAACAAATAAATAATTCTATGAATAAACCTCGGAAAAAATGATAATAAGTCAACTGAGAAGGAATCACTTGGAGTTGGTCCTAAATCAAATATGAATAGTCAAAATAAGAAAGATGAATATAATGAAGATGGAACTAAAAAAACAGAGAAGGAAAAACAAAAAGAGGTAGATTTTAAAAAACAAGCTGAAAAAATTAATAAAGATAAAGAGCCTACTGCAGAAGATGTTAAAAAAGAAAGAGATATTTCGAATAGAGGACAAAAGGAAAAGAAGAAAGAAGACAAGAAAGAGAAGAGAAAAGAAATTGGAAAAAGAATATTTAAATCCTTTGCAAGAGGTACAGTTAAAGCAACAGCAGGATTTGTTGGTGCGGCACTTACATCAGGAATTAGAAATGTTGGTCTACTTGAGCTTGGAGAGACAGTAAAAGATGTTTCAGGGCTTGCAGGAGATGTTTATGATTCAGTAGAAGCAAGAAATAAAGCTAAGAAACAAGGACAAATAATTCCAAGTATAGGACAACAACAAACAAAAAAAGGAAAAGAAAAAATAAAGAAAGAATATGATGAGACTGTTGATAAATTTGCAGCACAGAATGCACAAGTATTAGATGATATCGAAAAATTAACAGGAACTAAACTTTCATCTCAGACAGAAGAAGGAAAACAAAATCAAAAAGCATATTATGAATATTTAAAGAATAATCAAAAACAGATAGATAATGAATTTGAAAAAGCAAGAGGAGAATTAAAAGAGTATCTTAAAGAACAATATGGAAATGTATCTGCTATGGCAGAAGAGGTAATTACAAGAATGGAAGAAGAGCTTAAGACAAAAAGGAGTGTAATTACTAAAGATATGAATGAAAAAGCAAAAGAATTTATTATAAAATATAAAGAAAAACAATTATTAAATATGATGGATTCGTTTGAAGAGATGACAAAAAGAATTAATGATAATATTGTTCCAGAAAGAAAGGAAGAGAAAATAGGAAGGTATGCAGATATTGTAGATAAATTACCAAAAATAGAAAAAGTAATGAGATATAAGGATATAATAATTGATGCAAATAAATTAGATCCAGAAGATGATAATGATAATGAAGAAGCTGTAAACTTTAATAAAATTGTTAAAGATGTTTTAAAGGGGCTTCGGACAAGGTTAGAGAGGAGGAAGAATATGAGAAAAAATAAAATTATGGTAGAAAAAGTTCAAAAATATATATGGATAATATTGATGATATATATATATATAACAGTTTCATTAATATCAAGTATAAATGAAAAATCTTTAAGTATAAAAAAAGAAATTATAACAGTAGAAAAAATATCATATTTTTCTTCTACTACAAATAACAATGATAATAACAATAACAACAATAATAATAATAATACATCATCAACTACAAAAAATAACAACAATAATAGTAATAATAATAATGAAAAAAATAAAAAAAATGAGGAAAAAAAAGATACACAAACCAAGGAAGAAAAGGAAAAAGAAGAAAAAGAAAGACAAGAAGCAATAAATAAGAGCTTTAATATTGATCAAGCAAATCCTATGACAGACTTCTTACAAGATCCAATATCAGGTATAGGACATCTTTTAAATGGTATAATGGGAATACTACTTTTTATTCCAAATCTACTTGTAGCAATAGTACTTACAAGTATAATGGCATTTCTTACAATATTATTACAAGATTCAAATAAAGAAGGCGGAGCAGGAGAAGCTAAATCAGGTTGGATGCTTACACCAGATAAAATATTTATGAATAAGGTTCCAATTACTAATATAGAAATATTTATAAATGGTAATGTTGCGGAAAAAACAAAATTAGCAGGATTTGTAAATTCTATAGCTTCATGGTATAGAGTAGTATTCTTAATATCTATAGCAATGTTATTTTTAATATTATTATATTTATCAGTAAGAGCAATTCTATTGTCTGTAGCAAAAGATATAGCAGATACAAAAAATATGTTATTTAATTGGGTGAAAAGTGTAATGATATTATTCTTTATGTCATTTATAATATTTACAGTAATATCATTGAATTCAGCATTTGTATCAATAATTACACAAAGTATGATAAATGAAAGTGGTATATTAGAAAATCAAGTACAACAACTTGTATTTGGAATGCTTATGCCCAATTTTGTTAGAATGATAGTATCAACTGTTATATTATTATTATTATTGGTACAAACTTTATCATTCTTAGCAGTATATGTTAAAAGACTTATAACAATAGGATTTTATATATTAATCGCACCTATAATATCTGTATCATATGTACTTGACATTGCAGGAGATCGGAAAAGCACAAAGTATGAGCAAATGGCTTAAAAAATTTATGGGACTTGTTTTTGTACAACCATTTCATTTACTACTATATACAATATTTGCAGGGACAGTATTTAAAATGGCAGAAAAGACAGGAGGACTTAATTTTGCGTTTATGATACTTATAATTGCATTTTTTAGATTCTTTAGTGAAGCAGAAGGAATATTAAAAGAAATGTTTCAATTTGATAAAGAAGTAAGCTTAGCAAAAGGAACAGGATTTGCTAAAATGGTATTATATGATCAAACATTCAAGAGAATTGAAAAATGGGGATCAAATAAAAAGAGTGGAGATGAAGCAAATCAAAAACCTATATATATGAAATCAGATACATTTACAAAAAATAATGGACAAGTATCACGGACGGACAAACAGGGAATTCAACATCAGGAGGAGGATCTACATCTAACGGATCTGGAAATTCAAATAGTTCATCACCAGCAGTTAAACTTGCTAAACATAACTTTTTTGATACAATGAGAAGAACAAAAGAAAAAATTGGGAATAATAAGATTATAAAAGGGGTATCAAATAGTAGAACAGGTAAATTTATAGGAGGAGCATTTAAGTTTACTAATAAACATGTTGCACCATCTTTATATGGAGCAGCAATAGGGCTTGCAGTAGCAGATAATAATCCAGTAGATGAAATGATTGCAGGTGGAATAATAGGTCATAAAATAATGGAAAAAGGTATTCTTCCACAATATAAGAAGTTAAATAATAATTTGAACTTACATATGAACTATATTAAAAATGCAAAAGATACACAAACAAAAGTAGAAAATCAATTTGAAAATCTTGAAAAAACTACAGGTAAGAATTTTGATGCAACAACAGTAGAAGGAAAACAAAATATACAAGATCTATTAAATAATATAAAAAATAAACTTAATACAGGTGAATTAACAAAGAGTTATGCAGATGCAATAGAACAATATAAGCAGTATTTAATGAATTTTGAAAGCAAAACTAAAATGGAAGCAGAAATAATTACAATGCAAAAATTAAATGATATAAATAATAATAAAATAGATTATACAAATTTAGATGGAGCTGAGAGAAAACTTGTTGAAGCACAACAAGAGAAAAATATTGCAGATCAAATAGAAGAATTTAGTGTAACAAATATGCCAATAAATGGAGATTTCAGAGATGTTGAAACAATGATGCTTAATGATGCAACAATGAGGACAGGAAAACCAGGACAACAGGTAATTAGTAAAACAAGAGAAGAAATGAGAGCATTTAAACAGGAAACAGATGAAGTAATTAAAGAGATTAAAGAATATATGAAATCATCAAAAGATATTAAAGATGAAATCGAAATGCTTAGAAGACAAGGAAAAACAGAACAAGAAGTAATACAAATATATGAAAAAAAGATGAAGAAGATAAATGACTTTAAAGTTAAAGTTGAAAATAAAAAATTAAATAAATATATAGATCCAAAAGAATATGCAGAATTAGAGAAATTGAGTCAAAGAATAGAAAATGATCAGTTAAATACTATTAATAAAGCAGATTATGAAAAATTAGCATTAGATGTTTATAGACCAAATTCTGGAAATAATAGTAATAATGGAAATGGAGGAAATCCATAGAGTTTAGAAATACTATAATGGAAATGAGAAACAAGTATGGTAAAAAATAATTTAAATAAAAATAACAAAAATGAAAATAGAAAAATTGGTATATTAATAATCATAATGATTATTTTGATTATTATAACATTAGTAACTATAATAACAATGATAGTTAGAATATTTGAGAAGAAAGAAGAGCCTAAAGTACAATATGTAATAGGAGTTGAAAAAGATCAAAAATTAGTTGAAAGATTAAAAGGAAAAAGTGAATTTAAGAGAATGAATATATATTTAGGAGATATTGTAAGAAAGCTCAATTCAAAGAGATATACAGAAGTATATAAAAGATTGGCACCAGAATATAAGGAAAAATATTTTAAAAATATAGAAGAGTTTGAAAAATATTTTAAAGAATATTTTCCAACAACATTTAGTATAAAAAATGTTAATTTTGAGGCATTGGGTGAATATTATGTTGTAGAAGTAGATATTATTGCAGATGATTCAAAAGAAGAAAATAAAAATAAGCAAGGATTGTATTTTGTGTTTAGAGAATATGACTTTGATGATTATGTATTTTCATTTAGTAAAAATAATTAGATAGGTTAGGAGGAAAAATGTTTATAAGATTATTTACAAATATTAGATTAAAGTTTGCAAAGTACATAAGAGAAAATGCTTTTAAAATAATTATTATATTAGTACTTATACTATTTTTTACAAGTATATATAATGTAATAGTAAATTTTAGTGTTCCAATTAGACCTATAGTATCAAAAGATATTGAAACACCTGTAATTTCAGAAGAAAAGTTTCCTAAGAAAGTACAAGAAGAAGGATTAAAGCAAATAAATCAATTTTTAGAATATGTAAATCAAGATAAAATTGATTTAGCAGCAGATATGCTCACAGATGAAGCAAAACAATATGCTTTTTTGAACAAAAAGGAAGCAATTCGGATATATAATAGAAGTATATAAAGGAAAAAAATATGATATACAACCATATGCAAAAACAGGAAATGACTATATATACCAAGTAAAAGTTTTTGATAATATATTAGAAACAGGTCTTACAAACGATATATTTTCATTTACTGACACGAAGATGGTTATAAAAAATAAAAATGGAAAGATAGGATTAAATATAAGAGGATATATTGGGAAATTTGATAGTGCACGGATTTTATGAAGATAATAATATGAAAGTAAATATAAAAGGAAGAAATACTTGGATAGAACATGAAGATTTTCTTGTTGAGATAACAAATAGGACAAATAATTATCTTGTAATAAAGGATAAATCAGATCAAACGGCAATGGGAGCAAATCTTGAAGTTCGGATCAAGTCTTAGAAAGATAATAGATACAGGAAATATTGTTTTAAAACCTTTAGAAACAAAAGTAGTATTATTAAGTTTTCCTAGACTATATTTTGCAGACAAAGATGCTACTGGAATTAATTTTGATTCTGTAAGAGTAATAAAAGATTATAATGAAATAGTAGATACAAATTCTGGACAAGAAAATAAAGAAAGTAAAAATAAGACAAATACATTAGCAGAATATAAGATACGTATTGAAATAGAAAAATAGAAAGAATTGGTAATAAACTATGGTAACATATTATGAGATATTAGAAGTTAGTAGGACTGCTTCGAAAGAGGTAATAACTAAAGCATATAAAGTACTTGTAAGAAAATATCATCCAGACTTAGAACAAGATGAAACAAAAAAAGAAGAAGCAAAAGAGAAAATGGTTAAAATTAATGAAGCATATGAAATTCTTTCAGATGATATTAAAAGAGAAAAATATGATAATAATATTGCACTTTTAGAAGAAAAGGAAAGACGTGAAAAGGAAATCCAAAATAGAAAAAAAGAAACGAATACAAATAGTTTTAATCAGAAAACAAGTTATAGTGTTGATAGGAATTATGGAAGGAATAATGTTAATAATAAAGTAAATAATAATAGTAGAGTAAATGATGAAAATTTTCAAAATGTACATGGAAGTTTAGATAATAATGCAATACTAGAAGAACAAATATTAAGAGCAGAAGAAGAGATACAACAACATAAGCAAAATATAGTAAATCAAATGTATGAAGATTATTATAATCAGTTAAGAAGAATGGGATATAGGATTGTAACTAAAAGACCGTTAAAAGAAAGAATAAAAACATATTTTTGGGTAACTGTAATTATATTAATATTATTAATAATATATAATATACCTATAGTAAGAGAAATGATATTAAAAAGTACAATAGATACTATTTTTGAACTTCCAATGAAGATGTTTGATATATTTCTAACATTACCGGTAAGAATGATAATAAAATAATATGTGGAGTTAGTATGGAAAAAAAAGAAAGAAGAATATTAATAATTGGTATAATAATAGCAATAATATTATTAATAGGATTGATAGTTTTTGGGATTATATATTATCAAAATATTATAAATAACAAAAAAAATGTTGAAGAAGTAAAAAGAAGAAGTGTTAATGAATCAACAATTTCATCAGATAAAGAAGCACAAGAAAATAGGGATGAAAGTGTGGTTGTAACAAATGGTAATATAAATGATACTACAATTAAGAGTTTGTTAGATATTGATTATACAAAACGGTGGATCATATCAATTTAGGGATATAAAGAAAGGTGAAGAATATCTAGAAATAACTTTAGATAATGGAGAAAAATTAGAAGCAAGACTTTTTCCTGAAACTTCAAAAAATGCAGTTAGTGAGTTAAAGAAAGCCGAAAGTACAAAAATATTTAATGATTTTAAAATGTCTTTAGGAGATTTAGGAGAGTTAATACCAATTTTTAAAAATGGACAAATACAAAATAGTACATTCACAAGTGGACATACAGATGAAATAAATTTAAATTTAGTTCCATACAAAGGTGCAATATTAGTAGAAGAATATACAGATAGATTTCGGTAATCCATCTGGAGGATATCTAAAAATAATTGGAGATACTACAGAAGATTCAAATAATCTATATATAAAAAATAAGAATATGAATAATACAGTATATAAATATTTAGATCAAAAAGGTGGAGTATTAGAAGGAAGATATTTAAGAAATACTGTTATAGGACAAATAACTAAAAATATAGAAGCACTTGAAAAAAGAGTAAAAGAAATAAAAGAAAATAAAAAAAGAACAAATAATGAAGATAATAATAAAAATAATTATTTAGGTATAAAAGAAATGGTTATAAAGAAAAAATAGAATACTAAAGAAAAAAATGAAAGAGAAAAGTATATGAAAGAATATGGAGAAGTAGATTTTTATAGAAATGATATTATAAAGTTTTATGATTTAGATAAAATATTTAGAGATCAATTAAACTCATTAGATACATTAGATCCGTTTACAAGAAAACACTGTGAACATGTAGGGAATTTAACTTGTAGATTATGTGAAAAATTAAAGTTGGATAAAGGATTTACTATATATACTAGTATTTGTGGATTTATACATGATATAGGTAAAATGTTTATAGACCCTAAAGTACTTCAAAAAGAAGGAAAGCTTACACAAGAAGAGTTTGAAATAATGAAAACACATACAACTATAGGGTATGAAATGTGTATGAATGAGCCTAAGTTAAGACCATATAGTGCAGGACCATTATATCATCATGAAGCATTAGATGGCACAGGATATCCTAATCGGACTTATAGGTGATGATATTGTATATGAAGGACAAATAATAAGGGTTGCAGATGAATTTGATGCTATAACTTCTAAAAGACAATATAAAACACATATAGGTGTTGTAGATACTCTTAAAATTTTAATAGAAAATACTAAACCTACTAAAAATAGTAAGAAAATGGGAAAAGGATTATTTAAAAAATCAGTAGGAAAGAATAATAAGCAAATAGTTAGAAAATTAATTGAAATAGTAGCAGAAGATACAGAATACGAAATATATGTAAAATCAAAACATATTGAACATATAAAAAATGAAATAAAAAGATATACAGATGCAGAAAAATATTTTAAAAAGGCAGAAAATACTAAAAATCAAGATAAAAAAGAATATTTTACAGAATATGCAAAAGGATATTTGATAAGAGATGAAAAGTTTGAAGAAATACCTATATATTTAAAAGAAGCATATGATACATTTAATATGAGAGAAGAAGAGATATCAAAACTTAGAATGGAATATAAAACAATTAGAAAATTAAAAGTTTAATAGAAATATTAAATTGTATGACATATAATGTAAGTGTGATAATAAAAATTAAGGAGGTATTTATGAAGGCAGTAGTAGTAAATAATTTATCAACAGGAGTTGAAATTGTTGATAAAGAGTTAAGACCATTAGAAGAAGGTGAAGCTCTTGTAAAAGTGGAATATTGTGGAGTATGTCATACAGACTTACATGTTGCACATGGAGATTTTGGGAAGGTTCCAGGAAGAACATTGGGACATGAAGGAATAGGTAAGGTAATAGAAACATATAAAAATGTAAATACATTAAAAATAGGAGATAGAGTAAGTATAGCATGGCTTTTTGAAACTTGTGGGATGTGTGAATATTGTACAACAGGTAGAGAAACATTATGTAGAAAAGTAAAAAATGCTGGATATACAACAGATGGGAGTATGGCAGAATATGTAATAGTAAAAGCTAATTATGCAGTAAAAGTTCCAGAAGGATTAGATCCTGCAGCAGCAAGTAGTATAACATGTGCAGGTGTTACAATGTATAAGGCTTTAAAAGTAAGCAATGTAAGACCAGGAGAATGGGTAGTACTATATGGAGCAGGAGGACTTCGGAAATTTAGCAGTACAATATGCAAAAAAAGCTTTAAATATGAAAGTTATTGCTGTAGATATAAATGATGATAAGTTAAATCTTGCAAAAGAAGTAGGAGCAGATTATATAATAAATTCATTACATGAAGATCCGGCTAAAAAAATATTAGAAATAACAAATGGTGGTGCACATGGTGTTGTTGTATCAGCAGTTGCTAAAATAGCATTTGATCAAGCAATATATTCAGTAAGAGCAGGTGGTAGAGTTGTGGCAGTAGGCCTTCCTTCAGAAATGATGGATATTCCAATTATAAAAACAGTAATAGATGGAATAGAAGTAGTAGGATCAATTGTAGGAACAAGAAAAGATTTAGAAGAAGCATTTGATTTTGGAGCAAGAGGAATAGTAGTTCCAGTTGTCCAAACAAGACCTATAGAAGATGCAGTGCAAATATTTGAAGAAATGGAAAATGGAACAATACAAGGACGTATGGTTATAGATATGGATTATCATAATAAGAAACATTAAAAGTATAGAGCCAATATTAATAGATAATAAAATAAAGGAGCAATTATTTTTTGCTCCTTTATTTTGATATTATAATTATTTAGTTTAAATTTTGATCATCAAAATCATGTTCGTCATGATATCTAACGGCTTCTTCTTGTGCATTTTTAACCTTTTTTTCGAAATTATCAAGATATTCATCAACTCTTTTTTTATATATTTCATTATCATTAAAATCATTTTCATCATAGTGACGATTGTTGTATTTCTTTTCTTTTTGTTCTGTATTATCTTTATCTCTATCTTTTTCTTCTTGCTCTTTTTTATTCTTTTCTTCTTGTTCTTTTTGTTCTTGCTCTTTTCTAGCCTTTTCTTTCTGTTCTTTTTGTTCTTGCTCTTTTCTAGCCTTTTCTTCCTGTTCTTTTTGTTCTTGCTCTTTTCTAGCTTTTTCTTCTTCTTCTTTTTTAGCTTTAGATTTTGGCAAACGATCTTTAATTTTATTTATAATTTCACTTGCTTTACTAAATATTTTTTTGAAGAAGCTTCTTTTTGCAGGTTTACCAGCTTTAGTTTCAGCATCATCATCTATTTCTTTGTTTTCATCCTTATTTTCATTTTTGTTTTGATTACTTGAATTACTATCATCATTATCATTATCTTTATCATTGTCTTTGTTTGTATCATTATCTTTGTCTTTATCAGAGTCATTATTTTTATCGTCTTTATCGTCTTTAGAATTAGTATTTTGATCAACTTTACCATTTCTCATAGAATCAATTTCATTATATGCCTCTGCTCTAGATATTGTTAATTCTTTAATGTGATCATAAGCATTGTCTATAATAACATCTTGTTTTAATGATTCTTTACGAAGTTCATCTATTGCAAATGTTAATTGTCTACTTTTTAAGCTATTGATTCTATTTTCGATCTCTACTATATATTCATATTTAACATTATTTTTCTTAAACTCATCTAATCTGGCATTCGCTTCTGAAAGTAATTTATCATAATGTTTATATGATGGATTATTTTTTACAATAGCAATAAGAGTAGGGTCTATATCATTAATAGACTTAATTTCTTTATTTAATCCTTCTTCAATTTTTTTCTTTTGTTCTTTTGCTTTAGATAATTTTTGGTGTAATTCTTTTTCTAATTGAGTTGTTTCTACAACTTTAGTTTCAGGATGATTAGCAATTTGTTCTTTTAAATTATCATTTTTTATTTTTTCAAAATCTAATAATTTTTTAAGATCAGTAATAGATTTATGTTCTGATATTAAATTATTTTTTATATTTTTAAATTCTATAGTGGTTTTAGCTATTTTAATCCTTAATTCTTGTGCTTTTTGTTTATCAGCATCATTTTTTGAATCTTTAACTTTATCATATTCTTCTTTTAACTCTTTATATGTATTTTGAAGATCTATTTTTCTATCTTTTAAATTGATAATGTTAGAAGAGTGAGCATCAACATGTGCTTGATAACTATTAATATCTTTTTCTACTTGTTCTTGTTTTTTTATCAAAACTTCTAATTCTTCCATTATTCTTCTCCTTCTAATATTTGATTTATTTCAGCTTCCATTTGATTTATTTCAGTTTCTAATTGTTCAATATCTAGATTTAATTGTTTTAATTTTATATCATTATCTACATTAGAAACATATAAGTCTAATATTTTTTCATGTGTATTATTCATATTGTTCTCCTTTACATAATGTTAATGAATTATGTATACATTATACTATATTTTTTGCTTAAAGTAAAGAAAGAGCATTAGAAGTTGTAAAAAAGTAATAAATCTAGTATAATATGTTCTAGGTGAATATATAGGGGAAGATTATGACAGACGCAGTAGTTAAAGGATTAAGTACATTTCAACAAGTTTTAATTTGGGTTATTAATATATTTTGGGTATACCAATTTATAATAAGTGTTACATCCTTAATTAAATTTAAAGAAAAACCATTACTTATGAATAAAAAACACAGATTTATAATAGCATTACCTGCAAATAATGAAGAAACAGTTATAGGTAATTTAATAAAAAGTTTACAAATGCAGGATTATGATAAAGATCTTTTTGATATTTATGTTATAGCAGATAATTGTACTGACAATACAGCTAAAATAGCTAGAGAAAATGGAGCTATAGTATATGAAAGGTTTGATGAGACAAAGAAAACAAAAGGATATGCATTAAATTGGTTTTTATCAAAAATGAAAATTAAAAAAGATGATTATGATGCATTATTGGTATTTGATGCTGATAATATTGTTGATAAGAATTTCTTAAATGTTATGAATAAGAAACTTTGTCAAGGTGAAGTTTTAGTACAAGGATATAGGGATATAAAAAATCCAACAGATACATGGGTATCAGGTGGCTATGCAATATTCTATTGGACAATGAATAGATTATATCATTTAGCAAGATATAATATGGGATTATCACCACTTATAAATGGTACAGCATTTATGGTAAAATGGGATATGCTTATAGATGAAGGTTGGAATACAAAAACTCTTACTGAGGATATAGAATTTGCACTTATAAATATTTCTAAAGGTGTTAAATTAGGTTGGGCAAAAGATGCAATAGTATATGATGAACAACCTTTAACATTTAAACAAAGTTGGAAACAAAGGGAAAGATGGAGTGTTCGGACATCTTCAATGTGTAAATGGATATTCAAAAGATTTAGCAAAAGCAGTATTTAGAGAAAAGACAATGATGAATTTTGACTCATTTTTATATATATTAGGTATACCAATAATGATTCTTACATTATTATTATTAGGGGTAAACACAGTATTTTATTTAATGGGAGAAATGTCTTTACAAGATTTAGCAATGAATTATATTAAATATATTTTCTCAACATTTGTAACACCAATGCTTGCAGCAGTAGGTATAATATTATTAGAAGGTAAGAAATTAAAACCAATGTGGAAAGCAATATTAATGTATCCGATATTTATGGGATCATGGATTGTTATAAATATTAAATCACTTATATTCCCGAATAAAAAATGGGATAAGATTGCACATATACAATCTGTTAGTATTGATGACATTAATAAGTAAGATAAAAATAAATAGAATAATAATATTAGTTGTAGTTAATACAACTAACCTGCTGATATGGCGGAATTGGTAGACGCACAGGTCTCAAAAACCTGCGAGAAATCATGTGGGTTCGAGTCCCACTATCAGCACCAAAAAATAAAAAGATCTAGTAATTTTAAATTGATTATATTACCAG